>JAEAMG010000834.1_pt1 | contig 29313 bp, 30 predicted proteins | sample 8958741 | NCBI WGS metagenome assembly JAEAMG01 (sample SAMN16933256, study PRJNA681125) | bioreactor sludge metagenome | isolation source: anaerobic bioreactor treating anionic surfactant - SDBS | place: India: Bengaluru | collected 2019-02-28 | reverse complement strand
GACTCGATGACTCAATGACTTGAAAGCAAGGAGGTACGGGCATATGCAGTTCTTCATTCAGCTACTCTTTCAGGGGTTGTCAATTGGTTTTCTCTATGCCCTGGCCGCACTTGGTTTTGTTATGATATTCAAGTCGAGCAGCGTACTCAACTTTGCTCATGGTGAACTCCTTGCTATCGGCGCTTTTCTGTTTCTTGCCCTATCCTCGTGGCTTAAACTCCCTATCCCCATTGCTTTTGCTTTGACTCTTATATGTACCTTCGCGCTTGGTTTTATTATTGAACGACTTTTCCTGCGTCCTTTGATCGGCGAGGCATTGATCGAGGTGATCATGCTTACCGTTGGTCTTGCATCCATGTTCAAAGGACTTCTGCTTTTTATCTTTGGAGGGAACCTGCATAATTATCCGGAACTACTGCCTAAGGGCCTTACTCTTCAACTGGGATTTGTGAATATTGCGCCGGTCTATGTTGCCACGTTTATTATAGGCCTGGTCTTTCTGCTTATATTCGGACTCTTTTTTAAATATTCGTCCCAGGGTGTCTATATGAGATCCGTGGCTGATAACCAGACCGCGGCCCTTTCTCTCGGTGTTCATGTGAGAAGGGTCTTCGCGCTCTCGTGGGCAATTGCCGCCGTGGTCTGCGCTATGAGCGGGATACTTCTGGGCGTCATGAACGGGATAAACGTTCATGATTTGAGCGCGGTAGGCCTGAAAGTATTTCCGGTAGTGATCCTCGGCGGACTTGAGAGTATTGGAGGAGCCATCATTGGGGGTGTGATCATAGGTCTCCTCGAAACCTTTACCGGAGGCTATATTTCCACATCCTTGCGGGAAGTTGTCCCATACATCGCCCTGGTTATTATTTTGCTGGTGAAGCCATACGGGCTTTTTGGTCTCAAGGAGATTGAGCGTGTATAGATGTCTGTGAATACCGGGAGGCTTTCATGAGTAAACTGAGATTTCATCCCTGCGGAAGTTTCAATGAAAAATATGAGCAGGAACTGACCATTTTCCAGACCGATTTCGGAAGATCGTGGATTCTTGTGGGCCTCGTAGCTCTATTTATCGTGATTCCCCTCATTTGCAAGCCCTACACGCTTTATGTGATCAACCTAATAGGTATAGCCTCTATTGCCGCCATCGGGCTCAATATCCTAGTCGGGTTTACAGGGCAGATTTCCCTGGGGCATGGAGCATTCTTCGGAGTCGGGGCATATTCCGCGTCTATCCTGGCTACCTTTGTCGGATTCCCCTTCTATCTTTCTGTTCTTTCCGCTGGAGTAATCACCGCTCTTGTGGGCATGGTCTTCGGCATCCCTTCTTCGCGCCTTAAGCATCTCTATCTGGCTATTGCGACTCTGGCCGGTCAGTTCATTCTCCAATATATCTTTGTTAACTGGACAAGCCTTACAAAAGGACCGGAAGGGATAATACTGCCCCGTGCCAGTCTTTTCGGTGTCTCCGTGGCAAGTGATAGATCGTTCTTTTTTATTGTATTTGTTTCTTTTGTGATCCTGACGTGGGTTGCGGTCAATCTTCTCCGCACAAGGTTCGGCAGAGCCTTCATTGCCATCCGCGATAACGACCGCGCGGCCGAAGGCATGGGTATTCCGATCTTTAAATACAAACTTCTCGCGTTTGCCATAAGTTCTTTCTACGCGGGTTTTGCCGGCGCGCTCTGGGCCCACTTTACCGCCAGCATCACGCCGGAACCTTTCACCTTGTTCCTGTCGGTGGAATATCTCGCGATGATCATCATTGGTGGGCTGGGGAGTATTCCGGGAGCAGTCTTCGGTGCGGTTTTCATTACCGTGCTCAACGAAGTATTGAGTGGTCTGACACAGTATTTTATGAATCTGCCCGGTCTCACGTCGATAGCCCTCACGATTGCGCCGCTCAGGGAGTTCATTTTTGGGCTTGCGATTGTATTGTTTATCATTTTTGAACCCAGGGGTCTTGCCGAGGTTTGGCGCATTATCAGATCGAGCTTTAGGTTGTGGCCCTTTTCATATTAGGTGGAGCGAGGTCGAGAAATGGAAAACGTTGATCTTCTAAAAATTAATAACATTTCAGTCGTCTATTCCGATGTGATCCAGGTGCTCAAGGGGGTTTCCCTCAATGTGAAAAAAGGACAGATTGTCTCTCTGCTCGGCAGCAATGGTGCCGGAAAGACAACAACTCTCAAGGCCATCTCTGGCTTGCTGAAACCTGAAAACGGAAAGGTGACAGAGGGTTCCATCGAATATGAAGGCCGTCTTATTCAGAACTCTTCACCTGAACGGATAACCCGTCTTGGTATCATTCAGGTACTGGAAGGCCGTGAGGGCTTCAAAAACCTTACCGTGGAGGAAAACCTCAGAGTAGGCACTGCCTCACGATGGGGCAAACCGTTCAAGAAAGACCTGGAGCTGATGTACGAGTACTTCCCCCCCCTTGTAATGAGAAAAAACAGACTGGCGGGATTCTGCAGCGGAGGCGAACTCCAAATGCTGGTCATGGGCAGGGCGTTGATGGCCCATCCGAAGCTCCTCCTTCTGGACGAGCCCTCCCTCGGGCTCGCGCCCTTTCTGGTGAAGGAGATATTCCAGATTGTGCGGAGAATTAACGATGAGCAAGGGACAACAATCATTCTCGTGGAGCAGAACGCCAATATGGCCCTTCAGATAGCTCACTACGGCTATGTAATGGAAAACGGGCGGATTATGATGGAAGGCGAGGCCAAGAGTTTGAGGGAAAATCCCGATGTGAAAGAATTCTATCTTGGCACAGCTTCCTCAGGAGTGATGAAATCATACAAAGATGTCAAATCATACAAACGGCGGAAACGCTGGCTCTGATAGAAATAAGACAGCGAGGACAATGCGAAAAAAACGAGAGTGAAGTATTGACGAATTAACGAGAGGGAGAAAACTATGGCGGCCAGAGGACGTACCCAAAAGCTTTTCGATAAAAAAGAAAGCATGTCTCCTGCCGAACGGCAGGATTACTACAATAAAAAGCTTGCCCGGATGATACAACTCGGATATAAACAATCCGGAAAAGTCAGGCAGATATTTTCCGAGCGAAGTATCCATCCATCTGAAATCAAGTCTGTGAAAGATCTGGAGAAGCTTCCTGTTATTTCGAGAGAAGAGCTCGTAAAACTCCAGATGGCGGAACCTCCATTTGCAGGGTTCTCGCCAAAAGACATGATGACTGACAGGATTTTCACTTCCCCGGGGCCTGTCTACGAGCCCCACCTTACGGAAAAAGACCCTATCTGGTCAAGGGGCTACTATGCTGCCGGTTTCGGGAAGGGAGATATCGTGCTCAATGCCTTTTCCTATCATATGGTTGCCGCGGGTTTGACCTTTCACAGCGGGCTAAGGCATGTGGGAGCGACAGTCGTGCCTTCAGGCACATCAAGTACAGAAAATCAGGTACAGTTGATTCGAGATCTCAGGGTGACAGGATATACGGGCACACCCAGTTTCCTTATGGCTATTATTAAAAAGGCAGAGGAAATGGGGTATCGTTTCAAGGATGATTTCAAGTTGAGGAAGGCCAGCTTCGTCGCCGAGCCCTTACAACCCTCGCTCAGGGAACAATTCGAGAAGGAATACGCCATAGACACATATCAGATGTACGGCGCTACCGAGGTGGGAGACATCGCTTACGAATGCAAGGCAAAAAATCACTGGCACATCTGCGAGGAAGTCATTGTCGAGATCGTTGATCCTTCGACAGGCAAGCAGGTAGCACCGGGACAATTAGGGGAAGTGGTAGTAACAAGGCTGAACAACATGTTCTTTCTCTTCCGTTTTGGCACAGGAGATCTGTCGAGCCTTGTGAAAAAGAAATGCTCCTGTGGAAGGACCTCATACAGGCTGACCGGTATATCCGGCAGAGTTGGTGAAGCAGCCAAGGTGAGGGGAATGTTTATCGCGCCAAGCCAGCTTAGAATAGTTGGATCGAAGCTCAAAATTCCGCGGATTCAAGCGGTGGTAGAGCGGGAAGGTTTCAAGGACATGCTCACCATCAAGGTTGAAACAGAGACACCCGGCCCCGGAAACACCAGACTTGAACAGGAAATAAAGGAAACTGTTAAAGATGTGTGTGGTTTGAATGTTGACGCGGTTGAGTTCGTGGAAAAGGGGATTATATCGGAGAAAGACCGCCTCATTGTTGACCATCGTGAATGGAAATAGCATCTTTCGTCACGGGTGAAATACCCGGTAAAGAGGTTTGACCCGGCGGACTTGCAACGGAGGTTAAAGCAGTGGACGGGCGGACAAAACAATCCTTCATAGACAAAGTCTCAAAAGAACCTTTTGCCGGGATCCTCAATATCAGGCTTATTGAAGTGGATGAGGGGTACGCGGTTTGTGAGATGGAATACAGCGGCGAACTTGATAATATACACGGCATGGCACATGGTGGCGCCATATTTTCTCTTATCGACGAGGCTTTTGAGATCTCTTCCAATAGCTACGGCTTGACTGCCGTTGCGCTCAACGTAAACGTCACATACCTGAGACCGGCGATGAAAGGGAATATTCTTCGAGCTACTTCTTCGGAAATCAGCAAGCATACCAGAACCGCGCTGTACCAGATTATTGTTGAGGATCAAAGTGGTGTTGTGGCAGTCTGCCAGGCCCTTGCCCATCGGAAAAAGGAACAACAGGCATGAAAAGTTTATATGACTATATAATAGAAAATGACTAACGGAGGTGTATCATGGAATACGGGTGCTGGTTGACAGCCAAGGATGTTCTGGAAGTGAATGCTTTCAAGTGGCCTGACAAAATTGCCGTGAAAGATCTGAATAAGGCCTACACTTTCAGAGAGTGGAACGAGAGATCATGCAGACTCGCTAACGCTCTTTCCGGTCTTGGCATGAAGAAGGGTGACCGTTTCGCAGTGCTTGCTTACAACTGTGTTGAATGGATGGAAATATACGCGGCAGCGGCAAAAGGAGGTTTTATCTGCGTCCCAATTATGTTCAGGCTTGCTGGTCCCGAAATGGAGTACATCATCAACCACTGCGAAGCAAAGGTTTTTATCGTACAGGATCAGTGGATTGATCACGCAAAAGGGATGAAGAATAACCTTACGACGGTTGAGAATTATATATCATTCGCAGCTGGCAATTCCGCGTTTGATGGATTTCTCTCTTATGAGGACTTAATTGCCAAATCAAGCAAGGAAGAACCACCCGCGGTAGTTGACGCTGAGGATTCATGGGTTATCATGTACACGGGAGGAACTACAGGAAAGCCGAAGGGTGTTGTGAAGAGTCATCGGTCTCTTTTCGCTCAGTACTTCATATCCATCTATGACCACGAATTCAATTTTGATGATGTCAACCTCCTCGTAATGCCCTGTTGTCATGTGAATTCCCTTTTCTATTCCTTCGTCGTCACATGGGTCGGCGGAACCGTGATGGCCTACAACATGGTCAGTTTCAATCCCGAAGAGCTTTTGCGCACTTTTGCTGAGCACAAAGTCACGTTTACCTCCCTCGTACCGACGCATTACATTATGATGCTTGCGCTCCCGGCAGAAGTGAAGAACAAGTATGATCTCAGTTCAGTCAAAAAGCTGCTCATTTCCTCTGCTCCGGCGAGACGCGATACAAAGCTTGGAGTGCTCGAGATGTTCAAGAACTCCAGACTCTGGGAGGCCTACGGGTCGACAGAGGCAGGAATTGTGACCATATTAAAACCACATGAACAACTGACAAAACTCGGCTCATGCGGTCGTGAAGTGATCGGCACGAGTCTCATAAGATTTTACGATGAAGAGGGAAGATTGATTGATGAACCGAACAAGGTCGGGGAACTCTATTCGAGAAGTCCCATGCTGCTTTCGGGATACTGGAAAGACCCTGAAAAGTTAGCGGCGGCCATGAAAGGCCAGTATTTCAGTGCGGGCGATATGGGTATGAGGGACGAAGACGGGTATATCTACCTCGTTGACCGTAAAGCCAATATGATCATTTCGGGAGGCGAGAATATCTTTCCGTCTGAAGTTGAAAACTGTGTCGGTGGTAATACAAAAGTCAGAGATGTCGCGGTCATTGGTGTGCCCCATGAGAAGTGGGGGGAACAGGTGACGGCCTTTGTGGTCCTCCATGAAGGACAGACGGCAACGCCCGAAGAGATCTCGGGATATTGCAAAGGCAAGATCGCCGGCTACAAGGTACCCAAGCAGGTTATCTTCATCAAGGATGAGGAAATGCCCCGATCGGGTACCGGCAAAATATTGCATAGAATTTTAAGAGAAAAATACGGTATGTGGAAGGACCATCAATGAAAATTGAACTGAACCGCATAAAAAGTGAACTGTGAATAGTGAATAAAGAAATACAAAAGGGTTCTAACTTGAAAGCTCTTTAGCCAGGAAGAAAGGTGTTATAAACGGAAAGGAGGGGTATTGTGAAAGAGTCAATTTTAGACTATAAAAGAATTCTTGCGGTAGATGATGAACCTGACATTCTTGAGGTGCTGAAAGAGGAGATTGCGTTGGCGGCCCCTAAAAGCTCCATAGATACAGCAACGTCCTATGAAAAAGCTCGCGAACTTTTATCATCCTGGTCTTATGATCTTATCATTCTGGACATTATGGGTGTGCGCGGTTTTGATCTTCTGCAATCAGCCGCATCGCTTCCATATCCGGTACCTACTGTAATGCTCACCGCGCATTCCTTTTCTCCTGAATCGTTGAAAAAATCGATTGAATTGGGCGCGCGGGCATATCTGCCTAAGGACAAGCTTGGTTCGCTAGTCCCCTTTCTCGAAGATATCATGACCTACGAGTACGGTCCGGCATGGAGAAAGGTTCTGAAAGAGATAAAAGGTGTTTTTGACAAGAGTTGGGGACCATATTGGAGAGATCCAGATTCGGCCTATTGGGACGAGTTTGAGAAAAAGATTGCCGATAAAAAGTGAGGTTGGTCTATACTCGTCATTGGTTAAGGTAATCCCAATCATCAATTTTTTTCAGAATAAAGTCGGAATGCGCCTTTGGGATAGGAAAAGTTTCGAGATACTCATTACTGACTGAAAAATATTGCGGGTTGAACTGAATTCAAAAAAATCAGGAAAGAAGCCGGGAATTGCATGAGAAACGAACCGGATGAAGATTATAAAAGATGGGTAATGAAAGCTTTTCCACCGTTACTACTTCGTCAATCTTGCCCAGGCCCTGGAGAAAAATATCAATTGCTGATCAATCAATCCTTTTTCCGTATAAAGAATGACATCGGGTACACCGGATTCCTTGAGATATTCATACCGGTCAAGGCTTGTTTTAAGCAGAGAAATGTATTCTTGTAATGATTTCATGTCCATGTCAAACCGCTGAAGCTCTGTTTTGTTTGGCCTCCTCTGTTCCGCTGTTATATTCATTGTGTCCTCCTGTTTCATATCTTCATATAAATATACAAGAACCATGCCAATCTGTATGACATTTTAACATATTAAAATATTTAACTTTATTCCAAATTACCAAAGCTCATCGATAAATAAGTTCTACAATATTTGTGGTACCTGCTACATCGATGGTTGATGGTTACCCGGGAATAAATACTGAGCTTTGTAGCCTTTTCTTTTTCCAGAAGAGAGTAACTACAGTTTGACTCCTTATCAGGCAGTGGATAGAATAAGGCGTGCTTAAAATAGGAAACATAGAGCTTTCACAACCTGTCATGCTTGCGCCAATGGCCGGGGTAAGCGACATGCCTTTCCGCTTAATCAGCCGCGAGTTCGGCGCGCCTCTCGCCTTTACTGAGATGATTGATGTAAGGGCCATCAACCAAAGAGACAAAAGGACCCGCAAAATGCTTATATCGAGCTCGGAAGACCGACCTCTGGGTATACAACTGCTTGCAGCCGATGAAAAAAATATTGAAGGGACGTTTGATGTGCTCTCTGAATATCATTTTGATCTTCTCGATTTTAACGCTGCCTGTCCTACGCCAAAAGTGACGCGAAAAGGCAAGGGGGCGGCATTGCTGAAAGAACCCCGCAAATTGAGGTCGATCCTTAAGGTCCTTGTTGGTCTGTCGAAACTACCCGTCACAGTTAAAATAAGAACAGGCTGGGATGAGGATTCGATTAACGCGAGAGACATTGGCCTTTTTGCTGAGGATGCCGGTATCAGCGCGCTTTTTATTCACGGGCGGACAAAGACTCAGGGATATAGCGGAGTGGTTAATTACAGAAATATCAAGGAAGTAAAAGATGCGTTGAAAATCCCTGTGATTGCCAGCGGCGACAATTTATCACTTCCTTTGATAGAAAAAATGTTTCGTGAAACCGGCTGTGATGGTGTGGCAATAGCACGGGGAGCACTGGGGAATCCATGGATTTTCCGTGAAACAATCAACTTTTTCCAGCATGGCACCATTACCGAAGGACCCGCTATCGATGAACGTATTGCTACAATAAAGAGGCATTTTGATCTTGTTCTTAAGCATTATGGTGAAGAACGAGGTGTTGGTATCTTTCGAAAATTCTTTATCTGGTATACAAAAGCCCTTATCGCCACCATGTGCAATGTCAACGCGGCACAGGTAAGAAAAGACTTTGCATATTTCGGAGAATTCGGCATCAGGGGTATGGGTTATAACGTAAAAGAACTGAAAAGGCATATTAAAGAGATACTTGGTATCAACCGGGAATGGCGAATTGCTGTCATCGGTATTGGAAATCTAGGAAGCGCGCTACTTGTTTATAAGGATTTTCTGAAACAGAACTATAAAATAGTGGCTGCTTTTGATATATATCCTGAGCAGGTAATTGGACGCATTTCAGAGAGAGTTGGTAAACCTGTCGAGATACTCCATATGGATACACTAAAAGAGGTTGTGAAGGTAAGAAATATTGAGATAGGAATTATAACAACACCTCCTCAAGCTGCGCAGGAGGTTGCGGACCTGTTAATAGATGCGAACGTGAAAGGGATCCTGAATTTGTCTCCGGCAACGGTGCGGACCCCGGAACATGTTAAGCTGAGGAACCTCTTCTTCACTTCTGCCCTTGATAATCTGGTCTATTATCTCACAAATTAAGAGGCTCATATGATGAAAGTTCTGGGAAATGTCATCGAAATGTTTGTGTACGCCGCTGTGTATATGATCATCGTTCTTGTTTCGGTGAAAATAATCGGTGCCATCTTTACGACTGATTTTGAAAAAAAAATTTCTGAAGAAAACAACATCGCGTTGTCAATCATCTGCGCTTTTATGTTTGCGGGTCTTGCTATCGTTGTTGCCGCAGTAGTAAAATAAGACTGTGAAAGCGATTTTTATAACTGGGACTGATACAGGAGTCGGAAAAACTGTGATATCAGCCAGCCTGTGCGCGTTTCTTTCTTTAAAAAAAGAGCTTAATGTAGGTGTCATGAAGCCTTTTGAAAGCGGCTTCAACAGGATCGGCGGGGATACGCCATCCTGTGACGCATCTTACCTGAAAGAGGTTTCTGGCGCAGACGATAGTCTTGATGAAATTAATCCCTATATATTTGAGGCTCCTCTCGCGCCTGAAGTGGCAGCGAGACTTGAAAATATTAGTGTTGATATTGAAAAAGTTAACAATACCTTTAAGCGGCTCCTTGAGCGTCACGATGTCCTCGTTGTTGAAGGTGCGGGCGGTGTTCTGGTTCCTATAAGTAAAGGCTTCTTCTTTTGTGATCTCATGAAAAGCTGGGACACATCTGTCATCATTGTTTCCAGACTTGGGCTCGGCACAATCAATCATACTCTTCTGACGAGCAATTTTTTGCAATTGCTGGGTATTAATGTGCTTGGAGTAATACTAAACGATACAGATGGGAAAAACGATATTGCCGCGGAAACGAACCCCGAAATGCTCAAGCAATATCTGAAAGTTCCTCTCCTTGGTGTTTTTCCTCATCTGGACGAATACGATGTAAAAGCGGTAAAGAGAGAATTTTTAGCAGACACATTTTCCAATTGTATCGACACGAAAACCATTATGCGCGCGATCAGGTAAAACCGGGGCATGGGTTGCCCAGCACAAAGCTAAGGTATAACCTGAGTTTTGTGTCGGAATTGTGTGCCTTGCGACTGCCTCTCGCGGTTATTTCCTGAATTCGTTAAAATATTTCCTGGAACGTTCAATTACATCCATATCAACACAGTAGGCAAGTCTGAAATACCCTGACCTGCCGAAACCAATGCCGGGAACCCCAAGTATATGGTGTTTCTGAAGTTCCCTCACGAACTTGATGTCGTCAGGAATGGGCGATTTCGGGAAGATGTAGAAAGCCCCCAGAGGTTTTATCACTTCAAAACCTGATTCAATAAGAATATCATAGATGAGGTCCCTTCTGCGCTGATATTCCATCATATCAATATCGGCATCCTGAAATTTTCCCACAACTCGCTGCATGAGCGCGGGGGCGTTGATGAAACCCAGAATCCTGTTGGAGAAGATCATCGCGTCCATCAATGGGTTGATGTTTTTAATGGACGGTGAAGCGGCAATGTAACCAATTCTTTCGCCTGCCAATCCAAGGTCTTTCGAGTGACAGGTAACAACGATAGTATCTTCGTAAAGACTGAATACATCCGGAAGAGTTGTCCCGTTATAAATCAGTTTTTTATATGCTTCGTCGGCAATAAGGAATATTCTCTGGCCTTTCTCACGTCTTTTGCGGAGGACGGCGGACAAGTCTTTCAGCTCTTCCTCGGTATAGACGATACCGGTGGGATTGTTGGGCGAGTTGATGAGGATTGCTTTGGTGTTTTTGTTGATCGTCTTTTCTATCTTATCGATGTCAAGGTGAAAATCATCCTTTGTCTCGACTGGCTTCATGATCCCGCCGTGATTCCCGATGTAGAACATGAACTCGACAAAATAGGGATTCGGTACGATGACTTCGTTGCCGGGATCTAGAAGTGCTTTGAAGACGACATTCAGACCCCCGGCAGCACCGACGGTCATTATAATATTGTCTTTGCTAAAGGGAAGTTTTGTATATTCCGCGCAATGGTCAGCTACCTCCTGACGAACAAATTCATAGCCGCTATTTGTCATATATCGGTGCATTCCCTTGTTTTCCGACTTGATTATCTTAACAAGCTCTTCTTTTAACCTCTTCGGTGGCTCCGTAATCGGATTGCCGAGGGTAAAATCGAGTATGTTTTTGGCTCCATGTATCTTCTTCATCTTTTCGCCTTCCTCGAACATGGCCCTGATCCAGGAAGAGTCTTTCATCGCTTTTGTTATGCTCTTTGAAATACCCATTTTTCACCTCTTCTTATAACGTTTTCCAATTCTGATAAAACCTTCCCGGCTTTTCTGGATTGTCTCAATCGGTACGCAGTATGCTATTCTGAAGTAGCCTTTTCTGCCGAATCCTCTTCCGGGGACAACCATGATTCTTTCTTCTTGTTGGAGCATTCGAACGAATTCGAGTTCATCAGGTATGGGAGATTTAGGGAACATATAAAACGCACCCATTGGTTTTACGCATTCAAAGCCGCCTTCCATCAATATTTCATATAGAAGGTCCCTTTTTTCCTCGTATAGTCCGATGTCAACGGAACTTCTCTGAAACTTACCTGCGATCCTCTGAAAGAGCGCGGGGGCGTTCACAAACCCGAGGGTCCTCATGGAAATCATCAGTGCCGAAACCATGAGTTCGTATTTTTCTATATGTGGTGAAATCGCGACATAACCAATCCGTTCACCTGGAAGCGCCAGGTCTTTTGAGTGAGAAGTAATAGCATAGACAAGATCGTAGAGTTTAAAAATGTTGGGCAGGCGGAAACCGTTAAAAACCAATTTTTTGTATGCGTCATCGCAAACAATGTAGATGTCCTGTCCCTGAGATCTCTTTGCGTTGAGCAGCCCGATAAGTCCTTTAATACTTTCTTCCGTATATACAGCCCCTGTGGGATTGTTTGGGCTATTGAGAAGGATTGCCTTTGTCTTTTTTGATATCGCTTTTTCAATTTTTTCAATGTCGAGTTGAAAGTCTTTTTTTGTCTGCACAAGCCGCATGGTGCCGCCGTGGTTTTCAATATAATTCTTAAATTCCCAGAAGAAAGGCGAGGGAACAATTACTTCATCACCCCTGCTTAACATGCTCTTTAGAAGGATGTTAAGTCCGCCGGCGCACCCTACTGTCATAAAAATATGATTCGCCGTGAAGGGCACATCGTGAAGTTCGCTCAGGTAAGCGGAAACCTCATGCCGGACATCTTCATATCCGTTGTTTGACATATATCGGTGCATTCCTTTTACGGGATTACTCAGTGTTTCGATGAGTGTTTTTTTAACTTCTTCGGGGGGTTCAGTATCAGGATTTCCAAGAGAAAAATCGTAAACATTATCTTCGCCGTACTCTTTTTTAATCCTGAGGCCTTCCTCGAACATCCTCCGGGTCCAGCCTTCCTGATTTGCAATGAGTTCCTGTATTTTGTTTGAGATAATCATCCTTCCTCCTGTATAAAAAAAGCCATGGTTATTCTCCATGGCTCATAGACTAAAAAAGCCATGGGATCTTGCACCCATGGCTTTTGCTTTATTCAAAGCAATGTAGGCCTGGGTGCAAGCTTCTAAAGTAAAAATAGTAAAAAGGAAAATATAATGAAAAAACTTGCATAGCATAGTAATTAAAAAGGAAAATAGTTATAATGTCAAGAAAATTCGTTGTTTCTACAGCATAACACCCGTAAGATCTTCCATTGTTTCAGGTGAAGAGACCTGCGTTCCTGAGGCATAGTCAGGAGACCACAAATTCAGTCTTCATTGACAATGGGGGGGCTAAAACCTTATAATGTAAGTGATATTTTTCACTTTATCTCTACTAAGGAGGCTTAATTAATGACTGTTAAATCGCAGGGTTATTCAGGTAGCGATGACTATATAGCATCTAAACCACTCATGGAAATTGTAAATGTGGCTGTTTCATTAGGCAAACCACTGGTAGTAAAAGGTGAGCCCGGTACAGGTAAGACTCTCCTTGCTCATAGTATCGCTGCGGCCATAAATAAGAAGCTTCTCATCTGGAACATCAAATCCACAACGAAGGCAAAAGATGGTCTTTATGTCTACGATACTGTGCAAAGGCTCAACGACGCACGGTTTAAGGATAAAGATATCAGCGATATCAGGCAGTATATTAAAATGGGAAAATTAGGACAGGCATTCAAGAGTGATGAACAGGTTATCCTCCTCATTGATGAGATTGACAAAGCCGATGTTGAGTTTCCCAATGACCTCCTGAATGAGCTTGATGAAATGAGCTTCCATATCCATGAGCTTGATGAAGAAGTCCGGGCAAAACACCGGCCTATTGTCATTATTACAAGCAATTCAGAAAAGGAACTTCCCGATGCTTTTTTAAGACGATGTATTTTCTATTACATAGAATTTCCTGACACAGAAATGATGGAAAAGATCGTGAAAGTGCATTATCCGGATATCGAGAATAAGGTTGTGAAGGAAGCCCTGAAACGTTTTTACTGGATACGCGAAATGGAGGGATTACGGAAAAAACCTTCCACGAGCGAGCTTTTAGACTGGATAAAGGCCCTCGCTCTCGGTGGTGTTAATGTGGATAAAATTACCGGCGAAATACCTTTTCTGGGGACTCTTCTGAAGACTGAGCAGGATACGGAGCGTTTTGTAAGACTTTCCAGTTCCCAGGGTGGTTTCGGGTCGAGAAGAAGATACTAATGTTTATTGATTTTTTCTACCTTTTGCGTGCGAAAGGTGTTCCTGTATCGGTAACAGAATGGATGACGTTTATTGAGGCCCTCTATAACGGGTATTTTCAATCAAGCCTCAATCACCTCTATTACATCGGTAGAGCATTCCTTGTTAAAAGCGAAGCTTACTATGATCAGTATGATCTGGCGTTTCAGGAATTTTTCGGCGGCATAAAAACAGAAGGGCTTGAACTCGACAAAGTGCTCGACTGGCTCGAGAACCCTCTCAACAGGCTTCCGAAATTGACCCCTGAAGAAATGGCTGAGTTCCAGAAACAGATTGAGGAGTTCAGAAAGACCCATGACATGGATGAACTAATGAAACAGTTCAGGGAAAGATTGAAAGAACAGACCGAACGCCACGATGGAGGAAAAAAATGGATCGGTACGGGCGGTACGTCCCCCTTCGGGGCCTATGGTTACCATCCGGGAGGCATAAGGGTTGGCGGCGAATCATGGATGCAGTCAGCCGCGAAAGTGGCAAGCGAGAGGAGGTTTAAGAATTATCGGAATGATATTATCCTCGATGTAAGACAGACAAAAATGGCCCTGAAAAAATTGCGGCAATTGAAACGTGAGGGCGCACAGGATGAACTTGATGTTGATGAAACTATCGATAAAACGGCCAAAGAAGGAGGCGAGATCGAGTTGGTTTTTAACAGATCACGGGAAAACTCGACCAGACTAGTTCTCCTTATGGATACCGGCGGTTCAATGTACCCCTATGTGGAATTGTGCGAGAAGCTCTTTTCGGCAGCTTCGCAGATGGAACATTTTAAGGAATTTCATTATTACTTCTTCCATAACTGTATTTATCAGGATATTTATGAAGATATGGCGAACTACAAGAGGATACCAACGGAAAAACTCTTTTCACAGTTCCATAAAGGGTACAAGCTGATCCTGGTAGGCGACGCGAGGATGGCATATTCAGAATTATTCGACATCAACGGCAATATCGATTATTTTTACACAAATGATAAGCCCGGATTGGAATGGCTGATACGCATAAAAGACCATTTTCCCCATTCCGTATGGCTCAACCCTACTCACAGGAATTACTGGGGTCATTACACGGTAGACGCAATAAGTAAGGTGTTTCCCATGTTCGAATTGACTCTTGATGGTCTCAAAGATGCTGTAAAGGCGCTTCAGTCAAGGACAAGAAAACCTGTGCTCAATGAATTCAGGTAAATGGAGAAGAAAAACTCCCAGTTTTTTGCCAGAGAGAAATAAATATTACTATTTTTAAGAATATACTTTATAATTTTATGTGTTCGGAAAGTATTTAATTATTATGCTATTTGGACGATAAAGATATGGATACAATATTAAACTCAGTATAAGGAAATACAGAAAACGTATATGACCGCAAAACTGGATAAAATATCTTCATTGAAAAATACGGAGCTTTTTAAAGCACTTGAAGATGAAGACATTGAAAAACTCTCCAGCAGGCTCAAAGAGAGAGTCTACCCGCCAAACACCGCCATTGTGCGAGAAGGAGCTTCAGGCGATTCGATGTTTATTATTAAAAACGGCAATGTGGAGATACGGAAGAAGGAAAAAAACCTCGGCGTTGATCTTGCCATCGCCGCGCTCGGGACCGGGGCATGTTTCGGTGAAATGGCCCTGCTTACCGGAAAGCCACGGTCGGCGACCGTTATAGCCGTCGGTGCCACTGAAGTCTTTGTCCTTGAGAAGAAAGACTTCGATTCGCTCCTGATGGAACACCCCACAATGTCCCTTGCCCTGAACAAAATTGTCGCGGAACGCATAGAGGAAATGAATACCCAGAAAAGCCTGGGTGTAGTTTCTCTGCAAACATTGCGTCTTGATCCCGATGTAATGAAATTATTTCCGGAACAGGTTGTTCTGAGACATAAAATGCTGCCTACATCTTCCGCAAACAAGAAGCTGACTCTCGCCATGGTGAATCCGCATGATATATTCGCGATGGATGAAGCGAGAAATATCATCGCTAAAATTGACAAAAATGTCACCATAGACCCGGTAATTATTTCAGCTGATGATCTCAAGAAGTTTATGGAAACGGATTATAAAACAATGGTACAAACGGTGCAGGAACAGCAGCCGGAAGTAAATTATGACGACTATCTTGATAACCTGGATCATATCCAGTCAGATATAATGAAAGATGCCGATTTTAACGAGGCCGCAGAAGAAGATCTTGGGGTTACTGATCTCGCGCGGGAAGCGGAAGGCGCCCCCATAATACGACTTACGAACAATATCATTGCTGTCGCTCTGAAAAAAGGCGCAAGCGATATTCATATAGAGCCCATGGAAAAAGGACTTCGTGTCCGATACAGGATTGATGGTGTTTTACGACAGGAAATGATGTTGCCGAAAAAGGTTCAGCTACCGCTCATAAGCAGGGTCAAAATTATTTCCAGACTGGATATTACCGAAAGAAGAATGCCGCAGGATGGCAGAATCACGCTTAAGATGGGAAATAAGTCCATAGATTTCCGTGTGAGCACGATACCGACGAAATTCGGAGAAAAAATCGTTACCCGTATTCTGGATAAAACCAACACTACCCTCGGTCTGGATAAATTGATTACCAATTTGCCTACTCTGGATATTGTAAGGGATATGATTAAGAAGCCATATGGGATTATTTATGTGACCGGCCCGACAGGTTCCGGAAAAAGTACTTCTCTTTACAGTGCCCTTTCTGAAATAAACAGTATTGATGTTAATATCTCAACCGTCGAAGATCCGATTGAGTATGATCTTGCAGGTATTAATCAGGTGCAGGTAAATTCAGACATCGGTCTTGATTTTGCCCGTGTTTTGAGGGCCTTTTTACGACAGGACCCGGATGTAATCCTTGTTGGTGAAACCAGGGACACGGAAACAGCCAAGATTGCCGTTGAGGCCGCTCTTACGGGCCACCTCGTTTTCACGACGCTTCACGCGAATGACGCCCCAAGTACTTTCATGAGGCTTTCCGAGATGGGTATTGAGCCTTTCCTTATCTCCACATCAGTCATTGGAGTATGCGCCCAGAGACTTGTACGCAGAATATGCACGAAATGCAAAGAGGAATACGAACCGGACCCGGCCATATTAAAGCACCTTGGAGTGGATGAGAATAAAAAATTATTCAGAGGCAAGGGTTGTGATAGTTGCGGGCATACCGGTTATAAAGGAAGGGTTGGCGTGTATGAGGTACTGATGATAAATGATGAATTACGGCATCTCATCGCTGAGGGAAGCGATACCCAGGCAATTCGTCAGGCTGCCATTACAAGCGGTATGAAGACATTAAAAGAGTACTGCCTCATACTCCTCCAAGAAGGTCTCACCAGTGTTGATGAAGTTCTCAGAACGGTAATTGTACAGAATTGATTAAAACTTCTCTTATTAAATCAAAGATTCTCTCGTTTTTTTTACGGTTACTTCTTGCCATTTCAATTCTTGTTCTTATTTTTTTAATATTTTATGTTTATCGGGAAGGGGCCTGGCGGGATATAGTAAGCTACTACAGATTTTTTCTCAATCCGGAGAGACTGCAATTATTTATTACTTCTTTTGGGCCATACGCGAAGCTTGTATTTATTCTTGTTCAAGCTTTGCAGGTTGTTTTTGCCCCTGTCCCCGGTGAAGTAACGGGGTTTGTCGGAGGGTATCTTTTTGGCAGTACATGGGGGGCAGTTTGCTCTACAATAGGCCTCATGCTGGGATCTTCAATTGCTTTTGGTATCGCAAGAGGGCTGGGCATAAAGTTTGTTGAGAAGGTAGTAAAGAAAGAATACATTGATAAATTTAATTTTTTTATTACTCATAAAGGTCTTTATATTACTTTTATACTCTTCGTAATCCCTGGCTTCCCCAAGGATTCTCTCTGCTATTTACTTGGACTGACACATATGAGATTTATCGACTTATTTCTCATGAATCTTATCGGGCGTATACCGGGCACATTAATGCTCACATTTCAGGGGAGCGCAATAAAGAACGAAAATTATTTTTCTTTTTTTGTGTTGTTCAGCACAAGTATAATTCTGATATTCATTCTTTACCTGATGCGGGAGTATATTCTTCACAAATTTTCAGATGCTGTACATAGAATATACGGCTATTTTAGAAACAGAAAAAAGAGATAAGATATACCGTAATTATTTTTGATTATAGTGCCCGACTTATATGGAATATTTCTAATATTTTTTTTTATATATTTTAAATTTTTTGTGACAATTATATATTTTTTTATGATAATTTTCGTCATATTTTGCTCATTTTTTTAATTATTTTCATTTTTCTCATTATAAGACATACTTTTTCAAATTAATGGCATATTTGGTAAGTATTATCTGAAGACGCATATTGTGATTACAATAAATACTTCTCGTTCGGCTCTATTCAAGGGATTATGATAGATCACAATTATTTCAATTCACTCTTGTTAGTGATCGGTATGCGTGTTAATTATTATTTTATTAAACGTTCAATAACAATATATCTGAAAACAGGATGTAATAACGTTTGTAATAATTTCAATACATTTTAAGCATGAGAGATATATACGGTCTTTATAAAATATTATATTACAATTATACACTCTAATAGATAGTTACTAATAATATATAGGCAACTATCATAAGAAATGTCAGCTATCATATAGTATGTTATAATTATTAGTAAATATAGAATCTTTGCTTGACAGAAATTTTTATTTATATAGAATTATTTTTAGGTACCAAATAGTTTTTGGTTTGTAATAAAAAACTAAGGAGGTAATAAGAATGGCAGCAAAGAAACCAGCAGCAAAGAAGAAACCAGCAGCAAAGAAAGCAGCAAAGAAACCAGCAGCAAAGAAGAAATAACTAAGGAGGAAATTTAATGGCAGCAAAGAAACCAGCAGCAAAGAAAGCAGCAAAGAAACCAGCAGCAAAGAAACCAGCAGCAAAGAAGAAAAAATAAGTAGATTCATTTTTAAAAAAAGGGAGAATATTCTCTCCCTTTTTTTATTTTTGATAAATATGCCATGTTTATTATTTTCTTCCATATCATTCGAACGGATAATCTTTTAACAATAACTATTCTATAGAGCAAAAAAATGAATTTGCAAAAATTCAGTATCGCATGGTATTTATAATTAATTATGATTAAAAAATGGAAACTGATAGAATCGAATCTTGAAAAAGACTACGGTGTATTCAGAATAAGAAACGAACTGGCAATTTCACCAAGGACGATGGAAACCGGCAAATTTTATACTATTAATACAAACGACTGGGTTAATATAATTCCATTGACGATAAAAAATGAAGTCGTCATGATAAGGCAGTTTCGACACGGTTCAAAAGAAATTACATTAGAAATCCCTGGTGGGCTTGTTGATAAGGAGGATCACAGGAAGGCTGCTTTACGAGAGCTTCTCGAAGAAACCGGATACACCGGTGAAAATGTCGAGTTGATTGGATCGGTAAATCCAAATCCCGCAATTTTTAATAACTGTTGCCATACATATCTTGTCAAGAGCGTGAAAAAAGTTGCTGAGATGAATCTTGATCCCAATGAAGATATTGAAGTGTTACGTATTCCTGTTCACGAAATACCTCTCCTCATTAAAAAAGGAACCATCAATCACGCCCTTGTTGTCGTGGCATTTTATTTTTATTTTGCAAAATACCCTGATACGACATATGCCGAAGGATAAGATCCCGCTCATTTCGATTATCGGAACCTCAAAGACAGGAAAAACTACGTTCATAGAAAAATTAATACCTGTTTTAAAGAAAAAAGGATTGAGAGTTGCCGTAATTAAACATCATCACCTTGATTTTGAGTTCGATAAAGAGGGAAAGGATACTTACAGGCATAAGAAAGCGGGCGCATCAATGGTCATTCTTTCCTCTCCTCATAAAATTGCCTTCGTTAAAGACGTGGAGAAAGAAATACCCCTCCATAACATTGTGTCACGCTATATAGACGACGTGGATATCATCATTACCGAAGGATACAAAAAAGAAGAAGCCTTAAAAATAGAAATTTTCAGAGAGAAAAAAGAGACGTCGCCCCTTTGTTTGAGTGATAAGACCATTCTTGGGGTAGTTACCGATAAACATGTTGATACAGACATTCCTCAATTTCCAATTGACAATGTTGAGAGCGTGGCAAGGTTTATTAATAATGTTTTGCGTTTAGGTATTGATGATTTTTATTAATTAAAAACAGGATGTCAGAAGGTAAAAATGAAGATATATATATCTCCCCTATGTTTCTTTATCCCGGGTTTTCCATTAGACGAGCATCTGTGTCGGGCTATCCTTCGAAAACATGCTCGTTTTGCTCCGGATAATCCGACACGCTGCTCTATTGACAGATTTAAGTTTATTACAGAATTGGATGGGAAATAAAAATGGCCCTTTATAAAGATGAAGCTTTCGTGCTTTTCAAAAGAGCCTATGGGGAATCGGATAAAATCATACGGCTTTTTACGCGCGCGTCAGGCAAAATAGCCGCTATTGCAAAAGGAGCAAGCAGAAGTCAGAAAAGGTTTATGAATACCCTTGAACCTTTTAACCATATCAACGTTGAATATTTTGAAAAATATGGTAGAGGCATAGTGAGGTTAGAAAATGCCGATATTATCGAAACGAACAGCGGTATTGAAAAAAGTCTCAAGAAAGCATGTATCGCAAGTTTCTTTACAGAGCTTATAGACAGGCTGACAAAAGAAAAAGAACCTCATGAATCTCTATTTTTTGTTCTAAGAGAACTCATGCTTGCCGTAAAAGACCATGATTTTACATACCCTGATATGCTCTACTATCAATTTTCCGTACTTGATATATTGGGTTATATGCCGAATTTTAATTCCTGTGTATATTGCGGGGCCATGATGCCCGACCACAAAAAAGTGTATTTTTCAAAAGAAAGAGGTGGTGTTCTCTGCGAGAGTTGCTCAAAATCGATTCCTCACGCAGTATATGGAGAAGATGTTATACCAGGAATGATATTGATTAAGAATCACGGAAGACAATCTCTCAACACAATTTTTAATAATTATCAGGCTCAGGACATTATGGAGGGTTTTATGTCCTTTCATCTTGATGTGGAGTTCAGGTCTTATAGGATTTTAAAGAGTGTTATTTTATAAGTTCCCGCTTTTCTTTTTGTGTAAAAGCATAAGGTTTTTTTTCATCTCTAACGTATACCTTTTTGATTGAGACAATTCATGTATTAAACCGTCCTCAAGATGCTCTTCAAGAATAATCACCATCGATCCTTCATTTTTCAAATAGGGCATACCACGTTTAATATATGCTTTCGTTGCTTCACCAAAAGGGAAAGTGTCTTCCCACATATGTTGTAACGCAGGTTGCACAAAAATGAAATCAAAGGCTCCGTTCAGAAGAAAGGGGAACTCAAGTTCAAAATGAAAGAAACCATTCTTTTTTGCGATATCTTTTGACGAGATAAACCAATTCTGGGCCGAGAGATTGTTCCATATAGATTCATCGCTGTCCAGATTGAGGAGCAAATCGTTAATTTTTTTATTGTCTATGGTTTTGCTGAAATAAGTCGACGTGATGACGTCCATTACATCGCGAATCCTCACAGTATTATGTTGCAAGACGATATCAAGCTCTTCGCGAGCTTGTGCATCCTCTTTTATTTTTTCCGATAAAGAAAGGTAATTTTTGAACGTATCTCGAAAAGTATTGAGAAAATCAAGGGGATTTTTGCTGAAGAGACCTAACTGATTTTTTGAGTCAAAATAGTGAGGAACATCACTGAGCGACATTCCGATAAGCGGATTCCCGAATTTATAGTTTTTCGCTTCCATTTTGAAGCGTTTTTTCATCATCTCACGGAATATGTCATAGGCAAAATATGATTTTTCAATGCCGAAGAGAATATGGTTGATAATATATCGTTTCAAAGATGTTTCGTTTTCCCATTCCGCGACAAATGTATTTCTTTCCTTATAGGGCAGGATGAATGATAAATACGCGATACCCTCTATCAGATCCGACGCAATATTACCGAAATTTGGGGTCATATCAAGTATTTTCAGGGAGAGAATATATTCCTTGGTTAATTCCCCGGCAAAGTTGTTAAAAAAAACGTCTTCAAGATCAATACCAGTTTTGTATCCTTTCTTGTTAAAAAGGTATGCCGCAATATCAGAGATATTGTAATCGCTCATATTATTTGGCTGGGTATAATGTTGATTTTCCAGTGTTACGTTATTTTCCCGCAGATATATTTCGGTGGCAGTGAGTTCGGAGTCAGAATAAAGCTCTTTATATGTGTCTATTACTTTCGGAAAGATATCTGTTTTTTTCTTTAAACCCTGTATGGCATTACGAACGAATATCTTTTTTTCTTTCAATATATCAATCAGCCCTATCCGTTCCTGTTCCATAATATCCGGTAACGTTTTCATCAATCCATGCAACGAAAATATATTGAAGAAAAGATGGAGCGTTTCTCTTCGGTTTTCCAGGAGAGCGTTTTCAAGGTCAACACCGATGAGTCTTGTTTCATAAGAAACAGGTTTTTTTATGAGTATCCAGTATTTTCCATCTGTGAGGATACCCCAGGGCGTTTTCGCTTTTTTCAGAAGATACATTGTTTGATAAATGGGTATGCGGTTTTCAAATTCAAGATAAAAACCGCTTATACCTTCTTCCAGATTTCTCCCGTACCTTTTTAGGAGAAGAATACCCAGTGTATTGGAATAATACTCCTGAGTACCCCAGAGCGATGAGCTTTTGACCCGTTCCTCATCAGATGAAAAAAGCGCGGTATCAGGGCCTTTTATATGTTCTTCAAAAAATTTTGGTTTTGATTCATAGGCATATCCGAGGAGTTTAAGCATGGGTTTGATCAAATGTGTTTCCGTGTGTATTTCGCTTGCGAATGTTTTTATTGCCTGAAATCTTACCAGTATTTCCCGAAGAAGCGTGTACACCTCTTCTTCATGGGACATTAAAAGGATCTTATTGATTCCCGCCTGTGAAATAAGCGTATTTCGAGGGATCATTGAATGCATTATTTTATTGAAATAATAATAGAATGTTAATGCCTATTAGTCAAGGAGAGGATTCTGCTTGCGCCGCTATTCCGGCTTTTTCTATCCTCTTTAATGAACATGTATAGTAGACAGATTGCGGGTACCGATATAAAATTCTTTTATGATAATAAAGGGCTCGAAAAATTGGACATAAAAGGGAGGATCGCCATGAGAACGCGAAAAATTACTATTACTATATTCATTGTTGCCATGTTGCTCGTCCTGGCTGTGATTTCAGGGGAACCTGTATGCGCCGCTGAAGACGACTTAACCAGAAATAATTTTTTTAAAACAGAGTTTGTCTATGAATCAAAGGTTCTTATTGACAGAAATGTAATTACTATCGATAAAGGTAAATACGGTTTACGCCGTATTGTCTTGATTACCGGTGGGACATTCAAAGGACCGAATATTGAAGGCACTATAATACCGGGAGGTGCGGACTGGCAATTGGTGCGTCCCGATGGTGTTACCGAACTCGATGCCCGCTATGTTTTGAAAACCAATGATGGGGTGATGATTTATGCAAATAACCATATATTGGCCCGTCCCCAACCTATCGAAAGCGATCCAAAAGGCCAGTATTGTCGTTGTATGCTGAATTTTGAAGCGCCTATAGGGAGTAAATACGAGTGGCTAAACCAATTTGTCTTTCTCGGCACCCTGAATTCCGTTATAACTGAAAAGGAAGCCGCCGTTATCATTCGCGTGTGGAAATTGCTTTAATCAGAAGAATCGTACAGGAAACATGCTGTAAATTAACCGCGGGGGATGTAAACCCGCGGTTAATTAATCGAAATATCAATCCGCAAAATCCATCTTTTCTATCACTGTTACTTAGGGATGTCCACCCGGACCATGTCCACCCGGACCGTGGTGGCGGAATGGGGGTGGAGGAGGCGGCGGAGGCATAGGACCAAAATGTCCGCGCGGACCACCTATTCCCGGGCCGAATCCATCATAGAATGGGGGCGGCCCCACAGGAACCACAGCACAAGCCGCTAATGATACTGTCAACAGAATCAGCATAATAATTTTCATTTTTTCCCTCCTTTGAAATAACTCATTATCTTAATAAAAGCAACATATATGCCATACCTGCTTAGCGGATTAATTCATTTATTACGGATAGTTGCGAAATCAAAGTAAGTTCGTTGATTTTCCTGTGGCGACACAAATGTCGAAAGACCATAGATATGTTCGACAGATATGACGAGATATCACATTATATTTTGGAAAATTCCAACCGATGATTCTGCGATCATTCTAAAAAGTGATAGTAATACGATAAGAAAATACAAGCTAGGTTGACGTAAATTATCTTTATTATATATAATTATCATCGAAAAAAGTGTAGATATTATTTTCTATTAAAAAGCCTGCAATCAAACTGAAGGCTAATTGTAGGGAAGTCCTGTATGACATTGAACAGATTTATATTCTTTTCCGCGCGCAGGCAGTAATATTGATGCGAACGCACGAGCCCCTTTTTTCAGTATCGTTTCTGTTCTTCTTTTCTTTTATTTCACTCTTTTGGTTGTTTGCTTTTTCTTCCCCCGCTCCGGCCAATGATGAGCCCTTCATATACCCTTCAAATACAGGCGGTACGGGTATTATGGAAATTCCTACTGCAAGGGTGATAAAAGAAAACAGCTATCGGATAGGCGTGAGTCAGATTGATCCTTACAGATACTATTATGGAACATTCAGCCCCTACAAGGGGATTGAAATAAACGGGAAAGTAACAGAAATCCTTGGTGTTAAGGCAAGTCCAGCAAACCCTAATTGGAGGGGTTACGGGAATGAAAAAGATAAATCATTTGATGTAAAATTTCAGTTTCTCAAAGAGAGCAAATGGTTGCCGGCGATGGCACTCTCTATTATGGATCCACATGGAACGAGAATATACGCGTCACAGTCCATTGTAGCAAGTAAGCAACTTTATCCCTTTGACTTTACCGTAGGATTTGGCAACGGCAGATTCGGAAAGACGGCCCTGCCCTCGTCAGGGGAAGGATTCAGGATAGAAATGTTCAGTGATCCGAAGGGTTGGGCCAGAGACTCACAATTATTCTGGGGCGTCCAACTGGCCCTCTCTGAAAAATATGCCTTTATGATGGAATACAATCCTATTAAATATAAGAGACAAACAACAGATCCCGCGCGAACGAAATATTTCACCGGTTCACAGCCATCTCCGTACAACTTTGGTTTCAGATGGAAGCCATATAAATGGACTGAAGTTGATGTGAGCTATCAGAGGGGCAATCAAATCGGCGTGAATCTATCCCTGGCATTCGATATAGGGCAACCACTCTTGCCGATATATGAGCCGCCATATAAAGAAAAAAAGGAGAACAGCGAAAATCCTCTCACACAAAGATTAACAGAAGCATTATTTCAATCAGGTTTCAGTAATACAGGTGTTCTTATACATGGCAATGATCTATGGATACAGGTAAAAAACGACCGGTATTATTACAATACAAAGGCAATTGGTATGATCGCGCGGCTTATAGCGGAGATTGTGCCGCTTAATTTTCAGATGATACATATTATCCTTACAGAAAATGAAATTCCTCTTATTGAATTTACAACAACACGATATGATATTGCCGAATGGTACGCTGAAAGACTTACCCCCGGTGAGTTTTTCTTTGTGTCCAAAGTGGATACGGCTTTACAGGAAACGCCAGACATGTCTGTCACGCATAAAAACCGATTCGGATATGCCATAAAACCTTCCTTTCAGACTTTTTTGAATGATCCCTCAGGTTTTTTTAAATACCGCCTCGGCGCTGAAGGTTATTTAAGTTACCATCCGTGGAAAGGAATGTCGCTGATCGCCGGTCTTGAGGGGTATGCGCTCAATAACATATCGACAATTAATGAACCCCTTGACGACGCTATCCGAACCGACATGCCCCTTTACAAGAAAAAAAATATCGCCCTGAGCAAACTCATGTTCAGCCAAATATATAAGACAGGATATGAAACATACGGACGTTTCTCCGGAGGTTTCCTGGAAATTGAATACGCGGGTATTGACGGTGAGATTGCCAGGCCTGTCGGCAATGGAAGACTTATGGTAGGTGTCAGCGGCAGTGTTGTAAAGAAGAGGGAACCCGGTACTGTTTTCGGTCTAAAAGACGGTCTGAGCGGGAAGACATATCATACGTGGTTTCTTAATACAAGGTTGAACGTGCCGGAGATTAACCTCGCTGTCGATATGAAAGCTGGACGATTTCTGGGTGGTGACAAGGGCGCTAAATTTACCGTATCTAAATTCATAAACGGGGTTGTAATTTATGGGTGGTACAGCGCGACAGATACATCGGGCATGCGTGACAGGCTCAACAGGGGATACCACGACAAGGGCATAGGGGTAGTTATTCCTATAAGAATATTCAATGGCTCTGATTCACGAACCACGTATAATTATGCTATATCACCCTGGACGAGAGATGTTGCACAGGATGTAGATCACCATGATACTGTCTTCGATTTCCTCGGCAGAACGTTGAAGATATTCCTTGACAGAGATAAGAACCTGATATATAAATAGTGATTATATCGGCTTGTTTCTTGATATTAAAGGAGGTCCAATAGTGAATAATTCAAGAAGGTTTATTGCTGTTTTTGTTTGTTTTTTGTTTCTTATGAGCTTCATTTTTGTTCCTTCTATATCAAATGCTCAACCCCAAGGGACATCCGGTTCCACAAATGAAAGTGAGGGCGCAGCAAGCGCAGCAGGGACTGCCGGAGCGGATGCGGGTGCTGGTGCGACAGCAGGACTCAGTAAGGGCACGATTGCTGCGATAGTAATTGGAGCGGCGGTGGTTGCGGGAGGTATTGCAGCCGCATCAGGTGGTGGTGGCGGCGGTGGCCATGGAGCTACGGTAACACACTAATAAATGACATATTTAGATATTAAGAAGGCCGGGAAAATCTTCCCGGCCTTCTATATTTTTATGAAAAAAATTATTCTGCCTGTTTTTTTATTATTATTTCTTTTTGAACCTTTTTTGTATGCAGCAGATAGCAACAACGAAATCGATAAAATCCTTTCTTCCGCCGAAGCGTTATTTAAAACCATGAAAAAAAAGGATTATTCGAAAATATGGTTTTTTCTCTCAGATAAATCGAAAAATAATATCGTTGATGACGTACTCAAAGCGATAAACAAAACTGGTGGAGTTTATACAAAAGAAAATATCAATAATGATTTTTCAATTGGCGGATTGATAGCCGAGTCATACTGGAAAAGCTACCTTGAAAATTTTAATCCGGATTTAGTCCTTGAAGAAAGCTCCTGGCAAATGGGAAAGATTGAAAAGGATAGAGCGGAAATTATTATCCGGTATAAAAGATCTGAAGGGCCGGCAATACTGAAAATGCTTAAGGAACAAGGGAAATGGGTAGTGGGTCTTGAAGAAACATTCAGGTCTTCAAGACGGTAGATACCCTGTATATGATGTTATTTTATTCTTAAAGGAAGGTTCTCGTGAACGATTACGATGACGACAGGCCGAACTGGCGGGAAATAGACCGGAATAAAGATAAGAGTGGATTTTACGGAAGACGGGATAAAAAAGAAAAAGGAGAGGGGAGAGTACAAGAAGGCCCTAAAGACAGATGGCAGGCGGGCAAAGTGAAAGAAGCTGTTGATCGGATTTTCAAGGGGAAAAAAGGCACCATCGAACACGACAAGATGTTTAAAAAACTCCATCAGTCTTACGGTTCAGGGACATTTCTTAAACATGTCATGGCCTATGTCGAAAAATATGGATTACCCGATGACGCGCCTTCTCTATTATTAATTCTTGATGCCAAAGACCAGAACATCAGCCTTAATGCAATAGGAAAGCTTCAACAAGTTTTTGCAACACTGCCGCAACAGCAAAAAGACGATGTGTTGAGAAAACTTTCCATTGTCGCGATGGCCGATAAATCAAGAGAAGTGAGGCTAAAAGCTGAAGAAGCGATAGGGGAACTCGAATAATATTACCCCGGTTTTTTTAGGAAAGTTTTCAGTCTTTGACGAAAAGACGGAAAGACCTGTCATGTGTCCTTTCGTCCTCTTTTGTGAAGAAGCAACCCGATAATTGATCTTTGTTTGACACATTACCAGTCTTTGCCCCACCTCGGGCAGGCTTCATGTGTCAGAAGCAAACCGCCAGGTTTTTCTCTATCGCGCAATCCATAATTATCTCCTTTTTGCCTTACTTTACAGACAACATGAAACAGGTGTGAATAAATGCGATGACGAACTCTTATACCAGATTGCATTCGAAGGCACATCGAGACGGCGAGGAGAATGGGGCCAGAGCATACAAGTAGTACGTGAGGATTCACGACGACGAAGACAACAAAGATGAGTCGAAGAAGGCAGCTTGGTATTAATAATAAGGAAGTTGTTCGTCGAAACATCTCCCCTTGTTCTTATACCAGGCGATAACATGCTTTATCGATTCGGCGGCCTTCGTGCCTGCGGCAATGTCGGAGTTGAACCCCTGATGGGGCTGAACGTAAATGTTGGCGTTTCTCTCGATGGATTTCTGCACAAGAAATTTCGCGGCGTGAAGATCTCCTTCTGCAACCGCGCTACTATCGATCAGGAGTCTGGCAAACTGAGATTCATTGGTGAATACGTCGAGTCCAATGCCTTTAATTTTTCCTGACTGATACAAATCCAACAAACCTGACTCCGGCGCTATCTCTCCCCGTGTCACATTAATGAAGATGAACCCACCTTTTGATTGGGAGAGATATTCTTTTGAAAAATAACCGACATTATACATGACACTCTTCTTATTCCGTGTAAGGTTCATGGCGTTTATTATGATGTCGCTAGATAATATTGCTTCTTCACGTGAAACGAAACGAACAGTACACTGATAGAGAGTATTTAAATACTCCTGTCGTATATCGACGCCCTGGACGGTCAATCCATTGAGGCTCGCCAAGTCATAAATCTTTTTTCCGATTTTACCTACTCCGAAAACGGTCAGAACCCGGTGTGCGCCCAGTTCCATAAAAGCGCGTGCCTTGTTTCTTTCAAAAGTCTCCGTGTTTTTCGCGTAATGGTTTAATTCCCCCGCTGTTGCGTAAAGAAATTTCATCGCTGTCTGTGCGACGGCATTGACGCAGTACTCTCTCAGCGACGCGATATTTGCCTTTTCTGCCAGATGTTCAAAGTGATCATAGCCAGCGCTTCGTGTGATAACGCTCTTTTTACCGCCAGTGAAATAGGATTCAGGGAGAATAGAGTGTGTTTTTGTTGTCACTATTTCCGGAAGCTCTGTCTTAGGATTTTCTTTGAGAAAATCCTGAACATTGCTGGGAGTAATAAGATAGGCGAAGTCTTCAGGAAGCTCTTTAGATGCCTGCGCCTTCTGCGTTTCTTCTCTGAGGTGCTCTGCCTCCGGACCCAATGCCTCGAAATGTATAATGTCATATTTGCTCATAGAAACACCTCAACATTTTTCTGCCGCCGATTAATATTTTATCCGGCGGCAGATGTTGGCA
>JAEAMG010000840.1_pt1 | contig 29318 bp, 27 predicted proteins | sample 8958741 | NCBI WGS metagenome assembly JAEAMG01 (sample SAMN16933256, study PRJNA681125) | bioreactor sludge metagenome | isolation source: anaerobic bioreactor treating anionic surfactant - SDBS | place: India: Bengaluru | collected 2019-02-28 | reverse complement strand
TGTTTCTGGTGCCTTGCTGCCGTGTATGAAGAGGTGCGCGGCGTAACGCGCGTCACATCCGGCTACACGGGCGGCAGCGTGCCCGATCCCACGTATGAACAGGTGTGCACGGGCGACACGGGCCACGCGGAAGTGGTGCGCCTGGAATTCGATCCCGCTGTCATCGCCTACCACGACTTGCTGGAAATCTTTTTCACGCTGCACGACCCCACCACACTGAACCGGCAGGGCAACGATGTCGGCACGCAATTTCGCTCCGTCATCTATTACCAGTCGGCCGAACAGGAAAGCGTGGCGCGCAAGGTGCTGGCCGAGATGGCCGGCGTGTGGGATGCGTCCATCGTCACGCAGCTGGCGCCGGCAGCCACCTTTTACCTGGCCGAGGATTACCACCAGAATTATGTCGCACGGCACCCCTTGCAGGGCTATTGCGCGCTGGTCGTCGCGCCCAAGGTGGAGAAATTCCGCGCCATGTATGCGGGGCGTCTGAAGTGAGGCAGTCCCCGGCGCTGCGCGCACCTGTCAGGGCGTGAGCGCGGGCGCCGGCCTGGCATCCTGCGCATACATGTAGTTGCGCGACCAGGGTAGCGTGGAAGAGCGCCGGCCTGCCTTCACGCAGACGATCTGGTACAGGCTGATCAAATCTTGCTCGAAGGCATAAGCGCAGCCGGCCAGGTAGACGTGCCAGATGCGGAAGCGCCGCTCGCCCGCCAGCGGACGAATTTGCTCGGCGTTGGCTTCGAAGTTCTCCGTCCACAGGGCGCAGGTGCGCGCATAGTGGCGCCGCAGGTTTTCCACGTCCAGCACTTCCAGTCCCCCTTGCTGCATGGTTTTCAGTACATTGCCGATGTGCGCCAGCTCGCCGTGCGGAAACACATATTTTTCAATGAATTCGCCGCCGCCATACGGCGTTTCGCCATTCTCCGGGTCGGTCGAGGTGATGCCGTGGTTCATCGCCATGCCGTCCGGCGCCAGCAGCTTGTGGATGATGGAAAAGTAGTCGGGTAAATGTTTCAACCCCACGTGCTCGAACATGCCCACGCTGGTGATGCGGTCGAACTGCCCCGTCACGTCGCGGTAGTCTTGCAGGCGGATCTCGATCAGGTGTGACAGTCCGGCCGCCGCCACGCGCTCGCGCGCCAGCGCGTACTGGTTTTCCGACAGGGTCACGCCCACGCAGCGGGCGCCATATTGCTGCGCGGCACGGATGACGAGCGCACCCCAGCCGCAGCCGATGTCGAGTAGGGTCTGGCCCGGCTGCAGCTGGATTTTCTTCAGGATATGGTCGATCTTCTTGACTTGCGCCTGCGCCAGCGTTTCATCGCCATGTTCGAAATAGGCACAGGAATACACGAGAGCGGGGTCGAGAAACTGTTCATAGAACGCGTTCGACACGTCGTAGTGGTAGCGGATGGCTTCGGCATCTTTGCTCTTGTCGTGCGTAAAGCTGCGCACGATGCGGGCCAGCTTGCCTTCCGGCTTCAAGGTATTGCGGGCCAGGGCATTGCAGATGGCAATCATGTCCATCGCCGTGCCCTTGACCTCGATATTGCCTTCCACGTAGGCCGAGCCCAGATTGGCCAGCGAGGGGTTCAGCAGATAGCGGGCCGAGGCGACGGTCGGCAGGCGGATCGTGACTCTGGGCGCCTCGCTGGACAGGTCGACATGCTGGCCGTTCCACAATTCTATGCGCAGCGGCAAGGCGGTCTTGCTGCGGATACTGGCGATCCAGGACTTGAGTTGGTTTTGTACAAACAAAATGGCCTCCAATGCAGCGCCCCCTGCTGGGGCCGCAAATTGAGAAACAATGTCATTTAGTAACTTCTATCCTCATAGCCTACACCTATATTGACCAGCTTGCTTTGCGCCGCCTTGACCAGCTTGCTCAGGGTTGCAAGCGTTGCATGCTCCATTGCCCGTCGGCACCGCGCGTAAACACGATGCGGTCGTGGAAGCGCGAACGGCGTCCCTGCCAGAATTCGATGCGCTCCGGCTGCAGACGGTAGCCACCCCAGTGGGCCGGGCGCGGCGGCTGGGCGTCGCCGAGGGCGGCGGCCACCGCTTCGTAATGGCTTTCCAGCGTGGCCCGGCTATCAATGGGGGCGCTTTGTTGCGAGGCAATCGCCGACAAGCGGCTTTGCAGGGGGCGCACATTGAAATACTCGTCGCTTTCGGCCGCCGTGGTTTTCACCACCGTGCCTTCGATGCGCACTTGCCGCTCCAGCTCGCGCCAGAAGAACAGCAGGGCGGCGTTGGGATTGTGATCGAGCTGCTGGCCCTTGTCGCTGTGGTAATTCGTGTACCAGGTAAAGCCACGCGCGTCGAACTGCTTGATCAGCACGATGCGCGAGCTGGGCTTGCCATCAGGAGTGACGGTGGACAAGTCCATCGCGTTCGGCTCCATCACCTGGGCCTTGACGGCTTCGGCAAACCATTTCTGGAACATGGCGATGGGATCTGCCAGCACATCCGTCTCGCTCAGGCTCGATTGCACGTAATCGGTGCGCATGGCTGCCAGCACGGCGGCCGCGTCCGGCACTGCGGGCGCTTCCGGCGCATCGGGCGCGATGCCGCGGCGGCGCTGCATGGCCGTGCCCAGCTGCTCCATCTGCCGCGCGCTGAACAGGCGCTTGGCCATCGGTGCCAGTTGTCCTTCTTCCTTGGCCATGTGGGCCTGGTAGGCGGCGATATAGTCGCGCACGCCATCATGCGACAGCTGCGAGTCCGTACCGGCGGCGATGGCGTCCAGTTCCGGGCGCAGTGTCAGCCAGGCCTGGTCCATGCGCTGGTGGTCTGCCAGGATTTCCGGCACCAGGGTGGCCAGCAGGGCCGCGTCCTCGCCCGTGGCCGTCGCCTGCAGCATGGGCATCAGGTCTTGCTCTTCATCATCATGGTGCAGATGGGCGGCTTTATTGAAATATTGCAACACCGCCTTTGCCGCCTGCTGCGCTTCCGGCGTGTTGCCGTTCTGTCCCAGGTGGCCCAGCAGGTTTTGCAAGGTCGTCAGCTGCTTGCGGATCTTGTCGTGGCAATGCTTGAGCACGGCGATGGGCTGGTCAAAGCCGGGAACGGAGTCGAACAGGGGAGAGGTCATGGCGAGTTCTCGTGGTGGGCGGTGTGGGGGCATGGCGACAGTGCAGCTTGTCGCTGTGTCAATTCGGCTATTTTAGAATATCTGCCAGCGCAGTGTCCGTTAAAATGGCGCCATGCATACCTCCACCAATGAACTAATTTCCATGGACTTGACCGAGATCGATTTTGACCGGCGTTTCGGCGGCATTGCCCGCCTGTACGGCGCCCCCGCGTTGCAACGTTTCCGCGCCGCCCATGTGTGTGTCATCGGCGTGGGCGGCGTCGGTTCCTGGATCGTCGAAGCGCTGGCGCGCAGCGCCATCGGCCGCCTGACCCTGATCGACCTCGACAATGTTGCCGAATCGAATATCAATCGCCAGATCCAGGCCATGAGCGACACCATCGGCAAGGCCAAGATCACGGCCCTGGCTGAACGTATCGAGCTGATCAACCCCTTGTGCCAGGTCACGCAGATCGAGGATTTTATTGCCCCCGATAATCTGGAGCAATTGCTGGGCGGGCGCGATTTCGACTACCTGGTCGACGCCATCGACAATGCCAAGGCCAAGGCGGCCGTGATCGCGTATTGCCGTGCGCGCAACATTCCCATGCTGACCATCGGCAGCGCTGGCGGGCAGACGGACCCGACCCTGATCGCCGTGCGCGATTTGTCGAAAACGGAGCAGGAACCGCTGCTCAAGCGCGTACGCAAATTGTTGCGCACCGAATATGGGTTTCCCCGTGGCGTGAAAAACAAATTCAATGTTGACGCCGTGTTTTCCATGGAGCCGCTGAGCACGCCCGAGAGCGCCGAAGCATGCGCCATCGATGGCAGCGCGCCCGCCGGTGTCACGGGCCTGAACTGTGCCGGTTTCGGTTCCAGCGTGGTGGTGACGGCCAGCTTCGGCATGGTGGCGGCCGCCCATGCGCTGAAAAGCTTGCGCCAGGATAAAGTTGCCGCAGTGCCAGTGCCAGTGCCAGTGCCGGACGCCGCCTGAGTCACGCTGTTTGAATCAGCTTGCGGCTGGCCAGGATGCGGTACTCGCCGCTGCTTTTCAGCGATTCCACCAGCACCAGTTCGTCCGCCTGCCAGGCGATGGGAGCAAAGTCCTGGCTGGCCGGCGGCGGCGCCTGGCGCGCCAGGGTCACGTGCGGCGTAAAGCGGTCGTGCTCGAAGCGGGGCGCGAGTCCCTGTTGCGCCAGGCCGTGCATGCAGGCCGCGCGCAAGTCCAGCAGGGCGGGCGAGGGCTGCGCCAGCGCGGCCCAGGTCAGCGCCAGTTGCGCAAAGTGGCTGGCGTGATCGAACAGCAAGGGGATGGGATGCGCCGGTGTGTGCGCCAGGATATCTTGCAGGGCCGGCAGCTCGCTGGCCGGGCGCTGGCCCAGGAAGGCCAGGGTCAGGTGCAGTTTCTCGGCGCGCACGGGCTTGCCTTGCAAGCGCGCCTGCCAGGCGAGCAGGGCCGTGCGCGTGGCCGCATCGGGCCATAGCGCGTAAAACAGGCGGGGAGCGTATGTATCGAGCGACAAGTTTTTCCTATCGTTGCAGCGGTTTGCTATCATTGGCCTTCCCTGCCCACTCGCATTGGCAGAGATCTCACCGAAACTCACTGAAAGAATACATCATGACGCGTAGCTCCGTTTTGTTTGCCCTGATCTGCTCCGTCGCCGCGTCGCTGGCGCAGGCACAGGCGCCAGCGCCTGTTCCCGCCTCCGCCGTCTCGCTGAGCCCCGGCCCTGTCGCCGATAAACTGATCGTGATCGACAACAAGGTTGGCACCGGCAAGGAAGCGTCCGCCGGCAATAACGTCACCGTGCACTACACGGGCTGGCTGTACCGTCCCCTGGCGAAAGATTCGCGCGGCAAGAAGTTCGACAGCTCCGTGGGCCGTGGCCCGTTTGACTTCCCGCTCGGCAAGGGCATGGTCATCAAGGGCTGGGACCAGGGCGTAGCCGGCATGAAAGTGGGCGGCAAGCGCACCCTGATCATTCCAGGCGAACTGGCCTACGGCCCGCGCGGCGCCGGCAATGGCGACATTCCGCCGAACTCGGCACTGATCTTCGACGTGGAATTGCTGGACGTGAAGTAATTGTTCAGTTTCGGCAGCGCACCACGTGCGCTGCCGTGAAAAAGCGGTAGACTGGATTCTTCTGTAATTGCTGTGGAGACTCCCATGAACATCGCCAACGACGTCACTGAACTGATCGGCAACACTCCCCTGGTGCGCATCAACCGCATCGCCGCCGGCAGTGTGGCCACCATCCTGGCCAAACTCGAATTCTACAATCCCGCGCACAGCGTCAAGGACCGCATCGGCCTGTCCATGATCGTTGCGGCCGAAGCCGCTGGCAAGATCCATGCCGATACCATCATCGTCGAGCCTACCAGTGGCAACACGGGCATCGCGCTGGCCATGGTCTGCGCCGCGCGCGGCTACCGTTGCACCCTGGTCATGCCCGACACCATGAGCCGCGAACGGCGCATCCTGCTGCGCGCCTACGGCGCCGAGCTGGTGCTCACGCCGGGCAGCGAAGGCATGCTGGGCGCCATCCGCAAGGCCGAGGAAATGGTGGCGGCCGAGCCGCACTACCTGATGCTGCAGCAATTTAACAATCCGGCCAATCCCGCCATCCACCGCGCCACGACAGCCGAGGAAATCTGGCGCGATACGGATGGACAAGTCGATATCGTCGTCGCCGGCGTGGGCACGGGCGGCACGATCACCGGCATCGGCGAAGTGTTGAAGGAACGCAAGCCCGGTCTGCAAGTGATTGCCGTGGAACCGGAAGCGTCGCCGATGCTGTCGAAAGGCACCAAGGGTCCGCACCCGATCCAGGGCATCGGCGCCGGTTTCGTGCCGCAGATTTTGAACACGGCCATCTACGACGAAATCATCTGCGTGAAGAACGACGATGCGTTCGCCACGGCGCGCCTGGCCGCCAGCGATGAAGGTTTATTGGTCGGCATCTCGTCGGGTGCCGCCCTGTGGGCCGCCCTGCAAGTGGCGCGCCGCCCGGAAAACGCAGGCAAGACCATCGTCACCATCATCCCGTCGTTTGGCGAGCGCTACCTGAGCACGGCGCTGTATGCGGGCTTGGGCGACTGAGAACCTATCCGTCCGGCGGGGCTGCGCAGGTGGCCCCGCTTGAACTTGTCATAGCGAAATAGGCGCCAGGCAGGCAGGGCAGGCGCAGTACAATATCGGACGGGCCGCAATGGTTCGGCCCGAATTGTGTCTTTGAATGGAAATATGTTCCTGGTAAAACCTGAACGCCGCCGCCTGCTGCAGGTGGGCGCAACCGTGGCTGTCATCGCGCTGGGCCTGGCCTCGCGCGCTTATCCCCAATTTCTTCCCGCCGCGCTTGGCAAATATCCGGGCGACGCCCTGTGGGCCATGATGATCGTCTTTGCACTGGGCGCCATCGCCACGCGCATGCGCACGTGGCAACTGGCTTTGTGGTCCTTGCTGATCTGCTTTGCCGTGGAATTCGGCCAGCTGGTCCAGGCGCCCTGGCTCGTCGCGCTGCGCGCGCATCCGCTGGGGCACCTGGTGCTCGGTTCCACCTTCGGCTGGGCCGACTTGATCGCCTACACGGCCGGTGTGGCCGTGGCGGCGTTCATCGACAAGCTGGCGCTGTTCAAGCGCCGCTAGTCTTACTTGGCGTTACCCTCCTTGAGGTTACCTTCGGCATCGCGCAATTCCACGGGCGCCAGTTTCAGCTTGGACAATTGCGGGGCGATCTTCGCCTTGTCGCCCACGCCGATGACGATCAGCTTTTCCGGCTGCAGGTATTTCTTCGCCACCTGTTGCACCTGCTTGTCCGTCACGCCCGCAAAGCGCAGCGGCAGGGTCGCGTAGTAGTCGAGGCCCAGGCCGTAGATATACACGTTGGCCATGCTGGCGCTGATGCTGGCATTCGTCTCGAACTGGCCCGGCAGCGACAGCACCTGCGAATTGCGCGCATTCGACAATTCCTTGGCCGTTAACGGCTTGGCGATCATGGCACGGATTTCCTTGAAGGTTTCCGACACGGCCGGCCCCGTCACATCGGTGCGCACGCCGGCGGCAATCGAGAATGGGCCTGGCTGGCTGCGGTACTGGAATTGCGAGCGCACGCCATACGTGTACCCCTTTTCTTCGCGCAGATTATTGCTCAGCCGGCTCGTAAACAAGCCGCCCAGCGCCGCATTCATTACTTGCAGCGGCGCATAATCGGGCGTCGTGCGGGCCACGGCGATGGTCGACAGGCGTACGGCCGTCTGCGGCGCGCCCGGCTTGTCGACGAGGATCAGCCTGGCTTTTGTCGTGGCCGGCGCCGCCGTCACGGAAGGCGCCACCGTACCGGCCTTCCAGCTGCCGAACTTGGCTTCGGCCAGCGCCTTCAATTGCGCAGCGCCGATGTCGCCCGAGACGATCAGGGCCGCATTGTTGGGCACGTAATGCTGCTGCCAGAACGCCTGCAGGTCGGCGCGGCTGGTGGCTTTCAGGGCCGCTTCCGTGCCCAGCTGGATAGTGCCGTACGGATGTTGCGGGCCATACAGGGCGGCCGCTTCCACGCGGGCCGCCACGGCCCCCGCGTTTTCGCGCTGCTGCGCCAGTTCGCCGATGCGGCTGGCGCGCTGGCGCTCCACTTCCGCCGAAGGGAATTGCGGGTGCTGCACCACGTCGGCCAGCACGTCGAGCGCTTGCGGGAAGGTGGTTTTCAGCGACGTCAGCTGGGCGAACGAGGCATCCGCGCCGGAACCCGTGCCCAGGAAAGCACCGAGCTGCGCCACGTCGTCGGCGATCTGCGGCGCGCTGCGCGTGGCCGTGCCTTCCTGCAGCAGTTGTGCCGTAAAGCTGGATAAGCCCGGCTGCGCCAGCGGATTGGCGCCCGAACCGCTTTTCACCACCAGCTGGCTGGAAATCAGCGGCACGGCCGGGTTGTAATTGTGGATCACGGTCAAGCCATTGCTCAGCGTGAAGGACGTCGCTTGCGGCAGCACGATCTTCGGCGCGGGACCGGCGGCCGGCACCTTGTTACGCCACGGCTCGTCCGCATTGATGGCCGTGCCCGGTGCCGCCTTGACCTTGCCCGGCGCCGGCGTCGGCACTTCCGCTCCCAGGTCCGGCGTGCCCGGCACGCCGTACACGACCACGCGCGCCTGGTTTGTCAGGTAGGTGTCGACGGCGCGCTGCACGCCGGCCGCCGTCACCTGGCGGTAGCGTTCGATATCCTTGCCCAGGTAGCCGGGGTCGCCCAGGTACTGGTTGTACTGGTTCATCAGGTTGGCGTTGCCGCCCACTTTTTCCACCTGGCTCAGCATGCTCGTCTCGATGCTGTTGCGGGCCCGCTCGATTTCCTTCTCGCTGGGCCCCTTGGCGCGCAATTGCTCCAGCTCCGCCTGCATGGCTTGCTCGATTTCCTCGGGCTGGTGGCCGGGGCGGGCCGTCACGTCCACGCTGAACACCGAGGTGAGGGCGTTCGAGCTCTGGTTCGCGCCCACGTCCTGCGCGATCTGCTTGTCGTACACCAGCGATTTATACAGGCGGCTGGACTTGCCGCCGGCCAGGATGTGCGCGGCCATCGACAGTTCCGCGTCATCCTTGGCGTAGGCGGACGGCGTCAGCCAGGCCATGAAGACGCGCGGCAACTCGACCCGGTCCTGCACCACGATGCGGCGTTCCTGCGTGATGGGCGGCGTCACCACATCGGGTTTCGGTACGGCGGGGCCGCTCTTGAAGCTGCCGAAGTATTTGTTGACCAGTTGCTTGGTTTTCGCCTTGTCGATGTCGCCGGCGATCACCAGGCTGGCATTGTTGGGACCATAGTATTTGGTAAAGAATTCCTTGATGTCGGCCAGTTTGGCGTTCTGGATGTCGGCATGCGAACCGATGACGCTGGCGTAATACGGGTGGGTCTTCGGGAACAGCTGGTGGTACAGGGCTTCCTGCACGATGCCATACGGTGCGTTTTCCACGCTCTGGCGGCGTTCGTTGCGCACCACGTCCTGCTGGTTCGTCAGCGCCGTCTGGTCGAGCACGTCGAGCAGATAGCCCATGCGGTCGGAATGGGCCCACAAGGCCAGTTCCAGCTGGTTCGACGGCACCGTGTCGAAATAATTGGTGCGGTCGAAATCCGTGCTGCCGTTCGAATCGGTGGCGCCCGCCCCTTCCAGCAACTGGTCGGCCATGCCGCGCGGCACGTGCTTGGTGGCGGCAAACATCATGTGCTCGAACAAGTGCGCAAAGCCCGTCAGGCCGGGCGCTTCATTGGCCGGACCCACGTGATACCAGACATTGACAGCCGTGACGGGCAATTTATGGTCTTCCACGAGGATCACGTCGAGGCCATTCGGCAGCGTGTATTTTTCGTACGCAACATTTGGCACGCTCGTGGCTGCAGTCGCGACTGCCGCAGCGGCGGCGTGGGCGAGGCTCAGGGGGACGCCGTACAGCGACAGCAACAGGGCGGGTATGGCCAGCAATTTGATCGGTTTCATGCATGCTTCCAGGCTAGGGTGGGGGGAAGACGCTGCGCTTCGCTCGTGGCTGGCGCAGCGCGACAGTGCTACGCTCGGTGCTACAGTTTATACAGCAGGGCCGCGCCGCCCAGCACCAGCAGCGCGCAGGCGACGGAGACGATGGCGGCCGCGCCCAGCAAACGCCATTCGCGCGGCGTAAAGCCGGCGGCTGGCGCCGCCGCATTATCGGCAGGGCTGGCCAGGCTGGCCAAGGACGCGGGCGGCAGCTCAGGCAAGCCGCCCGCCGCGCGCGCTTGCGCCGCCAGCGCCTGTGTGGCGGCGTCCAGCAGGGCCAGCTGGCGCTCGACGGTTTCCGCCAGCACCGCTTCGTTCAGCGCCACCAGGGCGAATATCGGGTCATCGACGTCGATCTTGATGCCCGTCTTGTCGAACACATGGCTGCGCAGTTTGTGCTGGTCCATCTACCATTGCACCTTGTCGAGTTGTTCGAAGATGTCACGGTAGACAACCTTGATGCGCTGTTTTTCCATGATGTTGAACTTGTCGTTCTGCATCACTTCCTGCATCGTCAGGCGTGCCGTATTCATTTTCTTGACATCCGCGCCAAAGGTGTCGGGATTGCGCTGGCTCAAGGTGATGCTGCCCTTGACGCGCGCGCGGTTGTCGGCATACGACTGCGATTCGATAAACTGCTTGCCGGACGCCGATTGCAGCAGGCCGAAGTGTTCGTTTTGCCACAGTACCAGCGGCACTTTCGTCGCTTGCGCCGTGGCGACAAAACCCGTGGCCGTATCGTGCAAGGTGTCGCCGCCGCCGACGATGGTGTGGATGTACACCTTGCGGCCCGATTCTTCCAGCAGCGAGAAACAATCGTTTTCCAGCAGATAGCCCATCAGCGGCGAAAAGGTATTCGCGCCATTGTCGATCACGCAGTTGCCGTCTGTTTCGAGGATGTCGATCATCAGCGCGTCAAAGCGTTTCGGGTCGATGTTGCGCGCATCCGTCATCACGGGCACGTGCTTGACCTGCATCGCCTTGTAGCGCGAGAACGTGGCGTTTTCCTGATCGGTGTCATAGCAGCGCAAGGGCGTGTCGTCCTTGCCGCCTATCCATTGGGCCAGCAGGGTCGATACCAGGGTCTTGCCGATGCCGCCCTTACCCTGCAGGATGAAATGTACCGTGTTTTGCATTGCGACTACTCCAAGTTGTTGCGTCAGTGACAATCAAAGATTCGTGACAGCGGCGCGGGCGCCAGGCCAGGCCACGACTGGCATTTTTACCACAATCGTTTGCGAATATGCCATGCGGGACAGCGAATCTGGTTATGATGTTAATCAGGATACCATTGATATAGAGCAAGTTTTGTGTGAAAAATCCACCCCTAGAGTGTGAACGAGGACGCAGTGCCGATCTCCAGTCTCGATAAAGCCGACATTGACCGTTTGAATCAGCAAGCCCTGTCTTGCCTGGTCGGCAACCGCCGCCAGGCGCGCCGGCTGACGCAGATGGCGCTGGCGGCGGCGCAACGACAACAGTATGCGCGCGGCGGCGCGTATGCGGAACTGAATCATTGCTGGCTGGCGTATTACGCTGGCGCGGCCGAACCGTCGTGCGAGCGCCTGCGCGTGTATTTCCAGCACAGCGGCGACCTGGAAGGGGGCATGGAAGTGGCTGCCCTGCAGGGCGCGTATGCGAGCCGGCGCGGCGACTTTGCCGATGCCGAGCAGCATTTCCTGCAAGCGCGCAGCCAGGCCGCGCAGATACCCGACTCGCTGCACAAGTTCATGCTGTATGCGCGCCTGGGCGTCGATGCCCTGAACCGTGGCGATACGCAAGACGGCCCGCGCAATTTTTTGCTGGCGCTGGACATCGCCGAACGTTTCGGCAGCCCCGCGCACCGGGTCAACAGCCTGTCGAACCTGGCGTCGTCGCAGCATGACCTGGGCAACGATGAAGACGCCATCCCCCTGCTGGTCGAGGCGCTCGAGATCATCGGCACGCAAAAGCTCAAATACCAGCAAACCATCGTCTCGGCCAACCTGGCCATGTGTTTATTGGCTACGGGCAAGCCGGCCGAGGCGCTGGCGCTGGTGGAACCGTTTTACGAGTGGCCGGAAGAAGACCTGGCCGTCCGCGCCTTTTTATTCTGCGTTGCCGCGCACGCCGCCATCTTGCTGCGGCAGCCTGCCAGCGCGCTGCAACTGCTGCTGCGCGCCGAAGAGTATGCGCGCCGCGGCCAGGACCTGGAAGAGCAGATGCATGCGTGGCTGGTGCGCGGCAAGCTGGACCTGCACGCGGGCCAGACGGCGCAGGCGCTGGCCTCGCTGGCACAGGCGCACAGCCTGCTGAGCTGGACGCGCAATCCGTTTCACCAGCAGCAGATTTTGCGGGGATTGGCCGAGATCAATGCCCAGCTGGGCGAATGGCAGGCGGCGTACGGCTTCCTGCAGCAATACCAGGCCGCCTACGAGGCCAGCAGCAAGTCGGCGCGCGCCTCGCGCAGCCTGATGCGCAACCTGGAAAAAGAAATGCACAGCCTGAAAGCCGAGCGCGACAAGGCGCTGGAGCTGCAGGCGGCGCGCGAGACGGAAAACGTCAAGCTCGAGCACCTGAACCGCGAACTGGCGCACCAGATCCTGCACGTCAATTCGCTGCAGGACAGCCTGAAGGAACAGGCCATGCGCGACCACCTGACGGGCCTGTACAACCGCCGCCATTTTGAAACCTGCCTCAATGCCATCCTGCACGCGGCCGATGCGGATGCGCCCGTGGCCATTGCCATCATCGACCTGGATTTCTTCAAGCGCGTCAACGACACCTACGGGCACAACTTTGGCGATGAAGTGCTGATCCAGTTCGCGCGCCTGGTGGAGAGCCAGCTGCGCGGCAGCGACATGGTGTGCCGCTATGGCGGCGAGGAATTCTGCCTGCTGTTGCGCGAAGCCGACAGTGTCATCGCCGCGCACAAGATCGACAATATCGCCGCGCGCTATCGCCAGTTGCTGATCCGGCAGGCGCCACACAGCTTGACCGGCTGCACCTTTTCGGCCGGCATCGCCGAATACCCGCGCCACGGCGCCGGCCGCCACGACTTGCTGCTGCGCGCCGACAGCGCCCTGTATGCGGCCAAGCAGGCGGGCCGCGACCGCGCCTGCATCGCCGACGCTACTGGATAAAGCGCAGCAGTTCCCGCAGGGCGTGCGCCACGGCTTGCTCGCGCACGGCTTGCCGGTCGCCCGCAAACACCAGCCGCTGCGTCTGCACGCGACCGTCCATGGCCCAGCCGAAGCAGACGGTGCCGACGGGCTTGCCGGGCACGCCGCCCGTGGGGCCGGCGATGCCGGTGGTCGAGACGGCCACCTGGGCCTCGCTGTGCGCCAGCGTTCCCTGCGCCATGGCGGCGGCCACTTCCTCGCTGACGGCGCCGTGTGCGGCGATCAGCTCGGCGGGCACGCCCAGCATGCTGCTTTTGGCCCCGTTGGAATAGGTGACGAAGCCCCGTTCGAACCAGGCGCTCGACCCGCTGATGTCGGTGACGGCCTGGGCCACGCCGCCGCCCGTGCATGATTCGGCCGTGGCCAGCAGCAGGCCCTTCGCCTGCAAGGCCAGGCCGACGGCGGTGGAGAGGGGGGCGAGTGCGTTGCTCATGGAGGACTCCTGCATGCGGTGGTAAGGGTGGCGAGACTGTAGCATGCTCAACGGTAAAAGAAACTTTCCCCGGTAACAGCGAAAATGCGTACACTCTTTTATACATTTGCTACCACTTTGGGCCGGCAGGCGCTCTGTCGCTGCGCCACCCTGGTGCGCATCGCCCGAACCGGCAAGCGGCATGGTGCCGCGCCTTCGTATGCATTCTCTTTACTCGGTAGTCATGGCAATTCTGAACTGGTCCTGGTGGCGTCATCCTGGCCCCCTGCGCCGCCCCGTGCGCGGCGCCGGCCGCCGCTCCCTGCGCTTGGGCTGGCTATTGCTGCTCCTGGGCGTGCTGTGTGCCGAGGCGCGGGCGCAGGTGCCGGGCGAGCTGGAACGCCAGGTCAAGGCAGGGTATCTGTACAAGTTTGCCGGTTATGTCGAGTGGCCAGACGGCAGTTTTGTCCGGCCCGACTCCCCGCTGGTGATCGGCGTGGCGGGCGCCGATGCGCTGGCCGAGCAGCTCGAACAGAGCGTGGCAGGGCACAGCGTCAACGGCCGCGCCGTGCAAGTAAAAAAAGTGCGCCGCGGCGAAGCGCTGGCCGGGCTGCACGTGCTGTACCTGGGCGCACTGGAAAAAACGGCGCTGCAGGAAATGCTGGCCGCCAGCCGTGGCCTGGCGTTGTTGACGGTGTCCGATTCGGATGAGGTCTACGCGATGGGCAGCATGATCAATTTTGTGATGGCCGAAGACAAGGTGCGCTTCGACGTGGCCCTGAAACCGGTGGCGCAGGCGCATATCCGCATCAGCGCGCGCATGCTGCTGGCCGCCTATCGCGTGCAGACGGGGGGCGCCTGACCATGCTGCGACTGCGTTCCATCCGCCACAAGCTGATGTCGGTGGTCTTGCTGACCACCCTGGTGGCGCTCGTCATTTCGCTGGGCACCATCGTCGTCTACGACTTGCGCGCCTATCACCGCAACCTGGTGGCCGATATCAGTACCCAGGCCGAGCTGCTGGGGCACATGAGTTCGGCCGCGCTGGCCTTCGACGACGAACGCCTGGCGCTGGAAAACCTCAACCTGATGCGCATCCGCCCGCGCGTGACGGCCGGCGCCCTGTACAAGGCCGATGGCAGCCTGTTTGCCAGCTACCGCGCAAATGAGCGCGTGGGCGCGCTGCCGGCGAAGGTGGGCAAGGAAGGTGTCAGCATCGCCGGCAGCTCGGTGGAATTGTTCAAGCCCATCGTCGACAATGGCGAGCTGCTGGGCACCGTGTATCTGCGCGCCGATTATGAGCTGGCCGGCCGCACGGCCGATTATCTGGCCATCGCGCTGGGCGTGACGGTGCTGGCGCTGCTGGTGGCCTTGCTGCTGCTGCGCCGCCTCGATTTCGTCATCACGCAGCCCATCCTCGATATCGCCGATGTGGCGCGCGAAGTGATCGAGACGGGCGACTACTCGCGCCGCGCGCGCAAGCTCAGCGACGACGAAGTGGCGCAGCTGGTCGATTCCTTCAACAAGATGCTGGCCGAGATCGAGCTGCGCACGCATGCGCTGGAACGCTCGAACGGCGAACTGGCGCGCGAAGGCGAGCAGCGCACCGAGGCGCAGCAGGAAGTCATGCGCCTGAACCAGGAACTGGAAGTGCGCGTGCACGAGCGCACGATGCAGCTGGAAATGACGAATGGCGAACTGGCCATGGCGATGGAAGAGGCGCGCAGCGCCAACTATGCCAAGTCGGCCTTCCTGTCGTCGATGAGCCATGAATTGCGCACGCCGCTGAACGCCATCCTGGGCTTCGCGCAAATCCTCAGTTCCGACCGCCTGCCGTCGACCCTGGAGCAAAAGAAGGAATTCGCCGGCCATATCCTCAAATCGGGGCGCCATTTGTTGACCTTGATCAATGAAATCCTCGACCTGGCAAAGGTGGAGTCGGGCACGGTCAGCCTATCACTGGAACCGGTGGGCCTGGACGCCATCTTGCAGGAATGCCGCGACATGATCGCGCCGCTGGCCAGCCAGCGCGGCATCGGCATGGCCTTCCCGGACGCCTGCCCCCTCAATGTGCTGGCCGACCGAACGCGCCTCAAGCAAATTCTGTTGAATCTGCTGTCGAATGCGCTCAAGTACAACCGCGAGCAGGGGCAGGTGGCCATCGAGTGCGCGCCGCACGCGGGCGGACGCGTGCGCATCAGCGTGCGCGACACGGGCGTGGGGCTCGATGCCGAACAGCTGGCGCTGCTGTTTCAGCCCTTCAACCGGCTGGGGCAGGAGGGCGGCACGGAAGAAGGCAGCGGCATCGGCCTGGTGGTCACCAAGCGCCTGGTGGAATTGATGGATGGCAACATCGGCGTCTCCAGCGCGCCCGGCGAGGGCAGCATTTTCTGGATCGAGCTGCGCGTGGTCGACGCCGTGCCCATTCCCGCCGCTCCGTCCTTGCCGCGGCCGGACCTGGCCGGCGCGCTGCTCGATAACAGCGCCCCCGTGACCTTGCTATATGTGGAAGACAATCCCGCCAACCTGACCCTGGTCGAGGAAATCGTGCGCTACTGCCCGCAATTGCAGCTGCTGACGGCCACGGATGGCCGCCTGGGCGTGGAGATGGCGCGCACGCATTTGCCGCAGCTGATCTTGATGGATATCAACCTGCCGCATGTGAACGGCACGGACGCGCTGAAACTGCTGCGCGCCGATCCGCGCACGGCGCACATCCCCGTCATCGCCCTGACGGCCAACGCCATGCCGGGCGACGTCGAGCGCAGCATGGCGCTGGGCTTTTATCGCTATCTGACCAAGCCGATCAACCTCGATGAATTTACCGAGGCGATCAACAGCACGCTGGCCTATGTGGCGCAGCAGCGCCGGCAAAAGGGAGCAGGCGCGCCATGATCAGCCAGGCCGATATCTATGCAGCGAAAATTCTCATCGTCGACGACCAGGACGTCAATTTGCGCCTGCTCGAGCACTTGCTGGGCAGCGGCGGCTACTCGGCCATCAGCAGCACCCTCGACGCGCGCGCCGTGGCCGGCCTGCACCAGCGCCACCAGTTTGACCTGATCATCCTCGACCTGGTGATGCCCGGCATGAGCGGCTACGAGGTGATGGATGCCTTGCGCCCGCTGGAACTGGAAGGCTACCTGCCCGTGCTGGTGATCGCCGCCGACCCGGACGCCAAGATGGCGGCGCTGGAAGCGGGCGCGCGCGACTTCATCAGCAAGCCCTTCGACGCGCTCGAAGTGCTCACGCGCATCCGCAACATGCTCGAAGTGCGGTTGCTGCACCGCGCCGCGCGTCACTACAACACCTTGCTCGAACGCACGGTGGGCCAGCGCACGGCCGAACTGCAGCGCTTTCGCGGCGCCATGGACGCCGCCACCGACGCCATCTTCCTCGTCGACGTGCTGGGCATGACCCTGGTCGACGTCAACGACGGCGCATGCCGCCTGCTCGGCTATGCGCGCGCCGAACTGCTGGCGCTGGCGCCCGGCACCCTGCTGCCGTCGCCGCCGGCCCCGCCTCTGGCCGCGCTGCCGGGCGGCGCGGCCCACCTGGCCACGGAAGTGACGGAATGCGAACTGCTGCGGCGCGACCTGAGCCCGGTGCCTGTGGAACTGGGCTGGCACTGGTATGCGCAGGCGCCCGTGGCGGGCGGCTATCCGGGCGCTGCGGTCACGGGTGGCCTGCTGCTGATCGCCGTGGCGCGCGACATCAGCGAGCGGCGCCAGGCGCAGGAGCGCCTGAAGCACCTGGCCCATTACGATGGCTTGACGGGGCTGCCGAACCGCAGCCTGTTCTACCAGACGCTGGCCCAGGCCGTCGAACTGGCGCAAGAGAAAAGCTGGCGCATCGTGGTGCTGTTCATCGCGCTCGACCGCTTCAAAAGCATCAACGATACCCTGGGCGCGGCGCTGGGCGACGAGCTGCTGCGCCAGTTCAGCAACCGTCTGGTCGAATGCGTGCGCCTGCGCGACACGGTGGGGCGCCTGGGCAACGACGAATTCGCGCTCATATTGACCATGAGCCGCAACCAGCAGGAAGCCGTGGCGGTAGCGAACCAGGTGCGCGAAGCCTTGCGCGCGCCCTTCGACTTGCGCGGCCACGCGGCCACCCTGACGGCCAGCATCGGCATCGCCATGTATCCGGACGACGCCACCGACCCGGAAACGCTGATCAAATACGCGAATACGGCCATGGGCGGCGCCAAGCAGGCGGGGCGCGACGGCTACCGCTTTTTCACGGCCGGCATGAATGTGCAGGTGCTGGCGCGCCTGGACCTGGAACTGGCGTTGCGCCATGCGCTCGAACACGAGCAGTTCATCCTCTACTACCAGCCGAAGGTGGACTTGCGCACGGGCCGCATCAGCGGCGTGGAAGCGCTGCTGCGCTGGCGCCGTCCCGGCTACGGCCTGGTGGCGCCGGCCGAATTCGTGCCGGTGCTGGAAGACACGGGCCTGATCGTGCGCGTGGGCACCTGGGTGATCCAGGCCGCCTGCCGCCAGATCGCCGAGTGGCGCGACAGCGAGGTGGGGCCCGTGCACGTGGCCGTGAATGTGTCGAGCCGCCAGTTTGCCGAAGGCGACCTGGAAGGCGAAGTGACGCGCGCGCTGGCGCAGTACGGCGTGGCGCCGGAACTGCTGGAACTGGAGCTGACGGAAACGGCGCTGATGTCGAACGCCGAGCGCACCATCGTCGTGCTGGGCAAATTGAAGAAAATCGGCGTCAAGGTGGCCATCGACGATTTCGGCACCGGTTACTCGAGCCTCGCGTATTTGCAGCGTTTCCCCATCGACAAGCTGAAAATCGACATCGCCTTCGTGCGCAACATTACCAGCAACCCGAACGACGCGGCCATCGCGCTGGCCATCGTCAGCATGGCGCACAGTCTGAAACTGAGCGTGGTGGCCGAGGGCGTGGAGTCGCGCCCGCAGCTCGAATACCTGCGGCGTAACCGCTGCGACGAGATCCAGGGCTTTTATTTCAGCCGCGCCCTGCCGGCGCTGGAACTGGGGCAGATGATCGCCGCCGGCGCCGGCCTGCCGCCCGGTCACGATCCCGCTGCCCAGCCGGCGCAAACCCTGCTCATCGTCGACGACGACGTCAACGTGCTGTCCTCGCTGCACCGCCTGTTCCGCCCCGAGGGCTACCAGATCCTCACGGCCAGCACGCCGGCCGAAGGGTTTGAAATGCTGGCCCTGCACCGCGTGCACGTGATCGTCTGCGACCAGCGCATGCCCAGCATGAGCGGCACGGAATTCCTCAGCAAAGTCAAAGAGCTGTACCCGGAAACCATCCGCATCATCCTGTCCGGCTACACGGGCCTCGAAGCGGTGCTCGACTCGATCAACCGGGGCGCCATCTACCGTTTTTATACGAAGCCGTGGGACGACACCCAGCTGCGCGACAACATCCGCCTGGCCTTCCAGCACTACTGGATGGTGAACCAGCCGGGGCTGGCGCGGGCGGCGGCGCGCTAGCGCTTGTTTATTCGCTGAAGTGGTCGAAAGAACTCAAGGCCAGATCCAGCGGCAAGCCGGCCGCATCGACCAGCCGCAAGCCTGATTGGGCCTCGATGCGACCCACGCGCGTGACGGGTGTGCCGCAGCTGGCCGCCAGCGCGGCGATGGCCTCGCGCGCCGAGGTGGGCGCCGTGAAGCACAGCTCATAATCGTCGCCGCCGGCGGCCGTGTAGCGGCGGCGCAGGCTGGTTTCCTGCTGCGCCAGCACGGGGCCGGCCGGCAGGGCGTCGACGTCGAGGGTGGCGCCCATTCGCGACGCTTTCAGGATGTGACCGAGGTCTCCCACCAGGCCATCCGAAATGTCGATGGCCGCATGCGCCAGGCCTTGCTCGGCCAGGGCGCAACCGAGCGACACGCGTGGCGTGGGCGTGTGCATGCGCGCGGCGGCCGTCAGCAGTTCGGCTGGCGCCAGTTCCTGTTCCCCGCGGTAGCCGGCCAGCGCCAGGCGCGCGTCGCCCAGCGTGCCGCTGACCCAGATATCGTCGCCCGCCACGGCAGCGCTGCGGCGCAGGGCCTGGCCCGGCGCCAGTTCGCCGAATACGGTGATGCAGATATTCAAAGGCCCCTTGGTAGTGTCGCCGCCGATCAGTTCGCAATGAAACGCGTCGGCCAGCGCAAACAGGCCTTCGGCAAAGCCGGCCAGCCAACTGCGCTCGGCTTGCGGCAGCGCCAGCGCCAAAGTAAATGCCACGGGGCGCGCGCCCATGGCGGCCAGGTCGGACAGGTTTACGGCCAGGCTTTTATGACCGAGCATGCGGGCGTCGGCGCCGGCAAAGAAATGCCGGTCCTCGACCAGCATGTCCGAGGAGATGGCGATCTGCTTGCCGGCACTTGGCGTCATCAGCGCGCAATCGTCGCCGATGCCCAGGGTGGCGCGGCCGGGGCGCTGGCGCACGAAATAGTGTTTGATCAGGTCGAATTCGGAAAGCGCGTCGTGTGGGGCCATGGCGTAGTCTGTGCGTTGAGTGATGGAGTGGCCCGGCTATTATAGGCTGGCCTACAATACGGGTCTTTTCCACTGCCGAGCAACCTGCCATGCCCATTCCCGATATTCACGACCTGCTGCAATCCTGGCTCGACCATGGCTGGCTGCGCGACCCGCAAGCCGTCGGCCTGGCCTCCTTCGAGGCGCAGGAACTGGTGGCGTGGGGTTTCGATGCCATCAGCGACGGCGGCCAGCTGTGCCTGTACGAGGACGAGCGCCTGTTCCGCAGGGGCAAGCGGCAGGTGCAGGCGTCGTTCAAGGCGTATCTGCAGCGCGGTCAGCTGGGCGCGAATGGTCTGGACCTCGGTTATCAGGTGCATCTTGCCGGTTTCCTGCGCGCGGCGCGGCAGCCCTTGCCGGCGTTTCGCGTGCTGCTGGAACAGGGAGGACGCAGCGGCGCCCTGCTGTTCGACAGCGGCCTGGTGCTGCAGTTTGCCGCCAACTTGCGCGGCAAGCCGCGCCATTACTATCTGACCCTGGTCGAGGGTCACGTGGCCGACGCCCAGCTGGCGGACCGCGACAGCGATATCGACTTGCACGCGGCCAGCGTGGGCCATGTCCAGGCCCTGTACGACAGCCGCGATCCTGCCGAACTGCAGCGCCTGGCACTGCGCGGCAATGCGGCGCTGCGCGAGCTGGCGCAGCTGCTCGCCTAAGTAATCCTCAGGAAATTATTGTGAATTTATGACGAACAGAACCGGATGCTATGCAAGGCGCCCACTGCGACGCAGTGCGAGCACTGCTAGCAGCGGGCAACGCCGCAGAGCGCTGGTTATGGAAGTCAGAAATCACAATAATTTATTGGGGGTTACTTAGCCCTTCTTCGCCTGCGCCATGCCCTGCAGCAGCTTGGCCAGCAATTCGTCGAGCTGGCGCTGCTCGTCCGCGCTCAGCGCCGACAGCATGGCGCGTTCGTTCTCCACGTGCAGCAGCACCAGCTTGTCAATCAGTGCCAATCCCTTCGGCGTCAGGGCCACCAGCACGCCGCGCCGGTCCGTCGGGTGCTTCTGGCGTTCGATCAGGCCTGCCGCTTCCAGCCGGTCGATGCGGTTGGTCATGCCGCCCGAGGACAGCATGGCCGCCTCGTACAAGGCCGTCGGCGTCAGCGCATAGGGCGCGCCCGAGCGGCGCAAGGTCGCCAGCACGTCGAATTCGCCCGGTTGCAAGCCATGTTCGGCAAACAGCGGGTTAAGCCAGTCGCGCGCCATCAGCTGCGCCACCGTGCCCAGCTGGCCCACCAGTTGCATGGCATGCGTATCCATCTGCGGCAATTCGCGCTGCCATTGTGCTGCGGCAAATTGCGCGCGCGCGTGTTCTTGCGGGGTAGTTGTCATGGGGTATGCATTTATCTCGACCTCAAGATAGATTTCTATCTTTATGCTAAGATACTTTTCATCGAGTCATAGTTGATGACGCATTAAACCATGTGCCTCCCAGCGAGGCAAGGACTATCCCATGCCTTCCGCACGACCTGCCGCTTCCCCTTCTTCTTCCGCTTCCTCGGCCCTGCTGGTGGCCGCCATCATCCTGCTGGGCTTGAACTTGCGGCCCATCCTGGCCGCCATCGGCCCCTTGCTCGACAGCATCCAGGCCAGCACGGGCATCAGCAATGCCGACGCGGGCTTGCTGACCACCGTGCCCGTGTTCGCCATGGGCGTGTGCGCGCTGGCGGGCGCGCAGCTGCAGCGCCGCCTGGGCGTGGCGCGTGGCATCTCGCTGGGCATCGCCATCATCGCTGCCGCCTGCGCGCTGCGCTGGCCCTTGCATGGCAGCGGCGGCCTGATCGCCACGGCAGCCCTGGGCGGCCTGGGCATCGCACTGGTGCAAGCCTTGCTGCCAGCCTTCATCAAGCGCCATTTCCCCGCGCGGGCGGGCCAGTTGATGGGGTTTTATACGACCGGCATCATGGGCGGCGCGGCCATTGCCGCCGCGTCCGCTTCACCGCTGGCGCAAAGCTGGGGCTGGAACGCGCTGCTGGCCTTGTGGGCGCTGCCTGCCGTGGCCGCCGCCCTGCTGTGGCGCCGCGCTGCCGCTACGCGCGTGGACATGGCCAGCGGGGCGGGCGCCAGTCTGCCCGTGGGCAGTGGCCGTGCCTGGCTGCTGATGGTGTTTTTCGGTATCGGCACGGGCGCCTACACGCTGGTGCTGGCCTGGCTGCCGCCGTTTTACACGGAACTGGGCTGGAGCGCGGCCGACAGCGGCTTGCTGCTCGGTGCCCTGACTCTGGTGGAAGTGCTGGCGGGACTGGTGATTTCCAGCATCATCCACCGCTTCCCCGACCGCCGCATCCTGCTGCTGGCCGTTTTGTTGTCCGTGCTGGGTGGCCTGGCCTGCCTGATCGTGGCGCCGGCGCACCTGGCGCTGCCCGCCGTGATCCTGCTGGGCTGCGGCATCGGTTCCCTTTTCCCGTTGTCGCTGATCGTCAGCATGGACCATGTGGCGGACCCGGCCGGCGCCGGTGCCCTGCTGGGCTTTGTGCAGGGCGGCGGCTACATCATCGCCAGCAGCATGCCCTTCATTGCCGGCCTGATCCGCCAGCACTCGTCCAGCCTGGCCCAGGCATGGATGGTGATGGCGGGCGGCGTGGTGCTGCTGTTGCTGATCGCCGTGCGCTTCGCGCCGGGGGCGCGGCTGGCCCAGTCGCGCTAGCGTGCGCATGGCGTATCCGGCCAGCTGATATATTTCGGCGATGAACCTCGTCGACCACTATTTAGAAGGATTGCGCCAGGCAATGCCGCCGGAGCCGCTGGCGGAGCTGGCGCTGGCCAGCGGCGCCAGCGCGGCGCAACTGGACAGCTTGCGCCAGGCTTATCCGCTGTGCCCGGACAGCCTGCTGCGCCTGCTGGGCCAGTATAACGGCACCTATTATCAGGACTATGCGGGCGGCAGGGTGCTGGTGTACATGCTGGGTTCGGACGTGTTCGAATATCCGTATTACCTGAGTTCGGTCGAACGCATGCTCAAGGATGGACAGGCGAACCAGCGCAGCATCGCCGAGATCTATGGTCATTACCTGGAAGAAGATCCCGGCATCGTCGACGCCCGCATCGACGCGGGTATCAAGCAGGGCCAGCGCCTGTGTTTTTCGCATTGCATGAACAATGGCGGCTCCTCGTGGCTGTATGTCGATTTCACGCCCGCGGCGTCGGGCACGGTCGGGCAGGTGGTGCGCTTCCTGCATGATCCCGACAACTACCAGGTCATTGCCGACAGCTTCGACGCCTATCTGCACATGCTGATCGATGACGGCTATGCATTCCTCAGCGATGACAATTTCGAATAAGCGGGCCATGCCGTCGTCCCTGTTGCCCGCCAACCGCCGCATCGTGCTGTCCGGCGAGGATGCGCTGCGCATCCTGCGCGAGATCGAATTCCTGCTGCAGTCGCTGCATCACATCGGCCGCCATTATTATCCCGACGGCGACGATGACGGCGCCGACGCCTTGCGCCGCGCGCAGTATTGCGCGGAGACCACGCGCTTCATCGACGAGGAGCAAGCGACGACGCGCCTGGCGCTGATGCGCAGCATCCTGTCCGCACCGTTCGACACCACCCTGGGCGCGGATGAGATGGACGATCTCGAGCGCGCCGTCGAGGCCTTGCCGCTGTGGCGCGCCCCCGGCGGTCTATCATGAAAACTAATTGAAATCTAAAATTCGATAGTTTTTCCTGCTCAGCACGTTTGTGCCGCCGCACGGCCTTACAATGCTAGGTTATGCGTTTTCGTGATATCAGACTGTGGCTAGCGGAAAATACCTAGCTAATTGAAAGAATCGGTCTGATAAAATCCGGAACACCCGATCGACCAAACAGGAAGGCTGCACAGCATGGATTCGTCATCTGATAAAAAAGAAGAATTGCGTCAACAATTGCGCTTGGCCGCACTCGAATATCACGAGTGCCCGCGCCCCGGCAAAATCAGCGTGACGCCCACCAAACAACTGACCAACCAGCGCGACCTGGCGCTGGCCTACTCGCCAGGCGTGGCGGCACCGTGCGAAGAAATCGTCATCGATCCGGCGAATGCCTATAAATATACGGCGCGCGGCAATCTGGTGGCCGTCATCACCAACGGCACGGCCGTGCTGGGACTGGGCAATATCGGCCCGCTGGCCGCCAAGCCGGTGATGGAAGGCAAGGGCGTGCTGTTCAAGAAATTCGCCGGCATCGACGTCTTCGACATCGAAATCAACGAGATGGACCCGGACAAGCTGGTCGACATCATCGCCTCGCTGGAACCGACCTTCGGCGGCGTGAACCTGGAAGACATCAAGGCGCCCGAGTGCTTTTACATCGAGCGCCAGCTGCGCGACCGCATGAAGATTCCCGTCTTCCATGACGACCAGCATGGCACCGCCATCATCGTCGGCGCGGCTATCCTGAACGGCCTGAAAGCCGTCGGCAAGAAAATCGAGGACTGCAAGCTGGTCGTGTCGGGTGCGGGCGCCGCAGCGCTGGCCTGCCTGGACCTGATCGTCGACCTGGGCTTCCCGCTGAAAAACATCTACGTCACCGACCTGGCCGGCGTCGTCTACAAGGGCCGCACGGAACTGATGGACCCGGACAAGGAACGCTTCGCGCAAGACACGCCGCTGCGCACCCTGGGCGAAGTCATCCCGGATGCCGACATTTTCCTTGGCGTGTCCGCCGGCGGCGTGCTGAAACAGGACATGGTGCGCAAGATGGCGCCGAACCCGCTGATCCTGGCGCTGGCCAACCCGAATCCGGAAATCCTGCCGGAAGAAGTCAAGGCCGTGCGCAGCGACGCCATCATCGCCACGGGCCGTTCGGACTATCCGAACCAGGTCAACAACGTGCTGTGCTTCCCGTACATCTTCCGTGGCGCCCTCGATTGCGGCGCGACGACGATCACGCGCGAAATGGAGATCGCCGTGGTGCACGCGATCGCCGACCTGGCGCATGCCGAGCAGTCGGACATCGTCGCCACCACCTACGGCATCAGCAACCTGTCGTTCGGTCCTGAATACCTGATCCCGATGCCGTTCGACCCGCGCCTCCTGATCAAGATCGCCCCGGCCGTCGCCAAGGCGGCCGAGGAATCGGGCGTCGCCACGCGTCCGATCAAGGACTTGCAAGCGTACGCGGACAGTCTGCAGCAATTCGTCTACCGCAGCGGCACTTTCATGAAGCCGCTGTTCCTGATGGCCAAATCCACGCCGGTCGAACTCAAACGCATCGTCTACGCCGAAGGCGAAGAAGAGCGCGTGCTGCGTGCCGTGCAAGTGGTCGTCGATGAAAAACTGGCGCGTCCTATCCTGGTGGGCCGTCCACCCGTGCTCGAAGCGCGCATCCAGAAGTTTGGCCTGCGTCTCAAGCAAGGCGTCGATTTCGACGTCATCAACCCGGACTTCGACGAGCGCTATCGCGATTACTGGAACACGTATTACGCGATGACCAGCCGCAAGGGCGTCACCGAGGAATACGCGAAGCTGGAAATGCGCCGCCGCCATACCCTGATCGGTTCGATGATGATCCACAAGGGCGACGCCGACGGCATGATCTGCGGTACCTTCGGCACCACCCAGCTGCACCTGAAATACATCGACCAGGTGCTGGGCAAGCGCGCCGGCAGCAATGTCTACGCGGCCATGAACGTCTTGATCATGCCGGAGCGCCAACTGGTGATGGTCGACACGCACGTCAACGAAAACCCGGATGCCGGGCAGTTGGCCGAGATCACCATCATGGCCGCCGAAGAGATGACCCGCTTCGGCCTGTCGCCGCGCGCGGCCCTGCTGTCGCATTCGAACTTCGGTTCCAGCGACAGCGCCTCGGCGCAAAAGATGCGCGCCGCGCTGGCCATCATCAAGGAACGCGCGCCGGACCTGGAAATCGACGGCGAAATGCACGGCGATACGGCCCTCGACAGCAAGCTGCGTCAAAAAATCATGCCAAACTCGGCTCTGAAGCACGATGCCAACCTGCTGGTCATGCCGAATATCGAATCGGCCAACATCGCCTACAACCTGGTGAAAACGGCCGCCGGCAACGGCATCGCCGTGGGCCCGATCCTGCTCGGCTGCGCCAAGCCCGTGCACATACTGACGCCATCGGCCACCGTGCGCCGCATCGTCAACATGACGGCCTTGTGCGTGGTAGACGCGGTGGCGCAGCGTAAAGTCTAAGCGCTAGCTGTTCTTCGGTAAAAGCCGCGCCATCCGCCAGGGTGGCGCGGCTTTTTGACGTCAGTGCGCCATCAGCACCGGTAAGGTCATCTGGCGCAGCACGGTTTCCGTGACGCCGCCCAATAAAATTTCGCGGAAGCGCGCGTGGCCGTAGCCGCCCATTACCAGCAGGTTTGCACGCACTTCGGCGGCCATGGCCAGCAGCGCCGCGCCGATGTCGCCCGTGGCGATGGCGGGACGCACTTCCACGGGCACGCCATGGCGGCTCAGGTAGGCGGCGATGTCGGCGCCCGGATGGCGGGCCGGCTGCGCATGGCCGGCCGGCGGGTGCAGCAGGGCCAGCACCACCAGGCGCGCCGCGCGCAGCAGGGGCAGGGCGTGGCCGATGGCGCGCGTCGCTTCCATGCTGCCATCCCAGGCCACCACCACGGTGTTGTTGACTTCCGCAAACTGGCCGCCGCGCGGCACGATCAGCACGGGGCGGGCCGCGTTCAGCATCACGTACGGCACCAGGTCGCTCATGGCGCCGGGCAGCGCTTCGCTGGCGTCGTGCTGGCTGAGCACCGTCAAGTCGCTGTAGCGGGCGCTGACGGCCATGCCGCCATCTTCATCGTCTTCGATCAGGCGCCGTTCGAGCGAGACGGCGCCGGCCTGGCGCGCCAGCGTTTCGAACTGGTCGAGCGCCTGTTCCGCCTGCCCGTGCAGGGCGTTGATCTGCGCCGCGACGGCGCCGCCGCGCATGCCGCGGTTGTTTTCCAGGGTAAAGCGCGACAGGCCCGTCATCGCCGCGCCGATCAGGTGCGCCTGGTGCGCGTGCGCCAGCCGCGCCGCGATGGCGATGCGCTGCGGCGCATGGCGCGACAGGTCGGCGTGGACGAGGATGGATTTGTAAGCCATGGTGTCATTCGCTAGTAAGGATGACAACAAGGCTAGAACGACAACACGGGCAAGTCCAGCATTGCCGTGCCGGACGGCGGTTTTTTTTTGCTGGACTTGATATGGGTCAAAAAGAGACAGACGATGGCCTTCTGCAAGGTTATCGCCAGAAAGTGCCAATCTGCTTGATATGCATCAATATGCTCGCCGTGCAGCCAGCGATAATGGTCTTGAACTCCTTGCCCTCCCAGTGGTCTGCATCGGCGTCGGCAGCATCGTGTCGGCACTTCTTTGTGTGACGCAACAACGCTGGCCGTGGCGGGAGTTCACTTAATTGTAGGGCTGCAAGTCCAGCCAGACGGCATACGACAGGCGCTTGCCGTTCCACAGGCCGCCGCCACGGATGACGGCGTCGCACGAGGTCAGCTGTCCGACCAGGTCCATGCGGCCCAGGTTGCGGCGCAGGCGCAGGGCGTCGTTGTGCGACAGGTAGCCGACCAGCTGGCCATCGATGAAGACGGCGATGGCCTTGTCCTGGAACGGATTGGCATCGTCGCAGACGAGCAGGGCCAGGCATTTTTCTTCCGCGTTGCCGGGACCGTGTTCGCCGGCCAGTTTGGCGATGGCGCTCTGGTACATCGCTTCGTTTTCCACTTCCGACGCAAAGCGCCCCTCGTCGTTCCAGTGGTGCGCCGGTGCGCCTGCGGGAATCGCCGGCACGTACTGGCGTACCGAAACGAGCGGCTTGTGCAGCGGTTTGACGGGCGTGCGGCCGCTGAAGACGTAGTACAGCAGGGCGATGACGATCACGATGGCAAGCAGGTAAAGCATGGTATCTCTCTGATTTCTAAGGGGGGAGCCGGGAACGCGGGCGCGCCGCGCGGCGTTGCCGCTACTATAGCAAGTTCACCGCCTGCTTCCCGGTAAATCTGGCCATCAGATGGCGGCGCCGGCGCAGTGCGCGCGGGTCGCCCAGCACGATGGGTGCGGCGCCCGTCAAGCCCGAGTAATACTGACCGTGCCGACGCAGCACCGTGGCATAGTCGCGCAACGCGTGGCCTTGCGCCAGCATGCGCGCGTCGCAATCGACTTCGATGGCAAAGCGCAGCCGGTGCAGCTGCCACCACAGGGGCAGGTTCCACGGCATGAGCACGATCAAGGCGTAGGCCAGGGCCAGCAGCTGCGGGTCGCGTGCGGCCAGCCGGCATTGTGCGTGCGCCAGCAGCAGCGCCTGTTGCCGGGGAGGAATCAGTTGCAGCCAGACGGGCATCACGATGCGCGGTCGCAGCAGCCCCGCCACGCAAGGGCCGATGCCGCCGCTCAAGTACACGGGCGTGCCCAGTAACGATGTTTTCTGCCAGCGGCGCTGGTGCGACAGCAGCCAGACGCTGCGTAGCGCCAATAGCAGCAGCATGCCGCTGGATAAGACAAACCAGCCCAGTTTCAGCTGCGCCTGTTCCGCCGGCATGGCCGCCAGCACGCCGGGCAGCCATGCCAGCGGCACGATGGCGGACGCGGCGATGGCCGCCAGCCACAGCCAGCGCGTCGCGTGCCCGCGCCGCTGCAGCGTGCGCTCGGCGCGCCAGGCGGCGGCGCTCAACAGCAGCGCCAGCGCCATGCTACTCAGCAGCCAGGCAGGCATCGGGCGCCTAGCGTTTCAGCGCCATGCCGACGGAGGCGGGCGCCGTGTGCCTGAAGCCGAATTGCGCGTACAGGTCTTGCGCCTGGCCATCGGCGATCAGGCTGACATATGCGCTTTCCGGCACGTCGCTGTCGATGAACTGGCGGATTTCGCGCATGATCAGCTTGCCCAGGCCTTTGCCCTGGTGGGCCGGCAGCACGGCGATATCGACCACCTGGAAGAAGCAGCCGCCATCGCCGATGATGCGGCCCATGCCCACCACTTCGTCGCCCAGCAGCACTTGCACGGCAAACAGGGAGTTGGGCAAGCCCTTGGCCGCCGCCTCCGTGCTTTTCGCGCTCAGGCCGGCGGCAACGCGCAGCAGCTGGTAGGTGGCGATGGCGGGGATGGCCAGGCGAATGGTGTAGGGCGATGCTGCGGTCAAGGCGCTCTCCTGTGCAATATGGATGGAATGACCATTATAGGCGGCACGCTTTATTCGCCGCGCGCCATGTTGTTTGCACCGCTTTTGCGCTATGGTGGCGTCACCCCCCTATTTGTTGAAAGCACGCCATGTCCGCAGGATTTACCGCCACCGAGTTGTCCGTTATGAATGAAGACGACGCCCTGATCACCACCCTGGCAGCACCGGCCGGCAAAGGCGAGCCCGTCTACCTGATGCTGCAGCGCGCAGACGAGTATGACGAGCAGGACGTCGCCATGGGCATGGACGAACCCTATATTGAATATTGCGGCCAGGAATTTGCCTGGTATGGCCACATGCACGCCGTGATTTTGCATCCGAACCGCCTGTCCGTGCAGATGGATGCCGAGGCAGCCATGCAGATGGATGACGACGGCCAGATCGACGTGCGTTTCAATTTGACGCCGGAGCGCTACGCCCAGCTGCAGCAGGCGCTGCGCACCACGTTCGAGGGCTGCGACTACTATCGCGAGGAACGTTGATCTGCGCGGACGACGCCGGCCATGGCGTCGTCTATGCTCG
>JAEAMG010000839.1_pt1 | contig 29319 bp, 25 predicted proteins | sample 8958741 | NCBI WGS metagenome assembly JAEAMG01 (sample SAMN16933256, study PRJNA681125) | bioreactor sludge metagenome | isolation source: anaerobic bioreactor treating anionic surfactant - SDBS | place: India: Bengaluru | collected 2019-02-28 | reverse complement strand
GCATCGAACGACGGCTGTTCGTGGACAACGGCAGCCCGTCGATCCAGACGCGGCTTGCCCGGCACGAGATGGTGATCCACGCGTTGCTGTGGGTCGTCTCGGTTGTTATGGGGACTGCAATAGCGGGGGCGGTTTCGATGTGCGTGGTTGCGGTGAAAGTGCTTTCAAAAATCTGAGGGTCAAATGAAAGCGGTTATGTTCTTTAAGTCTATTGCGGTTGTTGTTCTGCTTCTTGCCGGGTGCTGCGCGTACCGGGGCATCAATCAGGCCTCAGTGATTCATGTGCGGGATGTACGGGTTGTAGACTGCGTCAGCGCGGGCACGAACAATGTGGCCGAAGTCTCGACCAACGGCGTGCGCGTGCTGACGGGTCGCATGATCGTGGTATCTGAGAACGTGTACGTGAGCGTCGGAGGCGGCAACGCCGCTAGCAACGATGTCAGCGGCGAACTTTCTCTTCCGCTGGTCAAGTAGGGGGTGGATCATGAAACGGTTGTGCGGATGCGGCGGCGGGCATGATCTTAATAAGTGTGGAACGCGGGAACAGGAACGGGCGCGGATCGTAGACTCGTTCGACGTGTTTGGGATCGGGCAACGTGAACGTGCCGAGATACTCGAGGCGCTTGACTCGGCCAAGTGGGATTGGTACCGTGACTGCGACGGTTGTACACTGGTGTCTGAGGTTTACTGGCCCAACAAGTACTTCCCGCCCTGCCTGCGTCATGATTACGATTTTCTGACCAGCGGGGATGGTTTGGCTGCCAACGCTCGGTTTTACCGCATCATGAGGGCCTACGGCATGACGCGTACCCGCGCAGCAGTCCGCTGGATGGGCGTTACGCTGGGCTGGGTCGGGTGGTTCAAGTGGCGAAATATTTATGCGATGGGTAGACGTGGGTAACTTATGAACAGGTGTTTGCTGTGTACAACCTGTGTACACAAGGTCACTTATTGATGACGGCTGACGTTAAAAAACCCCAATAAAAACGAGGTTTTTCCAAATTACGAAACGGTTCCTGATGGGTTCGATTCCCATCGCCCGCTCCATTTTCGTAAGCACCTGTAAATCAGGTGCTTATTTGTTTTATAGGGTGGTTAAAACGGACGACTTGTAATGACGCTTATAATACGGTCTTTTTGGTTTTAAGCAGTGCCTCTTGTGTCTGACACTCAGGATTCGACATTCTTTTTTCAGTCAGGGTGATGATAAAAGGCGGGATGCGCGTGAGCGGCAAGTCAAAAGAGGTTCAGAAGCGCAGGCTGTTGTCCCCTGGCGGGAAGAAGAACCGGAAAGAGCCGAAGAATGCCGTGCCTCAGACCCCGGCGGCCGAAGAGGAAGACCCGCGAGGCAAGTTCCTGTTCTGCATGGGTAAGAAAGTCCGCCTGATCAAGAGCGGGCACAACAAGTTGAGTCCGTCGTTCGGATTTCGTAGTAGCGTTCCTTGTTCTCCCCGATCAGGCGTTCAGGGCTGACGTAACGTCCGACGTCGATCCCTGCGAGGTAGCGGGTCTGAAGCGGCCGCAGGAAGGAGACGCGTCCGTTGCCGTCGCGGAAGGTGTTTATGCAGAGGAAATCGAGATTGAAGACTGCCCAAAGCATGTCGCCGTTGCCGAGAATTTCTCGGGCTAGCTCGATTTTCTTTTACGAGCGTTTATCCAGAACAGTTTCCTTACGGCAATAACGAGACCAACAATTACGGCGATCAAAACCATGGCGGCCGAGAAAAGGTATAAACCGATTCTACTCCAAAAAATCAGGTAGAACGGTTTATCAAAGAACTTCAATTTTAGCTGCGGAATCATCCAAACCGCTTTGAGTGCTTGGCTGAGCGGGAAGGCTTCGGCCTGACCCACGACGAAGACATAGCGGCCGACGTTGTTCGGACGGTGGATTTTAATGTCATAGGTGCCGACCGGCACAGCTTTTTTCTTGAATTCCGGCCCCTGAAAATAATCGTCATTAGCGAACCGCTCGTGAAACGGCAACCAATCGGATATGCTTCCATCCAGCACGAAAACGTCAGTGCCGCCCTCCGCCCGGGTGTGCTTGATTTCTGCTGAAACGTCTTTGGCTATGTCTTTCACGTCCGGGACGAGCAGGCTGACGTACAGGTCAAATGGCTCGGTGCTGACGATCCGGTAATGCGCAGGCCCGCCGTTCAATGTCCCGTAAAATGCCTGGGACACTTCAGGATTCTCAATTTCCACGACCATGTCCCGGGTGACGAACCGCGGTTGGTGCGCCAGCGTGGATAACGTCAGGAACATCGCCGCAACGAAGGCGAAAGAGGTCGTTGCGCTCATTAAATCAGGCATGTTTCGGAATCCTATGACAGGGTACGTTTAAACCATTAAGCTTAAGCGACGGAGCAGGTCGAGGGGTTGTTCAGGAGCGTGACGATGGTCCGTTAGTCGGTAGCGGAATTCCACGAAGTTTTTCAGTTGCAGGTCAACCCATTCGGCACTTGGGCCAACGTCAGGTGAGTGTGCGAAAGTCTGTCGGCTAGCTGCATGGCGCTGAGAGCCATGAGTTGTATGAGTGTCCGTTTCATGGCGATGACTTTACCAATCTTCATTCATCCGCACAATTCCTTACACGCTTCACGGCGCGGATTCCCGAGGGCGACGGGCAGGGACCGGTGGGATGGGAGGAAGACCGAGGACGGAGGCCGGAGGACAGAGGACGTGACAGGACGGTGGCATGGGACCGGCTGACGGCAGGGACCAACGGCGCAGGCAGAGCGTGCTCCCAGCCCAATTCGTATCCGCTATCACAGACATCCCGTATGACACGTAACATGCAGACCGGCCCTTGCTTGAAACGCAACAATCCGAACTTATCACCCACTGTTTTTATCGAATAGCCGATTTTTTAAAACATAAAATATTCTTTGCCCCATTCAGTTTTCAAAGCTAATATTTAACAGTCATTTCTGCTTTGTTTTTAGGAACGGGCATCTCTGGTCTTTCCAGCGCGTCCGTGGGATCCGCATCAATACGGAGGAACATATGACGAAGAGACCTCTCGATGAGAACTACGCTTCAGACGGCGGCTTTAGCCGACGCGATTTCCTGCAGAAGGGCGGGGTTGCGCTGGCCGCCGGGATGGCCGTGACCTCCCTCGGCGGAGTCCAGCCCTCGGACGGAAACCCCACTGCGGACGGTGATCAGCGGGCGGAGCCGGAAATGTCCCTTCGGATGCGGCGCCCTAACCTTCTCTTCCTCATCACCGACCAGGAGCGTTACCCGCAGCATTGGCCAGAAGGATGGGCGGAAACGAACCTGCCTAACCGCAAGCGGCTTGCCGACCACGGACTGACCTTCACGCGCAATTTCTGCAACGCCGCCATGTGTTCGCCCAGCCGTGCGACGCTCTTCACAGGACTTTATCCGTCACAGCATCATGTAACGGAGGTCCTGCAGTACGGTGGACCGGACAAAAGCGATGACCCCGGCCCCACCGTGCAGCGGACGCTCCAGCCAGAGACCCAAAACATCGCCTGGATGCTCGCCGACGCCGGCTATGACGTGCAGTACCGCGGCAAGTGGCACATCAGCAAAGACCCCTCCGGCACCCTTGCCGTCCAGAGCCCGCGCGACCTCGCGCAGTACGGTTTCCAAGGCTGGATTCCTCCCGAGGCGGGAACGGATCAGCAGGCGAGCGTGTTCGGCGGAGGGGACACCAATTACGACGACCAGTACGCAACCCAGGCGGCCGATTTCCTGAGGAGCTTCCGCCCGAGATCATCCAAGCCCTTCGCGCTCTTTGTCTGCTTCGCCAATCCTCACGACCTCATGGGATATCCGAGCACGTGGGATCAGCCCAGCTATAGCGACATTCCTCCGTTCGCGGGGTCTAACAATTACGGCAAGTACAGCCAGGATTGTTTCGGGCAGGGCATCGGGCTGCCGGAGACCGCGCACGAGTCTCCCTTCGGAAATTTCAAGCCGCCGGCACAGGCCCGGTCCACACTCATGTGGGCAAGCGGACTCGGAACGCTTCTTACTCATCAGGAAAGGCTGAACTACGTCAATTTCTATGCCTACCTGCACAAGGAGTCCGACAAACACATCGGGACGGTGCTCGATGCGCTGGAGTCCGTCCCCGGCTTGCGCAACAACACCATCGTCTTCGGATTGTCCGACCACGGGGAGATGGGCCTGGCGCACGGCGGCATGCGCGAGAAGGCCTACAACGCTTACGAAGAGACGATCCACGTGCCCCTGGTGATCTCGTGTCCGGCGCTCTTTCCGCGACCCGTCCGGACCTCTGCGCTGGCGTCGCTGATCGACCTGATGCCCACCGTGGCCACGTTAGCCGGCGTGCGGCGACGGGGGGAATGGACGTTCATGGGCTGTGACCTTATGCCTATCATCGAGGACGCCATCGCCCATCCGGCGAGGCAACCCCGGAACGTGCACGTGCAGGACGCCATCTACTTCACCACGGACGAAACCCTCGGCGAGAAAGTCGTGGGGCAGCCCAGCCATGTCCGTTGCCTGCGCGAGGTGGACTGGAAGATCGTCGAGTATTTCGATCCGGCGGGTGGAGAGGACTCCCTGTTCGAGCTGTATGATCTTCGCAAGGACCCTCTTGAATCGAACAACTTGGGTGACCCCGCCAACGTCCCGTACTACAACCGCGACAAGTTGTTCGAGATGGTGAATAAGCTTCATCAGCGGATGGAGGAGATCGACACTCATCCGATAGCTTGACAGCGGCCGACTCTCGGCGCGTCCGCGCTTGTTCTGTCCTCCGTCATCGTTCCCTGAAGCCAGCGCCGCCAGGCAGGATGAAACGCTCTTCTCCGCGCCTTCGCGTTTAAAACCGGTTAGTCTCTCTTTTACTGCCCGTCGGCGTCCTTCGGCAGCGGGGCTCTCCGGTTGCGCAGCACGTCATTGGGGGTCATGCCGGTGATGCGTTTGAAGGCGGTCGCGAAGTACTGGGAGGAGGGAAATCCGCATTCAAAGGCGATCCCGGTGACGCTCCCCGCGCCCGTGCGCAGGAGGTTTTGCGCATGGTCGATCCGCTTGCGCAGGACATAGGTGTGGGGAGGAATGCCGACGACCTCTTTGAAGACGCGTTTGAAACTGGAGACGGAGAGGCCCGCCACGGACGCGAGCTGTTCGAGCGTCGGCGAATGTCCGCTTTGTTTATCGGACCAGGCGAGCGCTTTCCGGACACGGGTCTGATAGGCCGGCGGGGTATCGGTCTGGTTGAGGTCAAGAAGAGCGAAGAGGAGTGAGAGGAGGGCCGTGCGCAACATCGCGGTGCGGATCGGCCCGGACGGACGGTCGTAGAGATCGAAAAGGGCTTCAGCGCGGCGTGTGAAGTCCGTCGGCCATTTCGCGCGGATGCCGCCCGGCGCGCGCAACATGTTGAGAAGGGGGGCCGCCTCAGCGGGGGACAGCCCGAGCCAGGGATCCTTCGCGATGCGCGGCATGCGTAACTGCAGCCAGAAGCGCTTGCCGGGGTAAGAGGGGTGGCCGTCTGAGCTGTGCGGCGTATCGGGCGGAATGATAGCACCCTCGCCGCCAAGCAGGGTGAAGCGATGCCCTCCGACCTTATAGGGCTGGTGTCCGGTTTCCACATAGGCCAGTTCCGCCACGCCGAAATGCCGATGTTCGGCGAGTTGCGGATAGGCGCGCCGATAGAAGGAGCGGCCGAGCACGACGCAATCGTTCAGGCCCGCCTCCCGGAGGTCCAGCGCACGCCGGTCGGGGCGGTCCACATAGTAAGAGGTCAGATCGGAATAGGGCACTTGTTTCATCGCGATTCACTCATCTTTATTTTTGATTATGACAAGCGGTGAAGATGAAGACAAGGCGATTCTCCCCCCCGACGCCCCGCTTTTCCATGGACATTTCCAAAAATGCGCTTGAATCTGTTTTCTCCAAACATTAACCTGATACAAAGGTTGCACAACGCAAGGAGGACCACTTGAGACATAAGCTCGGTGTCGTCGGCGTTTTAAAGTGCGTACGAAACGGATGCGTTGTCGGATTGTTTTTTATGGGCTTGCGGAACGCTGCGGCGGAGGCCGAACTGGCCGCGCCTCTGGCCGGATCGGCGACCGGAGTGAGCCCGAGCGCCTTCACAGCCAACTGGACGGCCGTGCCGGGAGCGACCGGATATGAACTGGATGTTTATTCGTTCGACGGCGTTCCGCCGACCCGCTTGCGAGAAGGGTTCGACGCCTATCCCGCAGTGACGCCGGCGGGGTGGACGATCACGAATAAAAGCAGTGACGCCGTTTATTTGAGCGGAGGCGAGTCCGCCCCGTCGGTGAAATTGCAGGAGACCGGCCATGCGATCACCACAGCGGTGTATCCGGCGGCGGTCACGAATTTCGCTTTCTGGTTTAAAGGCTATTCCGCCAGCAATTCTTCGCTGTACGTCTCTGCGCTAAACGGTTCCGGCTGGAACAACATTGAGACGCTGGCGGTGTCGAATACGGCCTCCGTCATCATTTTTCCTCTGAGCGCCGCTGACGGGTACTCACGGTTCAGGCTTGTTTACGAGAAGGACGCGGGGAATGTAGGTGTGGATGATGTCAGCGCGGCGTATGGCGCTGCGGCAAAGAAGGATACGCTCACGAACGAAGCGGTGGGGAGTGTGACCGCGTATTCGGTCACGAACCTGACCCCGGGCGTGTACTTCTATGTCGTAAGGGCAAAGGACGGGGATCTGGTGTCGGCAGATTCCAATGAGATCACGGTGGATACCGAAGCGTTGCCGATGCCGCCAGTTATCGCACCAGTTGCACCGCAGACTGCGCACCTGAGCGAGACGCTGACGTTCGCGCTGACCATTACGCAGACCGAGGGCGACCCCGTAACCGCGACCAATGTGTCCGCCTCGGCAGGCGTGTCCGGCGTATGGGGATTGACAAACGGCGTCTTCTTTTACGCGCCAGCGACGGAGGATATCGGCTTGCGGACCTTCTTTTTCACGGCCATGGACAAGGACGGGCTAAGCCCGGCGATGGCCGTACCGGTGACGGTGCGGCGGGCGCGAGTGGCGGCCTTATGCATGGCGGACGTGACGGGGACCCACACGCAGGATTTTGATGCGCTGGCGTCCAACGGCACGGACAACGTTTGGGACAATGCGGCGGAGCCGCTGGAGGCTTGGTTCGCGTATGCGAACGCGATCGCGCTCACGTCGTATCGGACGGGGACCGGCAGCGGGACCGCGGGAGGTCTTTACTCGTTCGGCGTGAACCAGGGCGGTGGACGTTCTCTGGGGTCCTTGGCGTCGTCCGGAAAAACCTATCGGTACGGCGCGGCTTTCACGAACATGACGGGCCAAACAATCACCAATCTGGCCGTGGGTTTTACGGCGGAACAGTGGCGTGTGGGGGCCAGTGCGGCGACCAACACGTTGGTGTTCGAATACGGCATCACCAACCGTGTTCTGCCGCTGGACCTGGGAGTCTGGTACCGAGTGAATGCGCTCTGCTTTAAAACGCCACGGGTGACGAACGCGATTCAGTCGGCAGGCGCCGTTTACGTGTCGAACGACTTGTCGGCGGCTATCGCGCGGCCGGTCCCTCCGGGATCGGTCGTACGGTTGCGCTGGAGTGATGCGGACGATGCCGGCAGTGACCACGCCTTCGGTATCGACAACCTGACCGTGACGTGGGCGGCGGGCGAGGTGCCGTGTGCCCTTCGTGTGGGCCGGATGGGGATTACGGAAACGTTCGACGAGATGGGCGGAATCGCAGGGGCCGAACTGCCGTTCTTGTGGCGGGTCGAGGTGCGGGATGACGGGCCTCGCGTGAGCGGCACATACGCGGATGCATCCGATCACGTGATGAACGTGAACACCGCATCCGTTTTTACGGCGGCAGGCAGCTATCAGTTCTCATCGGGGACGGAGGGCGATTACGCCGTAGGCGGCCTCTCTGCGGCCGGCGCGGCGAAAACCGTGACGGCGTATGCGAAATTCAGCAACGCGGCGGGGGTGCCTGTACGGCGGTGGACGGTGCGTTACGCGGTTGAGAAATATCGGAACGGGCTGAGGGGATGCGCGGTGCGACTGCTGGCGTCCACGGACGGCGCGGTGTGGTCGGAGGTCGGCGCGCCCACCTCGTTCGTGGCCGATGCGGACACGAACGGGTATCCGTCCGCACGTTGTCCCGGTCTGACCGTGGTGGCCGAACGACAGGTGACGTTTGACTCGCCGATCGCGCAGGGCCGTGTCTTTTATCTGGCCTGGCAGTATGCGGCGACGGAAGGGGATGTGACCGCAGACGCGCAGGCACTGGGGATTGATGACGTGCAGATCGTGCCGGCGATGGCCGCCAAGAACGTGTTCCTCTTACGGTAATCGAAGCGGGACCTGGGGGAATATCCTGAGGTCGCGGACCCGCCTCGTTCAGAGTTCGGCGTTCGTTCCAATCCGCGCTATCTCTTCGGGAGGTGGATACAAGCGTTGTGGAACGCGTGCGCCGCCTCCATCCAAGCCTCGGAAAGCGTCGGGTGGCAATGAATGGCGTTGCCAATCTCGTCAATCGTCAGCTCGTTGCGGATCGCCAGCGAGGCCTCCGAAATCAGCTCCGTGGCGTGGCAGCCGATGGCCTGTGCTCCGAGCAACTGTCCGGTGACCGGGTCGGCAACCCATTTGACGAAGCCTTCGGTCTCGCCTGCGGCCATGGCTTTGCCGAGCACGGAGAAGGGGAAGACGGCGGTCTTGACCGCGACGCCGAGCTGTTGGGCTTTGGCCTCAGTGAGTCCGGCCATGCCGATCTCGGGTGAGGTGAAGATGCAGGAGGGACAAATCTTTTCGACCTTCGACTTAAGCCCGGCGGCGGCTTCGGCCGCGACAACGCCCTGCTGGGTGGCGGCGTGGGCGAGCTGGATCGACCCCGTGACGAGGTCACCGACCGCGAAGACGGAGGCCACGTTGGTGCGGCACTGCGCATCCACGGGAATGGTGCCGCGTTCATCGGCCTTGACGCCGGCGCGGGCCAGGTCCAAAGCTGCGGTGTTGGGCTTGCGCCCGACGGCCACGAGCAGGATGTCGCCTTCGACGGTCTGGTCTTTGTAGGTCCCGGACACCTTGTCCTTTTTGACCGCGATGTTGGTGAGCGGCGCGCCGGTAAGGATCTTAATGCCTAGGGCCTCCATGCGTTTGCGCAACACGCGCCGCACGTCGCGGTCAAGCACGACCACGATGTCCTCGAGCATCTCGACGACGGTGACTCGGGTGCCGAGCGCGGCGGCCATGCAGGCGAACTCGCAGCCGATGACGCCGCCGCCGAGGACCAGGAGGCTCTTCGGCAATGCGGTGAGTTCAAGGAAGGCGCGGCTGTCCATCACGCGCTTATCTTTGGGCAGAAAACCGGGCATGGCGGAATCGCTGCCCGCCGCGATGATAACCGACGCGGCGCTGAGCCAGCGCGTGGTGCCGTCAGGCTGGAGGACCGAAAGGCGGTTTGGACCTTCGAAGCGGGCCAAGCCTTTGATCAGCTCAACGCCGTTCGATTTCAGCAACATCTGAACGCCGCTACTGAGCTTGGAGACGATCTCGGCTTTGCGGGCTGTCATCTTGGCATAGTCGAAGGAGGCTCCCTTGGCGGTGACGCCGAAGGCTTCGGAGTGGATCGCGTGGTGGTAACGCTCCGCCGAGGCGATCAGTGTCTTGGTGGGGATGCACCCCCAGTTGAGGCAGGTGCCGCCGAAAGCTTCCTTTTCGATGATGGCGGTTTTTTTGCCGAGTTGCGCGGCGCGGATGGCAGCGGGATAGCCGCCCGGGCCTGCGCCGATCACGATTACGTCAAAGTCGTACATAGTATCAATCCGGTTGAAAGGTTGAACAGGTTCACGGTTGGGGCGAATCAGGATTCGCACTTACACCAGCGATTTCCAGAGTTCGAGGTTTTCAAGCTTGGCCTTGATGGCGTTGACGAACTGGGCACCAACCGAACCGTCCACAATGCGGTGGTCGACGGAAAGGGTCATCGCCATGATCGTGCGGATCTTGATCTCGCCGTTGACCACGGCGGGCATTTGGCGTCCGGATGAGACGGCGAGGATGCCGGCTTCGCCAGGGTTGATGATCGCCATGAACTGGTCGACGTTCATCATGCCCATGTTGGAGACCGTGAAGGAGCTGCCGACCATCTCGTCCGGCGTGAGCTTGCCGTTGCGGGCCTTTTCAGCAAGCACCTTGGTCTGCGTGTTCAGCTCTTTAAGTGTAAGGGTCTGTGCGGCGCGGATGACCGGCACCACGAGGCCGTTCTCGACGCTGACGGCCATGCCGAGATCAACGTCTCCGCGCCACGAGACGGTCAGGCCGTCGGTTACGGAGTTGACGATGGGGAACTCTTCGAGCGAGAGAATGACGGCCTCAAGCACGAAATCGTTGACGCTGAGATTGAGGCCTTTGGCTTTGAGGTCAGCGCGATAAGTCATGAGGTCGGTGATGTCGGCCTTGACGGTAACGTAGAAATGCGGAATGGTCTGTTTGCTCTCCACGAGACGGCGGGCAATGATCTGGCGCATGCGGGACAGGGCGACGGGCTTGCGCCGGATGGTGCGCTCAACGTCTTCAACCATGATGCGCCCGGCGTCGCCGGAGCCGCGGACGGAGAGGATGTCGATCTCTTTCTCCGAGGCCAGTCGCTTGGCGGCGGGCGTGATGTGCAGCGCGTCGTAGCCGCTGGCTGCGAGATAGGCCTGAACGTCCTTTTCGACGATGCGTCCATTGGGGCCTGAGCCGGTGATGCGCGCGGGATTGATGCAGGCGTCTTTGGCCAAAGCCTTTGCGCGGGGCGAGATGACGAGCCGGGCTGCGGGAGCCGGGGCTGCCAAGGGCTGCGGTGCCGGGCGGGGCGCGGGAGCCGCGACAGCGACTGGGGCCGCCGCAGGTGTTGCGGCAACCGGCTTAGCCGGCGAACCCGGGCTGACTTTTGCCGTGGGGGCAGGGGACGGCGCTGCAGCAGGCGCAGGTGCGGCAACAGGGGCGGAGGCTTTAGGCGCCTGGTCGGGTACTTTCTCTCCGGCCGTGCCGACGTAGCCGACAACGGTGTTGACGGGAACAGTGACCCCTTCGCGTACGTAGATTTTCAGAAGAACGCCTTCGAAGAAACTTTCGACCTCCAGATTGGCCTTATCGGTCTCGATTTCAAAAAGGATGTCGCCTTTTGCGACCGGGTCACCCTCTTTTTTGAGCCACTTGACAATGGCGCCTTCCTCCATGGTCTGACCTAGTTTCGGGAAAATTACTGCCTGAGCCATAACATCTCCAAACGGTTAAAACATTTCATGTCCCGACCGGTCATTCGATCAAATCGGGTACAAATAAAAGCTGAAAAATTTAGTTTATCGCAACCGGGATCATGTTGTCAGTGTAAAAATGAGGCAGAAGGACTAATTTTCGGCTTTGCGCGAATGATATTCACGGGTATTCTAATTATCTTTAAGAAGTTGTTTTGACAAGTTAACGTGCAACCATGAGCGATCCTGATAAGAGTGAAGCGTCAGAATTCGAGTATGAGGGACGAACCATCGGGTATGTTATTCGTCCCGGGCATGGTCGTTGTGTCAGGATTGTTGTCTCCAGCCCCGATGAGGTGGAGGTTCGGGTGCCATTCAGGTTTTCATCCCGAGCAGCCCATGCTTTTGTGCTGCAACAGGCAGACTGGATCCTGCGGACGATGGATAAACAGGTGAAGACGCCGCGCGTCACGCCGAGACGCTACGTGACGGGGGAGACCGTTTATCTTCTGGGTCAGCCTTGTCGGCTGGAGGTAGCCCAATCGGTCTGGAAGCGTGTGACGTGCGAAGAAGGCGTCTTGCGCGTCGCTCTTTACAATGTCGCACAGTCGTCTCGTGTCAAGCAATTGGTGGAGGAGTGGTTCCTGTCGCAGGCTCAAGAGCGCTTACCCGCCCTTTTTACCGAGACGCTGGAGCGGTTCGGCAGTCATATCAGGAATGCCCATTGTCCGCTGGTGTTGAGGTCTGTCGAGCGTCCGGATGGTTTGCGCCTGACCGTTCGGACCATGAAAACGCGGTGGGGGAGTTGCTCGAAAGAGGGGCATATCACATTAAGCGCGGAGTTGATCCATGTTCCCCGGAGGTTGATCGAATACGTGATCGTTCACGAACTCAGTCACCTGGCGCATCTCGACCATTCCAAGGCCTTCTATTTTCAGGTAGCGATGTGCTTGCCGGATTGGAAGGAACGGCGTCAGGCCTTGGAAAAACGAGCATGGCTAAATAACCAGGTGCAATTGTGATCACGGTCTTACAGGTGCTGGAGGCCACGGAGGGCGGGACGCGGCGGCATTTGCGTGATCTTGCCGGGGCGCTCGATCCCGCGGAGTTCCAGGTTCAACTGGCCGTTTCCTGCGGGCGTGATCCTGATTTCCGGGACGACTTGGCCCGTTATGTCGCACGCGGATTTCCGGTGGCCGAGGTGGCCATGCGCCGTGGCCTTGCGCCGGTTGCAGACGTGTTGAGTCTGATGCGGTTGGTTCACTGCGTTCGCCGGTTCCGTCCGGACGTGATTCACGCACACAGCGCGAAGGCCGGTTTTCTGTCGCGGTTAGCAGGGGTCGTCTGCCGGGTGCCCGTGGTCTACACGCCGCATGCTTTCCCTTTTCTGATGGGGTGCGGGGAAAAGCGGCGTCAGTTTTACCGGTTTCTCGAAGCGTGTATTCGCCGTACGACGGCCGCTTTGGTTGTCGTTTCCGAGGAGGAGCGGCGGGAGGCTTTGTTCCTTGGATATGCCAGCGAGCGGGTCCATCTCATCCGGAACGGCGTGGAACCCTGTGCCGACCGAGAGGCGGCGGTTCGCACGAGCGGTGTGTTGCAGGTCGGATTCTTCGGGCGGTTGACGTGGCAGAAGGGGCCGGACGTGTTGATTGAAGCGGCAGCTGATGTGGTCGCTCATCTTCCCCAGACCCGCTTCGTGTTTTTTGGGAAGGGGGAGATGGAGCAGGCGTTGCGGGCTCAGGTTGAGGAGCGGCAACTGGCGGCGCATGTGAAATTCAACGGCGCGTATGCGCAAGGCGAATCCATGGCTCACATGCGCCAGATGGATGTTGTGGCGCTGCCTTCCCGTTGGGAGGGATGCCCCTACGTGGTGCTGGAAGCGCTGCAGGCGGGGGTTCCGGTGGTGGCCGCGTCTGTGGGCGGGGTCCCGGATCTTATCCGGAGCGACGTCAACGGCATTTGCGTGACGGCTGGGGACCACGAAGCGCTTTGCGACGGTCTGCTGTGCGTGCTGCGCGATCCCGACAAGAGACGGCAATTCGCGGAACAGGGACACGCCACCGTCGCGGCGTATACGATAAAGGCGATGGCAGCGTCCGTGAGCCAGGTGTATCGTCAGGTGTGTGCCGCACGGAAGTAAAAAAACAAAACGCGCCGTCATTTACATGAGGCGCGTTCTCGATTGTCTTCACAAGCGGAACTATTCAGCTTTAGCGGCCTTGGCGGCTTTGGGCGCTTTCGGTTCCTTGACCGCTTTGGGAGCCTTGGGAACTTTGGCCGCTTTCGGCGCCTTAACTGCCGCTTCAGCAGGCTGGGCGGCTTTGGCGATGAGCTTCTTCACCTTCACCGGCTTTTGCACGAGCACGCGGACATCCTCCGGCTGCATCTTCTTAACGACGGCCTCATCCATGCCGAACTTTACCAGACGGGCACGCTGCGCATTGCAACGGCGACGCTTCTCGGCCGGGGTCTTGACAGGACGAGTGTGGGAATGCTTTCTTAATGTACGGCCTGAGCCCATGAAAAAATCCTCCGAGTCTTTCCTTAAGTGATAAAAAGTGGGTAATATAATCGCTGATTCAGCGGGAAGTTGCAAGCACTCGTTTAGAAAAAACGTCTTTTCCTAATAGACGCTCTTGTCGATGTCTTGAACCTCATTCGTGAAAAGGTTGATGCGGATGTAGCGGCTGACGTTGTCTTTCACCGCGCGGGCATAGATGAATTTCTGCCCTTCATTGATGGTCGTGGGGAAAGTGACTTTTCCGCTCTTTCCGATCTTGGCGGTGATATCGGTCTCAACGCCGCCGGGATGTTTATAATATAGGCGGGAGCCCGGTTTGACGTTAAACGTGATGGTGGTTGTAGCGGAAGCCGAAACGTCGGTGGAATCGAAGGTGACATCGACGCCAGCCGCTTTTGGGTTCAGCGTCTGCTTGCGGTTTGAGGACAGCATCGCGCCGGGATTGTTGAAAAGCAGTTTGGGGTGCAGCGTGTCGAGATCGGCGAGTCTGGCGACGCGGAAGCGATATTCAGGGAAGGTGACGGTGCCTGACTTGGTGACCGTGCCCACGGCGACGGTGTGGATGGCGGCTTCGATGCGGGCTTGGTCTTCGGGGCGCGAGAGCATTTTGAAACGGTAGGTGCAGGGAATGGCGCCGATCCCTGTGTCGCGGGTGTTGAACGAGGTGCAGCCGGTCAGCGAGAGGGCGGCAAGGAGGACTGAAAAGACGAAGGTATGTTTCATGAAGAGGGTCCTTTAAAGATGAGTGGGGTTGGGGTTCAGGGGTTATGGATTTTGGTGTGTTGTGCTTCTTGGCCCGGTCTTTCGGCACCGGCTGACGGCCGGTCGCCCGCACCGTCAAGGTGTTGTCCGCCGTCGACGAACAGAATCTGTCCTGTGACGGCTTCGGCATCGAGCAGGTAATGCACGGCCTCGGCGACTTGTTCTGGAGTGGGTCGTGAACCGAGCGGGAAGCACCCTGCGGGTTCTTTCGCTGCGGTCGCGCCGGGCGGTAAAACCGCTCCAGGCGCAACGGCATTAATCCGCAACGAAGGCGCGTATTCGAGGGCTGCGGCAAGGGTGAAGGCTTCAAGCGCTTTTTTAGAGAGCAAGTAGGGGACCGCTCCACTATTTGCGCGTGCAATGCGCTGATCGAGAAGGTTGACGACGCTGCCTGTCGTGTGGCGCGTTGCCACATGTGCCGCGAGACGCTGCGTCAGGAGAATCGGCGCGAGCGTGTTGACGCGCCAGAATCGTTCGAAATCCGCGGGCATCGAGTCGGCCAGCGGCTGGCGTTCGAAAAGTGAGGCGTTGTTGACCAGCGCGTCGATGCGGCCTGCGCAGGTGAGTGCCGCGTCAAACACGGACTCTGGCCCGCCGTCTGCGAGCAGGTCGCCGTCCACGTGCCAGGCGCGGACGCCGCAGGCCGTAAGATCGGCGCAGAGCGCCTCAGCTTGGGCTGCGGAATGGCGGGCATGGACGACCACATCCCACCCCGCGCGGGCCAGAGTCCGTGCAAAAGTGTTTCCAAGGCGGATGGCCGCACCGGTAATAAGGACCGTTCGGTTCATAGGATTGACATTCGTCAGTCAGCATCATACCTTAATTCCCAATGAGCCGTCATGTCCAAAACGTGAATCTTCGAGTCGCCGAACGCGATTTCAAGTACTATATCTTTGACTGGGACGACAACATCCTGCACATGCCCACGCGCATCCATCTTGAGAAACGGATGCCTGGCGGGGCGTGGCAGCCGCACAGCGTTTCTACGGCCGCTTTCGCGGTGGTGCGCAATGACACGGAAAACTACCGTGCGCCGCAGGGTGTTTGGGACAACGCCTTTGTCGAATTTCAGGACTATGCGGGCGAAAACGAGAGCCGCTTTTTGCGCGACACCCGGCTCTCGCTCGAAAAGGTGTTGAAGGGGGAGACACGTCCGGGACCCAGCTTCGAGACCCTGCGCGAAACCTTGCGGGAGGGGCGGCTGTTCGCGATCGTGACCGCCCGGGGCCATGAGGCGGAGTCCCTGAAAAAAGCGGTTCTGCTGTTCATCGATCTGGTGCTGACGCCGGCGGAACGGGACGAGATGATGGCCAATTTGCGCGGGTACCGCGCCTGCTTCGACGGGCTCTCGTCCTTCGGGACGGATGAAGAGGAACTCGAGTATTACCTTTCGCTGAACCGTTATCATGCGGTGACAAACCCGGGGTTCCGGAAATGGATGGCGCAGGCGGCTGGCGGTCAAGCCTCTCCGGAGAACGCCAAGCAGTTCGCGATTCGGGATTTTATCGAACATGTGATCAAAATACTTTCCCGCGCGGGATCGGATTCGCTCAGGCGTCCGATCAGCGTGGGTTTCTCTGATGATGACCAGGGCAACGTGGCTGCTATCGAACGCTATATCCAAGAGGAGCTGTCCCGGCGTTTTCCCGGCATCAAGTTTTGCGTGTACGATACCTCGGACCCGGCCTTGACAGACGGACGTAAGGTGGTGGTTTCCGGCCAACTCGACTTCGGTTTTTGAAGGGGTGCGGCATTGCGGGCGGACGCCGGTTCTGATATCCTAACACACACATGTCCAAACCGCAGCACAGACGCGTTTCCCTCGTGTGGCGCGAGTGTCTGCCGGCCGTGTTGGCCGGTTTGATGTTGCCGCTTTTGGTTTGGTGGTCCGGTTGTCTGTCTGATCGCGTCCGGCCGCCGCGCGGCCGTCAGCCGGTTGTGATGGCGATGGAGGTGACCGGCTACTGTAATTGCGGCCTTTGTTGCAGTTGGGAGCGCAGTTGGCTCGGTTTGGGTTCGGCCGTGGTAAGCAGCGGGCCGAACAAGGGTAAGCCTAAAGCGGTCGGCATCACGGCGAGTGGCATGCGCGCGCAGTATGGAACAATTGCCGCAGACACGGCGGTGTTGCCTTTCGGAACGGTTGTTTATGTGCCGGGCTATGGATATGGACGCGTGGAGGACCGTGGAGGTGACATCAAGGGCCGCCGCCTGGACCTTTGGTATCCGTCGCACGGGGCCGCGCAGGAGTGGGGCCGGAAAAGGATAAACGTCCGCGTGTGGCGGTAAAGTTTTACAGGGCAGGACGCTGTGTCTGCACGAAAGGTGAGAGAATGAGTGACGAGAATAAGACGACAGAGTCAGATACCAGCCGGCATTTTTTGAAGCAGTGGATTGCTGAGGATGTGGCGGCCGGAAAGACGGGGGGGCAGGTGGTGACGCGCTTTCCACCGGAGCCCAACGGGTATATCCATATCGGTCACGCGAAAGCCATCTGTATCGATTTCGGCATGGCCCAGGAGTTCGGCGGCCAGTGCAACCTGCGCATGGATGACACCAATCCCTCGAAAGAGTCGGACGAATATGCCGAGAGCATCAAGCGGGATATCCGCTGGCTGGGCTTTGACTGGGGCGACGGGTTCTACAGCGCGGCGAACCTTTTCGACAAAATGTATCAGATCGCCGAAAATCTGATCCTCAGCGGACAGGCCTATGTGTGCTCGCTCACGCAGGAACAGTGGAAAGAGTACCGCGGTATCCCGACTGAGCCGGGCGGAGAGAGTCCGACCCGCAACAGCCCGCCGGAGGAGAACCTCGCGCTGTTTCGCCGAATGAAGGCCGGTGAGTTCGCGGACGGCACGCTCTGCCTGCGCGCAAAGATCGACATGGCTTCGCCCAATATCCATTTCCGCGATCCGGTGATCTACCGTATCATGCACGTGCCGCATTATCACGCGGGCGACACTTGGTGCGTCTATCCGATGTACGATTTCGCGCATCCCATTGAGGATGCGTTCGAAGGCGTGACACACTCGATGTGCACGCTTGAGTTCGAGGTGCACCGTCCGCTCTACGACTGGGTGATCGACCGCATGGACGAGATGGGGCTGCTCGTCGTCCGCAACGGCGTGAAGATCCGTCCGCAGCAGCGCGAGTTCGCGCGGTTGAATCTGACGTATACGGTTATGAGCAAGCGCAAGCTGTTGCAGCTTGTGCAGGAACAGCGGGTGAACGGCTGGGACGATCCCCGCATGCCTACCGTATGCGGTCTGCGGCGGCGCGGCTACACGCCCGAGGCGATTCGCGATTTCTGCGAGCGCATCGGCGTCTCCAAGTATGAGAGCGAGACCGATGTGGCCCTGCTCGAATACTGTTTGCGTGATGATTTGAACAAGCGGGCATTGCGCCGGATGGCGGTGCTTGATCCGGTCAAGGTGGTCATCGACAACTACCCTGAAGGACAGGTCGAATACGTGGAGGCGCTGAACAATCCGGAAAATCCCGAAGCCGGGACGCGTCAAGTGCCATTCAGCCGCGAAGTGTTCATCGAGCGGGAAGACTTCCTGGAGGTCCCCTCCAAAAAGTTTTTCCGTATGGCACCGGGCCAGGAGGTGCGGCTCCGGGCGGCGTGTCTCTTCACCTGTGCCTATGTGATAAAGGATGAATCGGGTGTCGTGACGGAAATCCACGGTACATATGATTTAAATTCCAAGGGCGGAAACGCGTCCGACGGGCGAAAGATCAAAGGTACGATCCACTGGGTCTCTGCCGCGCACGCCGTACCGGTGGAGGTCCGGCTGTACGATCGGCTTTTTACCATCCCTAACCCCATGTGCGACGACGCCCGCGATTTTGTTGAGTTTCTCAATCCGGACTCGCTCAAAGTCATTACGGCCTATGCCGAGCCTGCTTTGGCGGAAGCCGCGCCAGGCGAGAAGTTTCAGTTCGAGCGAATCGGATATTTCTGTGCGGACGCGGTCGATTCGAAGCCCGGCCAGCCGGTCTTCAACCGCACGGTCACGCTTAAAGATTCCTGGTCGAAAGAGTCGAAAAAATAACAGGAAGTGCGGGCCTCTGTGCCCGCCTTCCCGAAAGGCAAGCATGCAGACAGTCAAAGTCAACGGTGAAGTGATTCCGCAAGAGGCCATTCAATTCGAGCTGGAGCGGCTCGTTCGTTTCTACGCGGAGCACGGCATGTCGCAGGAGCAGGTGCGTGCGCAGCTTCCGATGATGGTCAAGAAGGCGACGGAACAGGCGATCGGCGCAAAGCTGCTGATGGATGAGGCCAACAAATACGATCTTCCCGTGAGCGGTGCCGAAATCGACGCGCAGGTGAACAAGATCGTTGAGCAGGTCGGCGGGCGTGAGGCGTTCGATAAGGCGCTCGCGCAGCAGAAGACTACCGAAGCGATTTTCCGCGAACAGTTGAAGCGCGGCTGCCGCGTAGACAAGCTGGTCGAAAAGGCCGTTGTCGGCGTTCCCGAACCAACCGAAGCGGACATCCAAAAGCACTTTGAGGAACACAAAGACGAATATGCGAAAGGCGAGCGTGTGCTGGCGCAGCATATCCTGATCACGCCCGACGGCGACACGCAGACCTCCAAGGAAGAAGCGCGGGCCAAGCTCGTGTCGATCCGCGAGCGCGTGGTCGGGGGCAAGGCTTTTGCGGATGAGGCGGCTGCGCACTCCATGTGTCCGAGCGGCAAAGAGGGCGGAAGCCTCGGCTGGTTCAGCCGCGGCATGATGGTTCCGGAGTTTGACCAGGCGGTCTTCTCGATGAACGTGGGTGATGTGAGCGACATCATTGAGACGCAGTTCGGCTACCATATCATCTTCAAGACCGACCAAGAGGCTGCAGGCGAGGCTGACTTCGATCAGGTCCGCGAGCAGATCCGCGACTTCATCCGCCATGCGCGCCGCGGCGAGGCCATGACTGCGTACGTCGAGGAGCTGAAAGCCAAGGCGAAGATCGAAATGGCGTGAGAGGTATGTGGCAGCAGGAAAGCGGCCATTCCTTTGGAACAGCCGTTTTTCGCCTTTTCCCGGCCCGTTCCCATTATTCGTGAGGTTTGAGCATGATGACGCATGAAACGTTGTACAAACGCGCTTGCAAAGTGATTCCCGGTGGGGTCAACAGTCCTGTTCGGGCGTTCAACGGTGTCGGCGGAACGCCGCTGTATGTCGAGTCTGGGAAAGGCTCCAAGATCCGCACGGCGGACGGCCGCACGCTGACCGACTTTTGCTGTTCATGGGGCGCGATGATTCTCGGGCATGCCCATGAAGAGGTCGTTGCGGCGGTTCAGGTTCAGGCCGCGAAGGGCACCACCTTCGGCATCAATACGCCCGATGAGGTGTTCTTTGCCGAGCGGCTCTGCTCGCTCGTGCCCGGCATGGAGCGCGTGCGGCTGGTGAATTCGGGGACGGAAGCGGTGATGACCGCTCTGCGGGTCGCGCGCGGCGTGACGGGGCGTAAGCGGATCATCAAGTTCGACGGTTGCTACCATGGGCATAGTGACAGCGTGCTGGTTTCCGCCGGGAGCGGGTTGCTGACTGGCGGCACGGTCAGCTCCCTGGGCGTTTCGCGGCATGTGGCCAGCGACACGTTCGTCGCGCCGTACAACGATATCAACGCCGTCAACGAATTGATCCGAGAGAAGGGGACCGAGATCGCGGCGATCATTGTAGAGCCCGTGGCGGGCAACATGGGGCTTGTGCCCCCGGACTCGGAATTTCTGGCCAAGCTGAGGCGGGCTGCTGACCGTTGCGGCGCCGTGCTGATATTCGATGAGGTGATCAATGGCTTCCGTTTCAATTTGTCATCGTACGCCAAGACCGTCGGCGTGAAGCCCGATCTGATCACGCTGGGCAAGGTGATCGGCGGCGGCTTGCCGCTGGCTGCCGTCGGCGGTGCGGCTGTGTTTATGGACGAGCTTGCGCCTTGCGGTAAAATCTATCAGGCAGGGACGCTCTCGGGCAATCCGCTGGCGGTGGCCGCAGGACTCAAGACGCTCGAGATCCTTGAGCGTGACGATCCCTATCCTCGCATGGCCCGGCTCGGGCAGCGGCTTGCGGAAACCGTCAACACGGCTGCGGCTTCCAAGGGGTTGCCTTTCCACTGCGCCCAATATCAGGGTGTGTTTACGCTTTTCTTCACGCATGGCCCCGTCAGAAATCTGGCGGATGCCAAGCTGTGTGACACGCGGGCCTATGCACAGCATTTTCACTCTCTCCTGAATCGCGGGTATTATCTCCCGCCTTCGCAATTCGAGATCGGATTCATCTCAGCCGCGCATACCGAGGAAGAGGTGTTGGCGTTTGCTCAGGCGGTGCTGGGTTGAACGCTGGAGTGATGCTCCCTGTTTCAGCTCGCTCCGAACCCCGGCAGTCAAATCGTTGAGGCTTAAAAGATGAGCATTTTGGTTCTTCACGGCGCGGAGGAGCTGCAGGCGTGGGCGCTTGCGCAGCGCGCGGCAGGTCAGCGCCTCGGTCTGGTCCCTACCATGGGGTATTTACACGCGGGGCATATGTCGCTGATTGCCGAGGCAAAGCGGCGTGCTGATCTCGTGGTGGTCAGCATATTCGTTAATCCGGTGCAGTTCGGCCCGAACGAAGACTTCGAAAAATACCCGCGCAATGAGGCTCGGGATCTGGAGTTGTGCGAGACGGCCGGAGCGTCGGTTGTTTTCCTGCCGCAGGTGTCCGCGATGTATGCGCCGGACGCGAGCGTCTTCATCGTCGAGGAGTGTCTCAGCAAGGGGTTGTGCGGTGCAAAGCGCCCGGGACATTTCAGGGGCGTGTGTACCGTGGTGGCCAAGCTCTTTAACCTCGCGTTGCCACACGTGGCGGTGTTCGGACAGAAGGACTATCAGCAGGCAGCGATCATCAGGCGCATGGTCCGCGATTTGAATTTTCCGCTTGAAATTGTCGTCGCGCCGATCGTGCGCGAGTCGGATGGGCTGGCCATGAGTTCGCGCAACGTGTATCTGTCCGGCGATGAGCGGGCGCGCGCTTTGGGCTTGAGCCGTGCGCTTCAAGTCGCGGTGGACGCGCTGGTCTCTGGGCCGCGTGCGTCGGAAGAGGTGCGGCGCAGCATGTGCGAAGTGTTGGAGCGGCATGCGCTGAAGATCGACTATGTGGAGATCGTGGACGCGGAGACGCTGGAACCGGTGACGGATGTGCGTCAGGGAAATGTGACGCTGATAGCGGTGTATTGCGGCAAGACGCGGCTGATCGATAATCGGGTGCTGTAGCAGGGATATAAGGGAAATCTTAAATGGACGTATTGGGCGACAAAGAAAAAAAGCTACTCGCTCTGTTGCGGGGATACGGACGGGTGGCGCTGGGGTTTTCGGGTGGTGTGGACAGTACGCTCCTGCTGCACGCCGCGCTGGATGTGCTGGGTTCCGGAAATGTGTTGGCCGTGATCGCGGATACGCCGAGCCTGCCCCGCAAGGAGTTTGCGGAAGCGGTACGCCTGGCGGATGTAATGGGCGCGACTTGCGTGGTCATCGATCCCGACGAACTGAGTGATCCGGCTTATGCCGCGAATCCGGCGGACCGCTGCTATTTCTGCAAGAAACATCTTTTCGCGCTGATCGCGAAGGTCGCGTCGGAAAAAGGTTTTGCGACCGTGCTCGACGGCAATAACGCGGATGATGCGGGCGATTACCGTCCGGGGCGGCGTGCGGCGCAAGAACTGGGCGTCAAGAGTCCCCTGATGGAGGCGGGACTGACCAAAGCCGAGATCCGCGCAATGTCCGCGCGTGCGGGACTGCCGACCGCGGACAAGCCCGCGATGGCTTGTCTGGCTTCGCGGATCCCTTACGGCACGCCTGTGACGGCGGAGGTCTTGGCGCAAGTCGAACGGGCGGAAGAGGCCCTGCGTGGTGCGGGGTTCTCGCAGTGCCGCGTACGGCACCACGGTGAGGTCGCGCGGATCGAGGTAACGGTAAACGATTTGCCTCGGCTGTTGGACTCGGACTTGCGTGAAAAGCTGGTGCAAGAGATCAAGGCAGCGGGATACCGTTACGTGACGCTCGACTTGCAGGGCTATCGCATGGGCAGCATGAATGAGAATTTAGGAGCCGGGGCTTTAAAGGGAGTGTCATGAACAGAATCTGCTTGGGTATCCTGGCCTCGTTGGGGGTGACGGTTTCGGTGTCGGCCGCAACGAAGGTGGATCGGGCAGAGGCGCTCCCGTCGCCAAAGGTGCTGGAACGTGCGTTCGGCAAACGGGACGTGGAGGCTTTTCGGCAGCCTCCGAAGGTCTTCGCGCCTGAAACCTGGTTCCATTTCATCGGAGGGAATGTTGCCCCGCAGGGGATCACGGCAGATTTAGAGGCGATCGCGGGCGCAGGTATTGAGGGCGTTCAGTTTTTTCACGGCCAGTTTGGCGGGCCGTGGCCGGGTGTGGAGCCGCAGATCAAATGCCTGAGCGAGAAGTGGGATGCGGCGGTGGGTCATGTGGCCAAGGAATGCGAGCGTCTCGGGCTGCGTTTCACGATGCAGAATTGCCCGGGATGGGCCATGTCCGGCGGCCCGTGGATCGCGCCCAGCAACGCGATGCGTCATCTGGTCTGGAGTCGTACGGAGGTCGCGGGCGGGACCGTCGCGGTCTCGTTGGCGAAGCCGCAGCCGAGCACAGAGGAATGGCGCGATTATCGAGACGTTGCCGTAATCGCCTTTCCGACGCCGGAGGGCGATACGGACCGCTCGCTGGTTCCGGTTTCGGTCAAAAGCAACCGCGAGGCGCTGCCTTGGGAAAAGTGTCTCAAGAACGAGAAAGGCGGAAAGATCGTTCTTGAGCCAGGAAACGAGCCGACGTGGGTGGAGGTCGTCTTCAAGGAGGCTGTGACGCTCCGCACGCTCCAGTTCCCGTCCGTGCAGGCTTTCAATCATGGCTGGTGTTATGTCCCCGGCGTGACGGTGACGGTGCAGGCGGTGTTGCCGGAAGGCCCGCGTGAGGTCGCCCGCCATGTGATCCCGCCGAGCACGTGGCAGGAGAACAAGGCGATTTCGCTTGCCTGTTCGGATGCCTTGTCCACGACGTATCGGATCACCATCGACAATAAGCGCAGCATGGCTTTTACGTCGCTTCAGCTTTTCACGGTGGCTCGCAAGAACAACTGGGAGTCGGAGGCGGCTTTCGTGTTGCGCGGGCTGATGCGTGAGCCTCATCCCCGGCAGTCGCCGGCGGCGTGGGTCGATCCCGCGCGGATCGTGGACGTCACGGACAAGATGGATGCGCTGGGCACGCTTCAGTGGTACGCGCCGAAAGGCCGCTGGACGGTGTTGCGCTGGGGACACGTGAATACAGGCAAGAAGAACGGCCCGGCGCCCGCCGAGGCGACAGGCTGGGAGTGCGATAAGCTCTCTCCCAAAGGTGCGGAAACGCATTTCGCGGGCTATATCGGACGGCTTTCCGCGAAGAAAGGCCCGGTCGGGGGAGGGCTTCTGCAAGGCCTGTTGCTCGACAGTTGGGAGTGCGAGAGCCAGACCTGGACGCCGGGGCTGGACAACACGTTTATGAAGCGGCGCGGCTATCCGCTCTTCCCCTGGCTGCCGGCGCTGGCGGGATACGTGGTCGGCGATCCCGAGATCACGACGCGCTTTCTACGTGACTGGCGGTCTGCGATCAACGACCTTTTGGTTGAGTACTTTTTCGGCCGCATGGCGGAGTTGGGACACAAGAACGGATTGACGATCTCCTTCGAGACTGCGTCTGGAGATGTGTTTCCCGGCGACATCCTGGAGTACTACAAACACGCGGACGTTCCGATGTGCGAGTTTTGGCAGCCGCGTTCCGAGGGCTTTGTCGGCAGCCTCGATTTCAAGCCGATCAAGCCCTGCGCGTCGGCGGCGAGGTTGTATGGCAAGCCCCGGGTGGCTGCAGAAGCCTTCACGTCGTTCGCCTTGACGTGGAACGAACATCTGGACATGCTGAAAGACGTCGCGAATATCCATTTCGCCGAAGGCGTCACGCATCTGGTCTTCCACACGTATACGCACAACCCCCGGACAGACGGACTGCCGCCGGGCACGGCGTTCGGATCGGGGATCGGTACGCCTTTCCTGCGCGGCCAGACGTGGTGGCGACACATGCCCGAATTCTCGGGCTATCTGGCACGCTGCGGGTACCTGTTGGAGCGCGGGCGTCCCGTGTCGGACGTGCTGTGGTATCTGGGCGACGAGCAGGATCATAAACCGCCGCAGGAGTTCCCGTTTCCCAAGGGCTTCAAGTACGATTACTGTAATCCTGATATCCTGCTGAGCCGGCTTTCGGTGCGTGACGGTCTGCTCATGACGCCGGAGGGATTACGTTACCGCGTGCTCTGGCTGCGCGACTGCAGACGTATGTTGCCGGAGACGCTGGAAAAGATCGTAAGCCTTGTTCGCAAGGGCGCGACCGTGGTCGGCGAACGTCCGCAGGGGCTTGCCACGCTGTGCGGCGGCAACGAGGCGGAGGCGCGGTTTAACGAGGCTGTGGATGCGTTGTGGGGCGCGGCGGAGACCTCGGGTGAAGGGCGTGTCGGCAAGGGGCGCGTTTTGTCAGGGCTCTCGCTCGATGCCGCGTTTGTCCGGCTGGGCCTCGAGCCTGACGTGACGGGTGAAGGCTTGCTGTGGTGCCACCGCCAGACAAAGGATGCCGAGTGGTATTTCGTGGCGGCTCCGGCGCAGCGCGGATTCCGCGGATCGTTTGGCTTCCGCAGCCTCGGCAAGGTTGAAGTGTGGGATCCCGTGTCGGGAGTCGTGGCGGATGCGGGCGTGGTGGCGCGGGAGGGCTCGCGGAGCCTGGTCGCGCTGGACCTTCCGCCTGCGGGCTCGTGTTTCGTGGTCTTCCGCAAGGATGCGAAATCGGGAAAGACGGTTGAACGCGTGGAGCGTGACGGCGTGCCGCTCATCGATGCGCGTGCGCCTGTTGCGGCGGCCGTCTCGGTTCCGCAGGTGGTGTCCGCCCGTTACGGCGACCAGACGAAAGAGGGCCGCTGGAAAGATGTCTCGGAGCTGGTACGGGCGGCCTTGCAGCGGGGCGATGCCTCGGTGCGTCCGGATAACGCATGGGCGGGTGGTGATCCTGCTCTGGGTACGCCCAAACGGTTGAGCGTCACGCTGCGGCAGGCGGACGGACGCGAAACGATCCGCGAGGCGAAAGAAGGCGAGCCGTTGCCGCTGCTTGAGCCTGCGGTGGCGGTGCCCAAGGTCTGCGAGGTCGTAGAAGGCGGCAAGGCGCTGGTGGCGTGGGAGTCCGGACGTTACCGCGTCACGCGCGCGGATGGGGCGTCCAAGGAAGTCGAGGCGCGTTTGCCGCGGCGCGTGCCTTTGTCCGATGGGTGGCTCTTGGCTTTTCCGAAGGGCTGGGGAGCGCCCGAGACCGTGCGGGTGGAGGCGCTCAAGTCGTGGACGGAACTGGATCTCCCGGCTGAGGCGAAGGCCTTCTCCGGTACGGTTCGTTATGACTCCCGGTTTACGCTGGAGCCGTTATCTGCGGGCGGGCGTGTCGAACTCGATTTGGGCCGCGTGGAGATGATTGCAAAGGTGTGCGTCAATGACGTGTCCGTAGGGACCGTGTGGGCATCGCCTTTCAGGCTCGATGTGACACGTGCCGTAAAGCCCGGCCTCAACCACCTAACGGTCGAGGTGACGAGCACGTGGTTCAACCGGCTGGTTTTTGATGCCGGTCTCCCGGAGGCGGAGCGCAAGACGTGGACGATCAAAGGGCCAGACAAAGGTGCCGCGTTGTGTCCCTCGGGGCTGCTGGGCCCCGTGACGCTTTGTGTGGGGCAGTACATGGAGGAGTGAACAACCAAGAAGGAATCGAACAATGAACGCGAAACGGTTCACGAATGTGTTGATGTGCGGACTGGTGATGGCAGGCGCTTGGGCAGGGGCTCAAACGGCCGGAGACGCGTCCGACAGGGACGCGCGGATGCGCTGGTGGCGGGAGGCGCGTTTCGGGATGTTCGTGCATTGGGGCCTCTATTCGGGGCTGGCCGGCACGTGGGAAGGCAAGCCGGTTGGCACGCAGGGGGGCATGGAGTGGATCCAGCAACGCGTGAAGGCCGACACCGACACCTACGCGCAGCGGGCGTTCCCGCTGTTCAAGCCGACTCCGGACTTCGCGCGGGAGTGGGCGCGGCTGGCAAAAGAGGCGGGGTGCCGGTATATCGTTTTCACTTCGAAGCATCACGATGGCTTTGCGTTGCACGCTTCGAAGGTCAGCGACTATGATGCGGGCTCCGTGCTCGGTCGTGACTTGGTGAAGGAAATCGTTGAGGCTGCCCGCGCCGAGGGACTGAAAATCGGTTTCTACCACTCCGTGATCGACTGGCACCATGACCAGTACGAGTATGCCAAATCCCGGCAGCTTCCACATCCGCTGAAGGATAAGCCGTATCCCAACGGGACGCGTTCGCACGCCAAGTACCTGGAGTATCTGCACGCGGAGGTCGCCGAACTGGTCTCGAACTATGGGCCGGTCGACGTGATCTGGTGGGATTACAGCTCAGAGGATTTTCAGGGCGACGAGGCGTGGCGCGCGTTCGACCTGATGGCAGAGGTCCGCGCGAAACAGCCCGCGGTCATCATGAATAACCGCCTGTTCCGCTGCCCCGAGGCCGGCTGGAAGAGCATGGGTACCGATGGCTACGCAAACAGGCTTGATCCGAAGTACGGCGATTTCATCACGCCGGAGCAGCACATTCCGACGACGGGCATGCCGGGGGTCGATTGGGAGACGTGCATGACGCTCAACACGACCTGGGGCTATAGCGCCCACGATCATGCGTGGAAGTCGGATGAGATTCTGATTCGGAACCTGATCGATATCGCAAGCAAGGGCGGCAACTATTTGTTGAATATCGGCCCGAAGGGCGACGGCACCTTGACGGAAGAGACCGTGAAAGCCATGCGGGCGATAGGCGCGTGGATGAAGGTCAACGGCGAGAGCATCTATGCCACGTCCGCGAGCCCGTTCCCTGTTCTGCCCTGGGGGCGCGCGACCCAAAAGGGGCCGGCTTTGTACCTGCACGTCTTCGACTGGCCTGCGGACGGCATTTTGGACGTGCCGATGAAGGCCGAGGTCATAAAAGCGACCTTGCTGGCCGCGCCGGAAACGGGGCTTACCGTGAATGCCGCAGGCACGCATACCAAGATCCTGCTGCCCGCAGCAGCACCCGACAAAATCGCCACGGTGGTCCGGCTCGAGTTGCGTGGCGCTCCTGTGATAGACGCGGCGCTTAAGCCGTAAAAGGAAAAGTGAATGAGACTGGTTGTTCTTGACGGGTTCACGATGAATCCCGGAGATTTGGAGTGGCGGACGTTGGAGGCGTTGGGCGAGTTGGCGGTTTATGAGCGTACGCCGGCGGCCGAGATTCTTGCGCGCTCCTCAAACGCGGAAATCCTGCTCACGAACAAGACGCCCCTGACGCGTGAGTCGATCGAGGCCTTGCCTTCGCTGCGGTTCATCGCCGTGTTGGCCACCGGCTACAACGTGGTGGACCTCGTGGCGGCAAGGCAGCACGGCATCCCGGTTTCGAACGCTCCCGCCTACAGCACGCGCTCGGTGCAACAGATGACCTTCGCCTTGTTGTTGGAACTGACCCAACAGTGCGGTGCGCATGGCCGTGCGGTTAAGGAGGGCGCGTGGTGTACCTGCAAAGACATCACCTTCCAACTCCAGCCCTTGCTGGAACTCGACGGACTCACGTTCGGCGTATTGGGCTTCGGCGCGATCGGCAGAGCGGTGGCACAGACCGCGTTATCGTTCGGGATGAAGGTTGTTACCGCTTCGCGCACGCGGCCCGCTTCGTTGCCGGTGGGCGTGGAGTGGGTTTCGCAAGAGGAGCTTTTCCGGCAGTCGGATGTCGTGTCGTTGCACTGTCCTCTGACGGAGGACACCGCACAAATCGTTTGCGAGCGGACTTTAGCGTGGATGAAGCCGACGGCGCTGCTCCTAAATACCAGTCGCGGCGGCTTGGTGGACGAAGAGGCGTTGGCTCAGGCGTTAAACAGTGGCCGCTTATCCGGAGCGGGAGTAGACGTGCTGTCAACGGAACCGCCTGATCCGGGCAATCCGTTGCTGCGTGCGCGTAACTGTATCATCACGCCGCACTGCGCATGGGCGACACGGGCCGCCCGGCAGCGACTCCTCGACATCACGGTTGCGAATGTGAAGGCGTTTCAGGCTGGTTGCCCGCGGAATGTTGTGAACATGTAGGTAGGCCAACGAGCCGGTCGCCCACCGGCATGTTACCAATCCAGCCAATCGCCATTCATCTTTCGGTGCGTCCTTTCTGACCCGTTCCCGCAGTCTTCTTTCCTGCTTTAAGGAGTCGTCTGTAGACGATAAAAAACGCCGCTGGCCGATGTGGACCCACTTCCGGTCCAGTTTGTTGCGCCGTGCACCTCCTGCACGGTTCTCCATCCCTGCCCCAGGCCGTTCGTTGCCTGTTGGACTGCATACCCCAAAGCGGAATCGTCCCATGCCAGACGGACCGTGCCGTCAACTTCCCTTTGAATGGCCGCGATACGGGGTCGTTGGAGGCCGGTTGTGATGAGGGTTACAGATACGTTGACGGGCAGTACTTCTTGCGTCCGGTTTCCGCCAAAGTCCACGTTGACGGAGCCGCCCGGAGCCAAGACACCGGAGTCCGTTGGCAAGAGGGTCATCCTGTTGCCTTCTTGTTGTCGCGAGGCCCCTGTCATCCAAGTCACGCTGCAGCCGGGCAGCTCAAAGGAGGCTTGCCAACTGTCGGCCTGTTGCGACGTGTCGTTGCGAATCGTCAACCGGGCTCCGTATCCAGTTTCCCACTGACTAG
>JAEAMG010000837.1_pt1 | contig 29430 bp, 15 predicted proteins | sample 8958741 | NCBI WGS metagenome assembly JAEAMG01 (sample SAMN16933256, study PRJNA681125) | bioreactor sludge metagenome | isolation source: anaerobic bioreactor treating anionic surfactant - SDBS | place: India: Bengaluru | collected 2019-02-28 | reverse complement strand
TGTTTTCTTGTGCTTGTCCTATTCGGTTTTTTGTTCACGCGAAAAGCCGACAACCCGCCAATACCCAGGCCGCGCGGCGATATCGGAGTGGACCTGCAAGCCCGCGTGGCCGCAGGGCCTAAGCCCACGCTCACCCACGTGCCGCAGTTGACGCCCGCCACCTCTGCCGCGCCCGCCGCCGCAGCCGCCCAACCGAAGCCCTCGTCTCCCACCCTTACCGAAAACGATCTTGAGCCGCTGCGCCGCACCTTCGTGCCGCCGCATTTTACCGAAGACCCCACGTTCCCGCGCGAACGCCAAACCCTGCTTTCCAACCGTCTGCTCATCAGCCCGGAAAAACGGTCCATCCCGAAAGCGGCTTCCGGAAAACAGTCCACCACCCCGCGCGGCACCACCCCGTTCATCGTCCAGTTCAATACCGCCGTCACCGATGCCTCGCGCAAAGCCCTGACCGAAGCCGGCGCGATCACCCACGGCTTTTTCCCGAACAATGCCATTCTCGCCGAACTCACCCCGGCAGCCCTTGCCGCACTCTCAAATGTGGCGCAGGTCCAGTCCGCCGCGGAATTTCTCCCAACCGACAAGATCCAGCCTTTCCTCTCTTATCTGGTGGCCTCGCAACCGCCCGGGACACGCGTCCCCATGACCCTCCAAACGCTCACCCCGGCGGATGTCGAACCCGTGGCCGCCGCCGTCCGCACCGCAACCGGGGAGGTCGAGGCGGTCAACGCCGGCACGCGCTGGGGAACCGTCCATGCCGTCCTGCCGCTCGGTTCCGTCAACGCACTCGCCGCACGCGGCGAGGTGCAGTGGATCGAGGAGCGGCCTCTGATCCAGAAACGCAACGACAAAGCCGCTCTTTCTTCACACCTGAACGCGATTCCCGCCTGGAACACCTGGGGGCTCACCGGCAAGGGTCAAGTGGTGGGACATGCCGACACCGGCCTCGACACCGGCGCGACGGAGACGATGCATCCCGATTTTCAAGGCCGCATCCGCGCCCTGATCGCCCGCGGGCGTCCCGGTGACGCTTCCGATCTCAATGGCCACGGCACACACACGGCAGGGTCGATCTTAGGCAACGGCGCGGCGAGCGGCGGGCAGTACCGCGGCATGGCTTATGAGGCGCAGCTGGTCCACCAGTCGGTCGTCGATGCTTACGGCTATTTCACCGGGATCGGAGCCGACATCTACCCGCTCTTCGCCGAAAGCTACAGCAACGGGGCCTGCATTCATTCGGACAGTTGGGGCAGCGACTCCTACGGCGCCTACGACTCCGACTGCCGCTCGGTCGACCTCTTCGCGTGGGACAACCCCGACCATCTCGCCGTTTTCGCCGCCGGCAACTCCGGGTACGACAGAAACGCGGATGGCGTGGTCGACGCGGGCTCGGTCGGCTCACCCGCCACCGCCAAGAACGTGCTGACCGTGGGCGCCGCTGAAAACGACCGTGCGCCCGGCAGCGGCGGCTATTCGTCCTACACATGGGGAAACTTGTGGTCGTCCCGCTATCCTGCCGCCCCCATCCGAACCGACTTTATCTCTTTCAGCGCCACCACCGCGCCTTACCGCCAGGGCATGGCCGCTTTCTCGAGCCGCGGCCCGACCCAAGACAGCCGCATCAAACCCGATCTCGTCGCATCCGGCACCGATGTGATATCCACCAAATCCTCGGTCGGCGGTAACGTCTGGACCGCGCTGAACACCAACTCGCGATACTGTTTCGGAGGCGGCACCAGCATGGCCACGCCTTTGGCCGCGGGAGCCGCGGCGCTGCTGCGTCAGTACGCCGCGGAGCGCGGAGGTGTGACCAACCCTTCCGCGGCCCTGCTCAAAGCCATGCTGGTCGGCGGGGCACGCTCGCTCTATCCCGGGCAGTACGGCAACACCAACGCGACCCAAGAGATTCCCGCCGCCTCGCCCAACGGCGTCGAAGGCTGGGGCCAGCCCGACATCGAGAATACCGTTCACCCGGCCGGCCGCATGGTGCGGCTTTACGACCGGATCGGCCCTGCCGCAGGCGCGACAAACACGTTTGCTGTCACGGTGACCGCCAGCAACACGCCGTTGGATGTCGCCTTGGCGTGGATCGACTACCCCGCCACCGCAGGCGCGGGCGTAACGCGCGTCAATGACCTGGACCTGCTCGTGATCGCACCGGACGGCAGCCAGCTCTATCCGAACGGCAGAACATCGCGCGACAGCTTGAACACGGTTGAGACCGTGCGCCTCGCCGCCGCCCAAGCCGGTGTCTATCACGTCTCGGTGTGCGGTTACTCGGTCCCCTATTCCGGCGGCGCCGCCGCCCTGTATCTACGCGGTTCCATTGACGCGCCGCCGGTCATTATCCACAAGCCGCTGGAGCCGCAAGCGGCCGGCTCCACCCCCTATCCCCTCTCTTTCCAAGTCCAATCCCTGACGGTGCTTACCAACGGGGCCGCCCGCCTCTTCTGGAACACCGGCGTCACCGCCGGACCCACGGGAGCGTGGCGTTCCGTGACCGCGGAATGGGCCGGCAGCAATGCACTTTACCAGGCCGAAATTCCCGTCCAGCCCCCGGGGTCCCATGTCTACTACTACCTGCAGGCCGATTCCGGTGCCCATACCGCACGCCTGCCGCAGACGGCGCCCGAGGCGACCTTCTCGTTCTACGTCGATGTGCTGGTTGCGCTGGTGATCGAAGGCTCCCCCTCCCGCTTCGGCACGGTCACGCCGCCTTACGGCACCAGCACCCGGATCGCGCGCGTTCCGTTCGACGTTTACGCGCCGCAGACCGTGCCGGTTTCCAACACGCTCCGCCGCGCCTGCGCGGGCTGGACCGGCACGGGCGATATCCCCTCCTCCTCGACGACAAATTCCGCCACGCTGGCCATCAGCCAGCCCAGCACGCTCACCTGGCTCTGGAAAAACGAGTTCGCCCTGACCAGCCGCTATCGGCTGGCCGATACCGGACAAATCATCGGGCAGAAGGTCACCTGGTGTGCGGAGGGGTCCGCCGTCACGACGGATACCGCCTTAGAAATCGGCTTCAACGGTCCGACTCAGTACGCCTTTTGCGGCTGGTCTGTAGACGGCGTGCGGTGGCCAGACGCCACCTCCACCTCCGCCAATCCGGCCACCGGCATCCTGATGAATGCCCCCCACCTCGCCCAAGGCGATTACCTTCCCTACAATCAGGATTCCGACGGCAACGGCCTCAGCGACTGGTGGGAACTGCGCTATTTCGGCTCGGTGACAAACGCCAACGCTTCAAGCGCCGATCCAGACGGGGACCATTGGACGAACCTCGCGGAATTTCTCGACAACAGCGACCCCAACAACCCCGCCAGCATCCCCACTCCTCCCGTTGTCAGTATTACGCCTCTCGCGCCTTTCCAAACGAACCGTCCGCCCTGGACCGTCTTCGCGACGATCACCGACAACCTATCTGTGGAACGGGCCACGCTCGTTTGGCGCGAGAGCGGTAGCGCCGTCTGGCACACGAATACCATGACTGAAGTCAAAAGCGACCTCTATGCGGGCACGCTCGAACCGCCCGCGCACGGTGCCAAACGGGTCGACTACTTCATTTTCGCCGCGGACATGCTGGGCACCTATTATCCTGAATTCGGCACCGTGAGCCCCACCTACAGCGTCATCGGCGACTATGAAGATCCTTGGATGGACGTCACGCCCGAGGGATTCGACACGTTCGAGCTGAGCAGCGCTTCCACCAACATCAGCCTGAGGATCGCCAACCTGGCCGGGCCGGATCTGGTCTGGACCGCCCGCGTTTCCGGCGCCATCGCGCCCTTCGCCGCCACCCATTCGGGGTGGTCGCACAGCGGCCTGAACGACGTCTGGTGCGTCACCACCAACCGCACATGGAACGGCGACGCGGTCTGGTACTGCGGTGACCCGTCCACGCGCACCTATCCCAACGGCTGCAACGCCCTGCTCGACACCCCTCCCTTCACGGTCGGCACCGGTGGCGGGCTCCTTTTCCGACAGTGGATCAAAACCGAATTCGATGAGGGTAATCACTTCTGGGACGGCGCGGTGATCCGCGTCTCGAACGACGGCGGCGCAACGTTTACGCTGATCGAACCTGTCGGCGGATATCCTTTCCTTATTACCTACAACCCCGACTCGCCATTCCCCGCAGACCAGCCTTGTTTAGCGGGTACCGGCGGGGGCTGGCAGACCCTTCTACTGGACCTTTCCGAATACGCAGGGCAAACAGTGAGGGTGCGTTTCGAGTTCGGCTCCGACATGCTTGTCATCGACGAGGGCTGGTATCTCGCCAATGTCACGCCCTTCTCCTTCGACGCCCCCCCACCCGCGTGGCTCATCCCCCTCGGCGCCTGGGGCGGCACCCTGCCCGACGCCTGGTCCGCACCTTGCGCGATGACCCTCAATCCGGCCGCGGTGGCTGACAACGATGAAGTCTCGGCCTGTCTGCGGATCGTCGGCAACGACCCGAATACCAGCCCCCTGATCCCGCTCACGGTGCGCCGCGGCCACCGCCTCCTCGTGACCGCCAACGGCCCGGGCACGGCCACGGCGGACAGGACGTTTTTGTTCCGAGACGCGAAGGCGACCGTCACCCTTCAAGCCAATTCCGGCTGTTACCTTTACGGCGTGCTCCTGAACGGCGTGCCGCAACCGGGTGTTTACGATTACGACGCGGTCACAAAAATACTCACCTTCAGCCGGGTGACAGAAGATCTAACCCTCGACGCTTGGTTCACCCCCCGAATCTGGAACCTCACGGTGGTCAACCCCTACAGCACGGCTACCCCGCCTGCGGGAATCTACTCCCTGACCAACGGCACACTCGTGAACGCTTCCGTCGCCTCGCCCATCCCCCTCGGCGGCGGTGTACGTCAGCAGAGTTCCGGATGGGAACTGACCGGACATACGCCGTCAGCGGGCTCAACGAGCCAGATGAGCTTTTCGATCACCAATCATGCCACCCTCACCTGGTTCTGGAAATTCGCGCACCAGTTGACAGCCAACGCCGGCCCCAACGGCACCGTCGCACCGGCCGAAGGGTGGTATTTCGCCGGCGAGACGGCTGTTGTAACCGCTTATCCATCAATTTATTATCACTTAGATGGCTGGTCCGGAAGCACCGCCGGCGCGACATTTGAAAGCAACCGTCTCAGCGTGGTGATCATTGCGCCGCGCACGCTTTCAGCCGCTTTCGCGCCCAACCTGACTCTCGCACGCGGCGTGCCCGAGTACTGGCTGGCCTCGTACGGCTGGACGCATGACTTTGAGGCCGCGGCCGAGACGGACACCGACAACGACCGCATGGCCGCCTGGGCCGAGTGGCGGGCGGACACCGACCCGACCGACGCGCGCTCGCTGCTCTCGCTCACAGCCCCGCAACCGCACGTCGGCAGCATCCGTCTGTCATGGGGCGGCGGCATTCTGCGCACGCAGGTGGTGCAGCGAGCCGACGCGCCGGCAGGCCCGTGGCTTTCGGTCTACACGAACCTCCCCCCTACCCCGGTCACCAACGCCCTTGTTCTGCCCGACGGCGGCAACGCGGGCTTCTACCGCATCCATATTCCGTGAGCGTGCGCCCTGCTGAGGAGGTCTTTGGTCTGAGGCCTGAGGACAGAGGTCTGAGGCCAGAATGGACCGGAGGACCGGGGACTGCATGGACCGGCTGGGCGGTTTGTCGGGACCGCCGCGACATCGCATCCTGACGGGCCGAATTCGCGCCCGGACCGTGTTAAGCGCATGGACGTGAGCATGGACACGCATGCGCTTGACGCCCGGATGCGGTCAAGCCATAACGGGCACTTGCGGGGTGACGACACGCGGCGGCATCTATTCCTTCCGGGTTTGGCAAACCTTGCGGCATTGGTTTTTTGCGTCGCATAACTATCAACTATCAATTGACCTCACCCCCTCTTCCATTCGCCAGACCCGGTTTCTATCTCACGCAAAGACGCGAAGACGAAAATCATGTGCCAATATCACGTCATAAGCAACCGGGTTCGGTTACACGGGGTGATCAAGTTCCAAACAAACATCCGGCGATGTTTCTTACAGGTGCCCCCGCTTGATGATCAGCGACAGGACCGCGATATCGGCAGGATTCACGCCCGGAATCCTGGCGGCCTGTCCCAGGCTTTCAGGCTGGACACGCAGCAGTTTTTCCCGGCTCTCAAAACGCAGCGTCGAAATCTTGCCGTAATCCAGCCAATCCGGAATACGGACGGCCTCTTCACCCTTGGCCCGTGCGGCAGCGCGCTCTTCCTGCGCGATATAGCCCTGATATTTGACCCGGATCTCAACCTGTTCAATGACCGCCGCCGGAAGATCGTCGCGACGCTGAGGCAGTTCACGGTATTTTCCTTCCGTTCGCGCCAGCCGCGTGCTCAAGGGTACCCCGCCCTCGCGTGTCTGCGCCAACCGATTCAATTCAGCCTCGATCAGCCGTTCATACGCCCGCGTCTGACTGCGACAACGCTCATCCGCGACGCCCAGCAGATCGGCCTGCGCAAGGAGCCGGTACCTGGCATTATCCTGCCGCAGTATCAGGCGACGCTCAGCCCGCGACGTGAACATGCGGTAGGGCTCATTGGTCCCTTTGGTCACCAGATCGTCGATCATCACGCCGATATAGGCATCTTGCCGGCTCAACGTGAGCGGCGGACGCCCCAGCACCTTCAACGCGGCATTCGCGCCGGCCATGAAACCCTGCGCGGCGGCTTCCTCGTAACCCGTTGTACCGTTCACCTGCCCGGCAAAGTACAGCCCCGCCACCCGCCTACTCTCCAGCGTATGGCGTAATTCCCGCGCATCGATGCTGTCATACTCGATGGCATACGCATAAGCGATGAATTCGGCTCGCTCCAACCCCGGCACGCTTCGGACCATATCGAGCTGCACCTGGCGCGGCAAGCTATTGGACAGTCCGTTCGGATAAATCAGATCCGTGTGACGTCCCTCCGGCTCAAGAAACACGTGATGGCGCTCAGCCTCGGCGAATTTGACCACTTTATCTTCGATCGAAGGACAGTAACGCACCCCGGTGCCCGTAATCGAGCCTCCGTACAGCGCACTGTTGGCCAGGTTATCGCGGATAATCTGGTGCGTGCGGGCCGTCGTATGGGTCAACCAGCAAGGAATCTGGTCTTTTCCCGCGCTCCACGGCCCCGGAATGTTCCACGTGGAACATTCCGCACGCTTCTCGGGATCCGTTTCCGTGCTCTTTTCAAAAGCAACGCCACCCCCAACCTCCTCTTTGTTCACACCTTGTTCCACGTGGAACATCTGCGTGCGCAGCGAAAAAAAAGGCGGCGGCTCCTCTCCAGGCTGGACCGTTGTCTGATCCCAATCGATGCTGTCGGCCCGAAGCCTCGGAGGCGTGCCGGTTTTGAGACGAATCAGCTCAAACCCGGCATTTCGCAACGAGTTTGAGAGCGCGTCAGCCGCCGGGCGCCCATCTCCTCCACCCGGAACGACCTCCTTGCCGATATGAATCCTTCCCGTCAAGGCCGTACCGGTCGTCAGCACGACCGACGCAGCGGAAATTTTGCCGTGCGAAGCCGTTGACACGCCAACAACCTGTCTGTCATTCGTCTCAATGCCGGTGACTTCATCCTCGAGAACCGTCAAGCCGCGGGTAGCCGCAACGACGCGTCGCATCCGGAGCCCGTACTGTTCTTTGTCGCACTGGACCCGCGTGGCCCGGACTGCGGGGCCACGGCTGCCATTCAGCGTCTTGAATTGGATCCCGCACAGATCGGTATTCAGCCCCATTTCGCCGCCGAGAACGTCCAACTCATACACCACGTGCGATTTGGCAAGTCCGCCGATCGATGGGTTGCACGGCATCCGGGCAATGGCCGAGGCCTGTCCCGTGATGAGCAAGGTCTGACAGCCAAGACGGGCAGCCACGAGCGCGGCCTCGGCACCGGCGTGACCGCCGCCGACCACCAGCACATCCCAAGGCTTCAGCCGCGTCTCATGTGGAGTAGGGGACTCTTTCATGGCGGACAAGTATAGCAGAGAATGGATGAATGGAAAGGGCGTTCAGGGACGCAGCCCCGCATCCGCGCCTTGGCACCCAGACCGCTCCGGGAAGACTCCCATTAGAGACACCTTGGAGGGGGGGGGAAGCACCCATCGTCTTTCGTCAACAAACCGGAGGACTCGCCGGGCCATTCGGGGATCGCTCTGTTTCGCCCCTAGCTGAGTGCGATTCAATTTGCATGAAGCGACGACAGTCCCTTCTTTGCAACAAGTCGTTTGCAGAGGTGTCACCGTTTTTTGCAAGACACGCGCACAAGGCGTCCGTCGACGTCGGTATCGCTTATCCCGACCTAGCGACTGGTTGTTCAACGTTACGGCCACACAAAAGAATAAACCGTTCGCTCTGGCTTGGAACCCGCCTTGCCAGACAGGCTTTCGAGACCTCGAGGGGCGTGCGCGTCTTGTCGCGAGATCATTTGGGCGTGGTGGGGGTGGGGTGGGTGTCCCGTTTAAAACCCAAATCCCCGCAGTCGATAGCGATTCATACGAGCCCTCGAATCGGGCGCCGGATCGCGCCGTGCGCACCAGGCTCACGCAGGGCTGCCGCACCGGAACTGATAAAACTATTCACAAGCTGGAATTTAATTATTCGATATTCATTTATCGAATAATTATCCCGCCAAAACAGTCATAACTTGTTGACTACCAATGTGTTCTATATTCGTTAGAACTTCGTTTAAATGAAAATCAAGAAAATTCCATAAACACTTATCAACGAGTTATGAACAGGCGGATTTACGAGCAAAATCAAGCGAAAACCCAAGAAAAAAGCGGGTGTCTGCGTTCAGACACCCGCTCTTTCTCACGGTTTCATTCGCACTACAGCCGCAAGTCCGAAGGAGGTGACGGCGGCACGGCTTCGGCCTCGATCACTTCAGGCGCAGCTCCGTCTCCCCCGAAGAGCGTCTCGTAACAACAGACCAACATACAGTGCCCGATCGGGATCGTGAAAAAGATGCCGACCCCGCAAGCGATCGCACCGCATCCCGATATCAGACTGGCGATCAACGCGCAAACGAGGGGCATCGTGAATTCCCCCGTCTTGGCAAGCTCGAACACCTTTTTTATCGCATCGATGGCCGTGAGTTTCTGAAAGACCACAAACAGCATCGACCACATCATGAACGCATTGACGACAAAACCGGCCACGATCCCGATGACGGGGATCATGCCCAAGACACATCCAGCCACTCCGGCCAGCACGACCAGAATAAGCGCCTGCACAAAATAGTCAAACCCCTTGAAGACGTCCCCGGACTGCGGTTTCACCGGATCGTTCTGGAGCAAACGCCGCACAACAAGCAGAAAGCCCGCCATTAACGGTCCCGCCAGTATCCCGCAGGTCACTGCCGAAACCAGCAAGGCGATCACCGCGGCGATAATCAGCAAGCCCATGTTCTGCTGAAACAGTTTCCAACCTTTTGAGAGTTCCGCTCCGATATCGATCTTTGTCAGTGGCATAACATAACTCCAATCTATCTGTGAAATGAAGGCGGTTACAAACAACTTTCAACATATACCGTAATATAATTTAGCCTTTTCTCAAACATTCCGCCACAAGATAGTTATTGATGCAGCCTGTAGACGACAGGGGGTGCTTTCTGAAAAGCGATTATGCTTAAGATCAAGCGACCGATTAAGAAAGGCCTTGAGCCTTCATCATCGTACTCGTCATCCACATTGACGTGATGGCCGAGCATACAGATGGACGTGCGATCGGCGCGTTCAGCGGGGGAGGGAATCACTTGCCCACGCAGAAGCGGCTGAAGATCAGGTCCAGCAGGTCCTCGGTGTACACACGCCCCACCATTCTTCCCAGCGCCTCGGCGGCACCGCGCAAGTGACCGGCTGCGATCACCAGGTGCTCAGAGCCCGATGCCAGCGCCGCACACGCCGCAAGCCCTTGCCGGACGGCCTCCCGCAGCTCCGTCACATGACGCAGCGAAACGACCGGCTGCCCGTGCGCCTCCCCGTCCACGCCCAGCAAACGGGCCATGGCCGACTTGAGCTCGTCAAGCCCCTCGCCTGTTTTCACGGACAGCCGAACCCGCGCCACCTCCGCCGGCAGCCGGATTTCATCCGCCGCAGGCAGGTCACACTTGGTGATGCCGATCAGCGTTCTGCCAGACGATAACGCTCCGAGCTCCCGCGCATCCGCGTCACGGTGCAGCACCGATTGGTCGATCAGATGGATGTTGAGGTCCGCCTGACGCATCAGCGTCCGCGCCCGCCCGATCCCTTCGCGCTCAACCGCATCGCCGGTCTCCCGCAAGCCAGCGGTGTCCACCAGCCGCACCGGCACTCCGTTCAGCGCATAGCTCTCTTCAATCACATCGCGTGTCGTTCCCGGCACCTCGTGCACGATCGCACGGTTCCGCCCGAGCAGCGCGTTCAGGAGCGAGGATTTGCCTGCGTTGGGCCGACCGCTGATCACCACCAGCGCACCGTCACGCAAGAGATGTCCCTCGTTCCACGTGTCCGCCAAGCGCTCCAGCTCCCGCACCGCCTCCGCCACGCGTGCGGCGGCCTGCGCGGCAAACGTTTCAGGCAGCTCACCTTCGTCGAAGTCCAACAAATGCTCCACGTCCGCACAGACCGCCGTCACCTGTTCGTAGAGGCGCCCGACCTGCTGACCCAACGCGCCGTCGAGCTGCGCGCGGGCCACATGGGCTGCACGATCGGTTTTCGACTGGATGAAATCACAGATCGCCTCGGCTTGCGTGAGGTCGAGCCTGCCGTTCAGAAATGCCCGCCGCGTGAACTCGCCGGGCTCAGCCAGCCGCGCCCCGGCCGCCAGCACCGCACCGAGCAGACGCCGCGACGGCACGCTGCCGCCGTGTCCCTGAATCTCAAGCGTATCCTCGCCGGTATAGCTGTGCGGCGCGCGATACACCAAAATGACCGCGTCATCGATGCACTCCCGCGTTTGCGGATGCAGGATGGTCGCGTGAAAGAACGTACCCGCCGCACGCTGCGAGGGCTTGGCCGTGGCGCTCGGAACGAGATGATCACCGACCTCCAGCGCACCGGCACCCGATATCCGCACCACGCAGACGCCCGCCGCGCCGGCCGCGGTCGCGAGGGCGGCGATCGGAGAATCTGTGACATTCATGCTCATTTTTCAGCAGATCCGGGACCCGCACCCCCGGAAAGGCCTCCTACGACACGTGGGGATCACGATCCCGGGCACGGACCACTCACAATCCCGCAAAGGGGTTCGAGGAGAACCCGCCGCGCGGCGGCGGACGTCCCGGCTGGCCACCCCGTGCGGCGGACGGACGATTCTGAGAGCTGTCCCTTCCGCTATCGGGCTGCCTGCGAAGCGCGCCCGTCGACGGCTGCGTCTTCGCACTCAGGGCGATACGCCGCCGCGCCTTGTCCACGCTCAGCACGCGCACCTTCAGCTTGTCGCCCGTCTTGACCACCTCCGCCGGATCGCGGATAAAGCGGTCTGACAGCTCCGACACATGCACAAGCCCGTCCTGATGCACACCGATATCGACGAACGCGCCGAAGGCCGTCACGTTGGTCACAACGCCTTCCAGAACCATCCCTTCTTTCACATGCTCGAACTCGGTCACATCGTCGCGGAAGGCCGGCTTTTCGAACGTCGCGCGCGGGTCGCGGCCGGGCTTTTTGAGCTCCGCAATAATGTCGCGCAACGTGGGCTCGCCGACCGTGTCCGACACATACTTCGACAGAGAAATCTTGTCGACCAGCGCCGCGCTGCCGAGCAGCTCAGAAAGTTCAACGCCGAGATCGGCCGCCATCTGCTCCACCAGGGCATAGCGCTCCGGGTGGACCGCCGACGCGTCGAGCGGATGCGCCCCGCCGCGGATGCGCAAAAAGCCCGCGGCCTGCTCAAAGGTTTTCGGACCCAGTCCCGGCACCTTGCTCAGCTGTTTCCGACCGGTAAACGCGCCGTTCTCATTTCGGTAAGCCACGATCTTTTTAGCCATGGTGCTGCCGATGCCGGAGACGCGGGTGAGCAGGGGGGCGCTCGCGGTGTTCAGCTCCACGCCCACGTGGTTCACGCAACTCACGACCACCTCATCCAGCTTATCCACAAGCAGGGGCTGATGCACATCGTGCTGATACTGGCCCACGCCGATCGCCTTGGGGTCGATCTTGACCAATTCAGCCAACGGGTCTTGCAGGCGGCGGCCGATGGAAATCGCGCCGCGGATCGTCAGATCCAGCTCGGGAAACTCATCGCGCGCCACCTCCGAGGCGCTGTAGACGGAGGCTCCGGACTCGTTCACCGAAATCACCAACACGTCTTTAATGTTCGCCTCTTTGAATACGCCCCTGATGAACGCCTCGGTTTCGCGGCCGCCCGTGCCGTTGCCGACCGCGATCGCGTAGGGGCGGTACTTGGACACCAATTTGCAGAGATCGACTTTTGCCTCAATCTCTTTGCGCTCGCCCTGCGACGGATAGATGGTACAGGTCTCCAAGAACTTGCCCGTCGCATCCAGCGCGACGCACTTGCAACCGGTACGCAGGCCGGGATCAACGCCGATAATCTTCTGCTCGCCCAGGGGGGCCTGCAACAAGAGATTGCGCAGATTCTGAGCGAAGATCTCAACGGCCGCACGGTCTGATTTCATCTTCATTTCGACCGTCACATCAATTTCGACGCTGGGCGCGATCAGCCGCTTATAGCCGTCCTCGATCGCGTCTTTCAGATGCGGCGCATACAACGACTTCACGTTCAGCTTGTACAGATCCTCGATGCGGCGAAGCAGCGGATCGGCTTCACAGGCCAACCGGACCCGCAAGACGCCCTCGGTCTGGCCGCGCCGAATCGCCAGGAACCGATGAGAAGGAATAACGGAGACCTTCTCTTTAAAATCATAGTACTGCTCGAATTTAGTCGGCTCTGCGGGCTTGGGGTCAACCACCTCCGAGACCACCACGCCCTCCGTCGCAAAGGCTTGCCGCACCAGCCCGCGCACGTCCGCGTTTTCGGCCACCGTTTCAGCGACGATGTCCCGCGCTCCGGCCAGGGCAGCGGCAACATCCGCCACACCTTTCTCCTCGCTCACAAACGCCGACGCATCGGCATCGGGCTGGCCGCCGCTCTGCTCAAGAATGATCAGCGCCAGCGGCTCCAGCCCCTTTTCCCGCGCGATCATCGCCCGTGTTCGCCGTTTCGGCTTATACGGAAGATAGAGATCCTCCAGTTCGGTTTTCGTGCTGCAGGACAGGATTCGCCGCTTCAGCTCATCCGTCAGCTTGCCCTGCTCCTCGATCGAATGAAGAATCGTCGAGCGTCTTTCTTCGAGCTCCCTGTAATAACTCAACCGCTCCTGAATCTTTGATATCTGGACTTCATCCAGATCCCCGTGAACCTCTTTGCGGTATCGCGCGATAAAGGGAATCGTATTTCCCTCCGACAATAAACGCGCCACTGCCATGATCTGGCGGGGTGTGATGGAAAGTTCCTCGACAAGGCGGGGCAGAGACTCCAGCCCCATATCCTGATTCGTATCGGTATCCGACATGTTCTGCAATCCTACACGTTGAAAACTGCGCTACAAACAAAAAGCCCGAAAAACCTGATCGTCGGGGTTTTTTCGGGCTTTCAAAATGGTTGCCTCATTAGGATTCGAACCTAAACAAGCAGATCCAGAGTCTGCTGTGCTACCGTTACACCATGAGGCAATAAACTGTTTCTCTCAAAAACGGAACGACATGATACCGAAACCCAGGCTGTAAGAGCAACACCGATTTCGGTCTTTTTTCTAACTGATCCGCAACGGCATCAGCACATACAAGAAGGGTACGTTGCATTTCAACAGAGCGGGGCTGTGGCCGTCGTTCATTTCAAGATACACCTCATCGTCGTCAATGTTCTTCAGCGGATCCATGACATACTCAGGGTTGAAGATAATGGAAACTTCTTTGCCCGCATACTTGACCGGCACGGTATCACGCCCTTCACCCACGTCCGGCGTGTTCGTGCTGATGGTCAACTGGTTCGCCGAGAAAGTCAGGCGCGTCGCATTGGATTTATCGGTCGTCACCACCGACACCCGGCGCAAAGCGGATAGCAAAAGCTCACGGTCAATGACTACCCGCTCCTCACACAGTCCAGGAATCACCTGCCTGTAATTCGGGTAAACACCATCGATCAACTTGCTGCTCAACATGGTGGTTCCCAATTCGAACACCACCTGATTTTTTTGCGCGTAAATCTTGAGGTCTCCCTCGTTACAGAGAATGCGCATCAACTCGCTGACCGCTTTGGTAGGCAGAATCATTTCCGCTTCCGCTTCCGCCGGAAATTCAATCTCATGTTCGACGAGCGCCAAGCGACGTCCATCGGTAGCCACCATTGTCAGCTTGTTGTCTTTAAACGCCAGCAACACGCCATTCAACACGCGCCGTGTCTCATCCTGCGACACCGCGTAACAGGTTTTTCTCAGCATCTCACGGAAGACACCCTGGTCGATGCGATAGCAGAATTTGCCTTCCGTTGCCGGCACGGGCGGAAAATCGCGCACGGGCATGCCGATGATCTTAAAAAAGGACGAGCCGCACTGTACGGTCGCCACCTCATCGTCGTTCACTTCAACGAGAATTTTTCCTTCATCCAATTCACGGATAATGCTCGCCAGACGACGAATCGGCAACGTGCTGCTGCCGGGCTGGTCAATCTCACACTCCACAAAACAGCGCTCAGAAATATCAAGATCCGTCGTGGTTATGCAGAGCTGATTTCCTTCACCCTGAATCAGCGCATTCTGCATGATCTGTAAAGCACCCTTTGAAGTCACCACGTTTTGAACCGTCTGCAACCCCTCAAGAAACTTTGACCTGACGATAGAAAACTTCATTTCAGCAACTCCTCCGTGATTGTCTGACAAATGCGTCCTTCACAACAAAGTAAGGGAACAGTTTAGATGATTATTGGTATTAAAGTAAAGAATGATTAGTCGTATCAGTAGTGTTTTTATTTCCTGTAAATAACATCATAAGGTATTCTATAGCAACATGATGTGACATTTAAACAAACCCCAATAACGTGTTGATAAAGGGAAGAGAAGAGGGGGTAACCCCAAGCCGCCTTGGTGAGCCTGTTGATAAACAGAGAGAAACTGCAGAAGAATGAACGGTGTGTCATAAGGTTTTCAACAGGGTATTGAAAGGTCTAAATCTGAAACGTTAAAGGATCGCGGCCCAATTTTCGGGTGATTTCACGGACAGAATTTCTCAGATCATCCTCAACTTGTATCCGGTCTTGGATCGTCTTGCAGGCGTGGACGACCGTCGCGTGAGTCTTGCCAAAAGAATTCGCTATTTCAGGGAGCGAGGAGCGCGTCAGCTTCCGGCAAAGGAACATCGCAATCTGACGTGGCGCGGAAACAGAGCGCGGACGTCGCTTACTCGACATGTCGGTCATCCGGAGGTCGAAATAGTCTGCCACCATACGCTGGATGTCGTCGAAAGAGAGATCCTTCTGGCGCTCATCGCTGAGCTGGTCTTTCAGCAGATTACGCAGCATATCGAGCGTGAGCGTCATCTGGTTATTGAGCGATGCGAAAGAGACCGCCCGCGTCAACGCCCCCTCCAAGCTTCGCACGTTCGATTTGATATTGTCGGCAATAAACGTCAGAAGCTCATCCGGCAGCCGGACTTTCATCATCGACTGTTTGTAACGGAGAATGGCAAGGCGCGTTTCAAAGTCGGGAGATTCAATTTCAGTCACAAGGCCCCACTCGAAGCGCGACACCAGACGGGGCTCCAAACTGGAAAGTTCCCGCGGCGGCAGATCGCTGGTCAAAATGATCTGCTTATGCGCGTCGTACAGGACGTTAAACGTGTGGAAGAACTCTTCTTGAAGGCTGTCCTTACCCGCCAAAAATTGAATGTCGTCAACCAGCAGAACGTCCATGTTGCGGTACTTATTACGAAACTCCACGGTCGTTCGGTTCTTGAGCGACTCGATGTACTCGTTCAGCAGGGTTTCAGACGAGACATAGCTGACACACATGCCGGGGGACTGCAACACGCGATGTCCGACGGCCTGCATCAGATGGGTCTTGCCGATGCCGGTCTGGCCGTAGATAAAAAGGGGATTGTACGCCCTGCCGGGGGACTGTGAGACGCCCAGGGCCGCCGCATGGGCGAAACTGTTGGAGGGGCCGGTCACAAAGTTCTCGAAGGTGAAATTGGGATTCAGCGGACTCAAGGAACTTGCGCCGTTTGACTTGTGACGTCGCTTGGCCCCGTGCGAAGGCTTTGGCTCCGGGTTGGAGGGACCCGTCGCTGACACGGCCTCCCCCGCGGAGGTGTCGACCGTGTTGACCATATTGACGACAAAACGAACGTCGAGATCTGTCGGAGCTCCGGCGGACCGCAACGCGTCGATAATGTAATCGTGATAATTGTCTTCAAGCCAGGTTTGACAAAAATCGTTGTCAACGTTCAGAACAAACCGGCTCTCTTGAATGGATAACGGCTTGATGGTCTCAATCCAACGCACGTACACATCGCTATTCAAGACACTCTTGAGGTGCTCACACGCTTTCGTCCACAACTCGGGTGCATTCATAGGACTCACAAAAACAGGTCAAAAATAGAAAAAACAGAACACACGGAAAAACAAAAATCTCTGGTATTGTTGAACCATATTTACAGAGCCCGTTCAAGGGCAAAAAATAATCAATCGGTCAACAGGTTATGAACAGGCCCGGAGGAAGCACCTAACCGCCCGAGATTTAAGCAGTTACGCAGACGCCCAAGGAGCCAAACAAGGAAAACCGGGAAGCGGCATCATAAGTTGTTAACATCCGGGTGAACAGACCGAAGTTTGTGAAAACCTGTAAAGCAGAAAAGTGAAAAAATTATAACTAATTGATGGAAAATATCTTACATCTATTATCGATAGCCATGAAACGGGGTCCTGAGCGGCCTTTGAACGCGCGAAACTGTCGCGCGAAGCCTGTCTGTCGCGTCCAACGGCCCCTCCATATGGAAAAAACCCTGTTCTTTTGAACCGGCGGCGACACGTAACGCTCCGACAGGAACGGAAAATTATAAACAAGGGACAATAAATGCCGGTGCACTGCGTTTCCAACACCACAGTCAGGTGCTTTTTTCATGATTTTAAAGGAGTGTCACACATGATCATCCGTGTTATCAGCCTGTTGCTTACGATGGCCGCCGCGTCCGGGTTTGGCCAGCCTCCTAACAACCGGGGCGAAGCGCCCCGTCAATCGCGGTCCTTGAATTATGGGAATTGGGTCGGGAAGCGGGTGCTTACAAAGGAATTCATGGAACATGTGGGCATTCAAGACGAGCAGGCGAAGAAACTTAAGCAGGATCTTGATGCGCTGGAGGCGCAGACCCTGAAACTCGACGAGCAAATCAATCAGGCCGCACTCGAGCAGGCGGAGATCGCCAAAAAAGTTCTGGCGCAGCCGGGCGCCAGCGTAGACGAGGTGATGAAGATCATCGAGCGGATCGGAAAGCTGCGTACCGACCAGGCCAAGCTCACCACGCAGACCCTGGTGGTGATCCGAGACAGCCTCACTGCCGAACAGCGCGAAAAAGCCAACGCGCTGATCGCCGCAGAGGGTCAGAAACGGATGAAGGAACGTGCAGCCCGACGAGAACATGAAGAGCGCGAGCGCAACGGCAAGCAGCCGCCACGGCCTGTTGCGCCGAAGGGGTGGTGAGCACGTTTCGGTTCCCGGTCACTGCGATGCATGCAGTCGTAAACGCGTCGTTGCCTGCGGTTCAGCCCGATAAAAATGATCACTTAATGAGTTGCTTATAACGCATCCAGGATTTCTTTTTTCTTCTGTTCGTAAAACGCCTTCGTGATCATGCCGCTATCCAACAATTCTTGGAGGTGTTTCAATCGTTCGGCAGGAGTCTTCTTCCCCTCCTGGACCTGAGCTTGGGGTGGCGGCGCATTCCGCACGATCACGTCCCGAAGCTGCTGGAGAACGGCCGCCTTCTTTTCATGGACACCACCACTCTTCTTGTCCGGAAAGATCATCAGGAACGATGCGCGTCCCGCCGCCAAATGGCCCGCGTAGCTCTGATAGAGGGACTCCGCCGACGTTCCTTCTCTCCATTCCAGAGCGGCTGTGCCCTTGGTCCAGTCGAACGGCAACACTTTCGGATCATTGGCCGCCGCAGACGGCTCACAAAGGAGCAGACAATCGGGACTCGTCTGGCTGATGGCGTGACAAAGCTCTGCCCACTGGGCCTCGGAGAACCGGGCTGCGCCGTGGATAGCCAAGAACCGGAATCCGGGATAAAGCGTCAGGAGTTCGGAAACCTGCCGCTTAATGAGGCCGAAGTACGGTACTCCCACCGGACCTTTGAGCCGCCCCTGCCCCTCATAATGCCCGTCGGAAACCGAGTAGAAAACGCCGGGAACAATGCCCTTCTCTTTGCACGCCTCAACGAACTCCTTCAAATAGTCCCGGGCGGCTGCGCCGAGCGAGTAGTCGTACTGTTTGTCATTCCAAACACAGAACCCGGGTTCACCCTTGGCCATAATGACCGCGTACTTGAACTTCGCCTGGGCAGCGGCATCCGCATAGGACCGAACATTCAGGGGAATCATGCGGGCGTCATCTGGGCTGCCAAACGTTCCGAACCACAGCACCGGCCCGCTTTTCGGGAGCTCCACTCGCAGCTCTGCCGACCGGGCGGGAACGGAGGAAAGAGCGGCATCCCCCGCGATGGCCGAAAGGTCGACGTGGAGCAGGCATGCGGCAACTGCCACCAGCCAACCCGGCCCGACCAGGTACGACCTTTCGATGCGGCCTCCTGAGTGCTGAGCCTCGTCGTGCAACTCGAACGCTTTCATTTCGTATTCCTTTACCGTGTCGCTTTTGAAGGAGGAACTGCGCCAGCATGAATGCGGACACAGCCCCGCCGAACATGTAGTCACCCCCGCCGATGGCATCCCGGATAAAACTTTGCGGACATGCAGCCATCCGCACTCACAACATAACCCGAGAAATCACAGCTCAATGACATATTATTATGCAGTAAGGGTTCATAGAGTCAAACCTTACTTTCGGGCGAGGAAAACGGAGCGTATTCCCCTTCGCATTTTTTTCGGCCGCGCGTGCTTAAGGGTTGTTTTAGACCAAACGTGCAGGGTATAATGCGTGGTTGGCGATGACTATCCTGCACATAAGCTGGTGCGATAACCGACTGAGCGTTTGGGGTGAGCAACCGACGTGTGCAGCAGGGGTTTTTCCGGACATCCCGCCGTGCGGGGCCATGCCTCTTTCGCCGTTTGACGCGGGAAGCGAAAAACTGGGCGGAATCCTGAAAGACCTGCTATGGGAGGAGGAAGAGGGGTTCCGCTTCAAACTCCTCGCGCTCACCCTGCCAACCGTGCGTACGCACAAGGGTTATCGTCCCGTGCCGTCGCATCCTTTCTTGTGTGAGGACCCGGAGGCCGCGCCGCAGGCTTCTTCAGGGGCCCAGGGGGCCACCCTCACGTCGTGGGGCGTAACAGCCGCAGAGCTCTCTTGGAGAACCGCTTTCGCGCTGCTGGGCCTCGCTTCAGAGCGGCGGCTCGCGGAAGCGGTTTTCGCCGCGAATGAGCTGCTCGCCTTCGCGGACATCTTTCGGTACATCGGCGCGCTGGTGGCGCGCGGCAAATTCCTTCCGGACCTACGCAAGCTATCCGAAACGAGCTATGAGGCCTGCTGGAGACCGGTGGTCGACGGCGCGGAACGGCACCGGCTCCAAGCCTTGTCGGCACGTGTGCCGGCGGTCGCAACCGGCGGCCAAACGGCGCGGCACGTCATGGAAGGGCTGCTCGAAGAGCTGACAGACCATCTCGTCCGGTTTAGCGTTGTGACCACGCTTTCGCGCGCTCAGGCGGAGCGCGGCAAACACTACAGCGCGCACGACGCGTGGTTTTCGGCACTGCGCGGCGAGACGGGAACCATACGGTGGGAGCCCGGCAGCGAGCTCGAAAAGCTGCGCGAGAACATACGGACGTGGCGGCGGCCGGTCGAAGGCGGACGCAGCCAAGACGCGACGCTGCTTTTTCAACTGGAGGAGCCCGAGGAGCCCGGAAAACCGTGGTTTTTACACGTTCGGATCAAGCAGGGCGCACAGACCCGCGCGTTTCCCGCAGAGGTGGGCGCGTGCGCAGACGGGCCGTGCGCGGGTGAGCACCTGCTGCTTTCTCTCGGACAGGCGGGCCTGCTCTTTTCTCCCCTTGCCCGCGCTGTCACGTACGCGGGAGGGTTCGGCTGTCTCTTGAACGCGGCAGAGGCCCACGCGTTTTTAACGACGTCAGCCGCACTGCTCGAAGCGTCCGGCTACGGCGTCCGCCTGCCTGCGTGGTGGAGCAAGGGCAAGCCGCATGCGGTCGCCCTGCAAGCCGATGCCGCACCCCGCTCAATGGCGGAGGACGGGCGGCACTCCTTGGAAGAAAAGGTGGAGGTCACCTGGACGGTCACGCTCAATGGCGAAACGCTCACGCGGCCCGAGCTTGAACAGCTCATGCAGGCGCAGTCGCCGCTGGTTTTTTTCCGCGGGCAATGGATTCAGGTGGATGTGCGCAAGCTTCAAGACGCGCTCCGGGTGTGGCAGCGAAAAAGCGCGGCTCCGCACTCGGCGCTGGAAGTGGTGCAAATGGCGCTCGGGACAACGGGCCATTTGGGACTGGATGTGGCGCAGGTGCGGGGCGAGGGCTGGCTGGATCCTTTTCTCAAGCGACTCAGCGGCGAACAGAACTTTGAGCTTTTAGCGCCGCCCAGCTCGTTCTGCGGCGAACTGCGACCCTATCAGGTGCGCGGCTTCAGCTGGCTGGTTTTTCTGCGGTCGTGGGGTTTCGGCGCGTGCCTGGCGGATGACATGGGCCTCGGCAAAACGATTCAAGCCCTGGCTTTTCTGCTGCATGAAAAAGAGCGCGGGGAAAAAAGGCCCGTTTTGCTGGTCGGACCCATGTCCGTGCTGGGCAACTGGGTGCGCGAGGCGCAGCGCTTCGCGCCGGGCCTGCGCTGTATGCTCCACCATGGTCCGCAGCGGTGGCATGGAGATTCTTTCGCGCGCGAAGCGCAAGACTTCGATCTCGTCATCACCAGTTACCATCTGCTCTTTCGCGACTACAGGGACCTGCGCAAGGTCGGCTGGGCCGGCATTCTCCTCGACGAGGCCCAGAACATCAAAAATCCCGACACGCATCAGGCCCAGGCCGCGCGCGCGCTGCGTGCGGAGTACCGCATCGCACTGACGGGCACGCCGATGGAGAACCATGTCGGCGACATCTGGTCCATTATGGACTTCCTTAACCCCGGACTGTTGGGCAAGCGGGCGATCTTCCGCGACAAATTCTTCCGTCCGATCCAGTCGGGCACCGATTCCGGCGCGCGCATCCGGCTGCGACGCGTCACCACGCCGTTCATCTTGCGCCGATTGAAAACCGACAAGCAGATTATCGCCGACTTGCCGGATAAGATCGAAGGCAAGGTCTACTGTCCGCTCACGCTCGAACAGGCGCGGCTCTATGAAGACGTGCTCGAAACGTTTCACCGCGAAGCGGAGTTCAGCGAAGGGATTGCGCGGCGCGGCCTGATTCTCGCTGTGCTGACTCGCCTCAAGCAGGTCTGCAACCATCCCGCACACTATCTCGGAGAGACGCAGGCGCTCGCCCGGCGCTCCGGCAAACTGGTGCGGCTTGAAGAGATGCTGGAGGAAACCTTCGCCCAAGGCGAGAGCGCCTTGGTGTTCACGCAGTACGCCGAAATGGGAGCCCTGCTGAAACGGCACCTGTGCCAGACCTTCGCGCGCGAAATGCCGTTTCTGCACGGCGGCGTGCCGCGCAAGGAGCGCGATCAACTGGTGCAGGCGTTTCAGGAATCGGCAGAGCCGCTGGCTTTTATTCTGTCGCTGAAAGCGGGCGGCACCGGCCTTAACCTGACGCGGGCCAGCCGCGTGTTTCACTATGACCGGTGGTGGAATCCCGCCGTGGAGGATCAGGCCACGGACCGGGCGTTTCGCATCGGGCAGACGCGCAACGTGATGGTCCACAAGTTTCTCTGCGGCGGTACGCTGGAAGACCGGATCGATGCGATGATCGAGCACAAGACCGCGCTCGCGGCCGAGATCGTCACCAGCGGGGAGAGCTTCCTGACGGAACTTTCCAATGCGGAGCTGGAAGACGTCCTGCGGCTCTCCGAGACCGTCGTTACGGATGAGGTCCGTTCATGAGCAAAAAAAAGAAATACGCCCCACGGACGCCGCTGAACGTCCGGGGCGGCATCCGCGCCCAGAATCCGCACAGCGCTCATTTGCGCACGTGGTGGAGCCGGCGCTGGACCGATGTGCTCGAGAAATTCCGACTCGGGGCCCGGCTGGGCAGGGGACGGAACTACGCGGTTTCCGGGCAGGTGTCCTCGCTTGAAATCACGCCCGGGCAGGTTGTGGCCGCCGTCCAAGGCTCTGACAAGGAACCGTATCAAAGCAGCATCCGCTTCCGCACGTTAGAGGGAGAGGCGAAGGCGCGTCTGATTCACACGTTTCGTCAGCAACCGATGCTGCTCGCGCGGCTGCTCGTGGCGGATTTGCCGATTGAGGTTGAAACCCTTTTCCGCCAGGCGGGCTGCCCGCTCTTCCCGCAGCGCGAAAATGATCTCGTCAGCCGCTGCACCTGTCCCGACTACGCCAACCCGTGCAAACACTTGGCGGCGATCTACTTTCTTCTCGGCGAGGCGATCACGCAAAATCCGATGGTCCTGTTGGCGTTGCGCGGAGTCAGCCGTGCGGAGCTGCTCGGCGAGGAGGCGGAGCCCGACGAGCCATCCCCCCCGGCCGCCCCGGCCGAGGGGGCGGCCCCGACCGACCTGTCCGCTTTTTATGGCACGTCGCAGCCCGCGTTCGAAGATTACGGGGCGGCGGTAAAATCCTTAACCCACGCGCCGCTGATCTACCGCCTGGGCCCGCTGCCGTTCTGGCGCGGCCAGGAGCGCTTTACGGACACGCTGGAACACCTCTATGCGCGCGCCGCGACGCGGGGATGGGCCGTCTGGACCGGCGAACAGCTGGACCTGCGGCGCGAGGACGAGAAGATCATCATCAAAGGCGCGAACCTTCAGCTCAAGCACCGCAAGCTGCGCGTCGACACCTCGTGGACATAAACGGGATCACGCCCAACATGTTCACCAGCACCACCAGCAGGTGACCCGCGAGGCTGAGGGTGACCAAGTGCGTGTTGTCGACCTGCATGGGGCCGGAAAGCCACTGGGCCACCATCTCGCGCACGCCTAAGCCGCCGACCGAGACCGGCAGCGCGGAGACGATGCCGAAGAGCGGAATCACATACCACACGCAGAAGGTCGGGAGCTTCAGCCCCAGTGCCAGAATCACAAAGACGTTGTGCAGTGTCTTCAGAAACTGCGAGGCGAACGCGGCCAGCAGCATCGGGAACAGCAGGCGCGGGGTAGACGCCAATTCGAACACGGGCTCAAGCAAGGCCGACGCTCTTCCGCGAAGGCCCACGCGCGGCCAGCGGCGTATCTTGCCGTGCAGCCAGCGGGCCGAGGCCAAGCCGACGGCCAGCAGCGCGGCCAGCAGAACAAGGAAGCCGGCCGCCAGGAGCGGGTGCCCCACTTGGATAAGCAGCGTAAAACAGCCGATGCAGAGCAATACGCCGAGGTTCATGACGCGGTCCACAAGCAGGCTGGTCACAACAAAGCCGATTTGCCCCTGGTCGCGCGCCACGATGTAACCCTTCACCACGTCGCCGCCCACGTTGGAGGGAAGAAAGCTGTTGAAAAACATCCCGCTCCAGTGGCAGGACGCGACGGCACGGTATCCCAGCGAAGGCAGGCGCGTGCGCAACACGCAGTACCACGAGGCCGCGCCCGCAAACCCGCCGAGAATGATGATCCCCGCCGCAACCGCCAACAGCCCATAGTTCGCCTGGCGCAGGCTCTCCAGGAGCGTTTCGAAATGGATCATGCGGAGCGCGATAACCAGCATCACCAGCGTGACCGCCAGCTTACAGACCCCTTTAAGACGGTTTTTCGCTTCGGGTGTCATGCGGCCCCCTTTCCTTGCGGCGCGCGCCGCAGCACATAGGCCAGCGCCGTGCAGCGCGCGGGCCTCAGCAGGCTCACGCAGAACGACACGCCCGCCACCCACAGGCCGCGAAGCCATGAGCGGTCCGGACGCTCTTTCTCGGTCAGCAGCGGGATATAGAGCGGATCGAACAGCAGCGGGCGGAGGGCCGTGACCTCAAACCCGTAGCGCGCGGCGAGCCGACGCATCGTGTCCGGCGCGAAATGGTAGAGGTGGCGCGGCACATCGTAAGCGGCCCAGTGAGCGCGATAGAAGCCCGCGTCATAACAGGTGTAGTTGGGAACGCCGATCAGGACCGTGCCGCCAGGCGCGAGCAGCCGGTCCAGCTCGCGCATGCTGTGGTTCACGTCGTGCGCGTGCTCCAGAACGTGCCACAGGGTGATCACGTCAAAAGCATGATCCGGAAGGCCGTCCTGATCCGGAACATCGACGACCGGCACGCCGAAGCGCGTGGCCGCGGACTCGCGCGCCGCCGCGAAGGGCTCTACGCCCTGCACCTGCCAGCCCGCCTCTTTCATGATGCCCGCGAACTCGCCCGTGCCGCAGCCGATATCGAGCAGCCTGCCCGACGTGCGCCCGGTGAGCCGGCTGACCATGCTCCGCTTGGCGCGAAGCATCACGCGCCGCGCCACATGGTAACCTTTGTTGATCAGGCCGCGGGTCGTGTTGCTCACCGGCACGTAATCGTCGCTCTCGTAGAAGATGTGGATATCCTCTTGCGCCGGATAGGGGTTTGTGAAGCGGAAGCCGCAGGCTTCGCACCCGCACACCGTGAACGCGCCGTGGTGCGTGAGACGGTCCTGGCATTGCCATACGGCTTGCAGCGACGTGCCGCCGCAGACCGGACACTGTTTGTCAGTGATCAGTTTCATGGTTCATAGCTCCTCATGTGGGCACCGCCCGAAATCCCAAAAGTCGGGCGTCGGCATTCAGAATAACAGGCACCGAGACGTTCGTTATTGTCGTTTATCCGCAGTCAGGTATTAAAAAAGTGTGAGTTGTCCGGGGATGTCAACGGACTTCTTTTTGTTGCGCTTCGCGAGCTTCGGGAGGCCGGACTCCAGCTCACCCTCCTCAAGGTTGGCGAGGATCTCGCGCGAACGGTCGACGACGTCGTCCGGCATGCCCGCCAGACGCGCCACATGGATGCCGTAGCTTTTGTCGGCCGTGCCTTGGGCGATGCGGCGCAGGAAAATCACCGAGTCGCCGTGCTCGCGCACCTGCACCGTATAGTTCTTCACGCCGCCGAGCGTGACCGCCAGATCCGTCAGCTCGTGGTAGTGTGTGGCGAACAGGGTCTTGGCTTTGACGCGCGGCGTGTTGTGCAGATATTCCGCCACCGCCCACGCGATGCTGATGCCGTCGAAGGTGCTGGTGCCGCGGCCGATCTCATCGAGCACGATCAGGCTTTTCGCCGTGGCGTTATTCAAAATGTTCGCGGTCTCCTGCATCTCCACCATAAATGTGCTGCGGCCGCGGGCTAGGTCGTCACCCGCGCCCACGCGGGTGAAGACGCGGTCGAGCAAGCTGATCTTCGCTTCACGCGCCGGCACAAACGAGCCGATGTGCGCCATGATGGCGATCAGCGCCACCTGCCGGATGTAGGTGGACTTGCCCGCCATATTCGGCCCGGTGATGAGCATGATCTGGTTGCGGCGGCAGTCGAGCAGCGTGTCGTTCGGAACGAACTGCTCGGCGTCCGGCAGCTGCTCGATCACGGGATGCCGGCCGTCGCGGATCTCCAGCGCGTCGCTTTCCAGAATCTGGGGCCGGACATAGCCCAAGGCCAAGGCGCGGTCCGCCAGCGAGGCCAGCGCATCGAGCTGCGCCAGCGCGTCCGCCGTCTCCTGGATCACCGCCGTCTGCGCCACGACTTTTTCGCGCAGCTCGCAGAACAGCTCGAACTCCATGGCCGTGGAACGGTCCTGCGCGCCGAAAATCTTCTGCTCATACTCCTTCAGCTCGGGCGTGATGTAGCGCTCCGCGCCGACCAGCGTCTGCCGCCGCTCATACTCGGGGGGCACCGCGCCGGCCTGGCCTTTGGAGACTTCGATATAGAAACCGAACACCCTGTTGTGCCGCACCTTGAGGGTCTTGATGCCGGTGCGCTCCTGCTCCGAGGCCTGATACTTGGCGAGCCAGGCGTGGCCCTCCGAGGCGAGGGCGCGCAACTCGTCCAGCTCCGCGTTGTAGCCGGGCCGGATGATGCCGCCGTCTTTGAGACTGATCGCGGGCGTGTCGGCGATGGCGAGCTCGATGAGCGCGACCAGCTCAGGCAAAGGATGCAGCTGCGAGGCCGTCTCACGCAAGAGCGTGTTCTCCACCCGCTCCAGGCGCTCGCGGAGCGCGGGAACAGGCAGCAGGGAGCCTGCCAAGGCCTTGACGTCGCGGGCGTTGCCGCGTCCGGAATCAATGCGGGCGATCAGCCGCTCGAGGTCACGCACGCTGGTCAGTTTCTCGCGCAAGTCATTCAGCAGCAAGCGCTGTCGGGTCAAGCACTCGACCGTGTCGAGGCGCGCTTCAATTGCGGATGCTTTGCGCAAGGGGCGCACCAGCCAAGCGCGCAGCAGCCGCGCTCCCATGGGGGTTTGCGTGTTGTTCAGCACACCGAGGAGGGTCACCTCCTGCGCCTTGCCGCGTTGCGGAATCAAGTCGAGGTTGACGCACGTGCTCTCATCCAGCGTCAGAAACTCGTCCGCGTGGCGCACCTGGAGGGTCCGGATGTGGCCGACATTGTGGTGCAGCTCTTCGCTTACGTAGTGGATGAGCGCGCCGGCCGCACAGACCAGAGCGGCCTGGCCTTCGCAGCCGTAGCCTTGGAGGGAATGAACGCCGAAATGGCGCAGCAGCCGGTCATAGGCGCAGTCGTATTCGAGCGTCCAGTCGTCGATTTCCGTGAGCGCGCCGGCCGCGCCGGAGGAGAAACACGCGGCGAGGCGCGCGTCGGAACGCTGTTCACGGCCGACCAGGCACTCGCTTGGCGAGTAGCGCTTGAGGTGCTCGGTCAGCGCGGCGGAGTCGGCGACGGCTTCCACCGTGAACGCACCGGTCGACAGATCGAGCAGGGCGAGGCCGAGGCCTTTGCCCGCGTGGAGCGCGGCGAGGTAGTTATTGCGGGTGGCCTCGAGAATCTCGTCCTCGGTGACGGTGCCGGGGGTGACCACGCGGGTGACCTCGCGACGCACGATGCCCTTGGCCTGGGCGGGGTCTTCCATCTGGTCGCAGATCGCGGCCTTCTTGCCGGCGCGGATCAGCTTGGCGAGGTAGCCGTCGATGGCGTGGTAGGGCACGCCGCACATGGGCGTGCCGCCGCGATGGGTCAGCGCCACGCCCAGGATCGGGGCGGCCGCGCGCGCGTCATCGAAAAACATTTCATAAAAATCCCCGAGGCGGAACAGCAGGATCACGCCCTCGGGCAACTCCGCTTTGATGCGCCGGTATTGCCGCATCATCGGGGTCAGCTCTTCACCAGCCATGTAAAAAAGCTCCTCTAATCCGGGTTCTCCCGGTCACGTTCCGAGCAGTTTCGCATGTTCCCGCCGCCGCCGTCAACAGCGGAGGCGGCAAAGAACGGGGAGCCTAAGCCGTTTCTCGTGAATAGATCGTTTTCGGTTGACCTTTCTATGGACACGGGTTTATGGTAAAAGGGACATTATGTACGGCACGACGTACATGCGGAAGGTGTACGGTCTGGTGCGACCGTTACCGGACGGCCTGCGCAGCGCGCAACGTTGACGGGCACGCTCCGGCCAGGACGGTTGTGCGGAACCGGGCACGCTCGGGAAACCCCTAAACAATACGTGGCCATGGCCACGGAAGGAGTAACGAATGAAGACGATCCTCTGCGGAATCATGACAACGGCGCTGGTGTTTTCGTCAGGAATGGCGCTGGCGCAGACTGCGTCCTGTGGAACAAAGTCGGCTTGCGGGACGAAGGCGGCTGTCGGGGCGGATACGGCCCAGGTCGCCGCGCCGGACATCAGCCTCGCGGACCTCAAGCAGGCGATCGCGGACAAGGCCGTCACGCTGCTCGATTGCAACGGCAGCGCGTCCTTTGCGAGAGGCCATATCCCGAGCGCCATCAACTTCGAGACCGCCAAGACGGCGCTTGCCGATAAATTGCCCAAGGACAAGACGGCGCTCGTGGTGGCCTATTGCGGCGGCCCCTCGTGCGGCGCCTATAAGGCAGGCGCCGAAGCGGCGTCCAAGCTGGGCTACACGAACGTGAAGCACTTCTCCGGCGGAATCAAGGGCTGGAAGGGTGCCAACGAGAAGCTCGAGACCGCCGAGCTGGGCAAGTAGCGGGGAAGAGCCAAGGATCGGACGATTGCTGTAAAGCGAAACAGCCGATCCGACAAGCGGCGACGGGGCGGCATGGCGCTGGGACGCGTCAGGCCGCCCCGCTCCTTTCAGCCAGGGGTGAACACGTATCCGGCCCGAATACGGGCATCGTCTAACGTACCATAACGAACCTGACCCCCCCTGAACGGGGCGCGGTCGGCATGCGCATGTTTGAGAGATTACAAATGTAAAATCATGGACGTTTTTCTTGTCGGCATGTGGTACCGTCTCTCAACCACGGGCTAAGCATAAGGAGAACGTATGAGCAAGAATCGGGTGCGCATGACGGTTTTCGGAGGGGGACTCCTTCTTTGCGGGATGCTTCCTGCCGATGAGTATCTCTGGATGGCGGAGCCGCCCAATGGCGCGTGGTCGACGAGCGAGCCCAATTGGAACGCAGGCGTGGCGTGGCCGGCAACGGCAGGGCATACGGCGGTCTTCTCGGCTTCGGCGCAACAGACGATTTCGGTAGCCGGTGCGCTGGACGTGGGTGCGGTGAGGTTCCTGACGAACGGGTATCGGGTGGATGGGGCGGCACTGACCTTCTCGGGCGCGGCCCCCGTGATCTCGGTCGAAACTATGGAGGCTGCCGCCCTGCTCGAAACGCCGGTCCTGAATGAGGGATTGCTGTCCAAGACCGGACCGGGGCTGTTGCGTTTGGGTGCGGCACCGTACGACGGCGGCACCAACGTCCGCGATGTGGCGGTGACGGACGGGATGTTGCAGGTCGAAGAGGGCCGGTCGCTCTGCTCGACCGGTGTGTGGAGCGTGGCAGCAGGCGCGGCGTATCTGCAGAGCGGTGGAACGAATCGTCTGCAGAGCGGCGGCGACGTCTTTATCGTCGGGCAAGGCGGCGAAGCGACTCGGACCGCGCGGGTCGAAGTGACCGGCGGTTTCCTGCTGGCACCGGCGACGGCCGCCACGGCGGGCTACAATGCCTGGTTCATTCTGGGCAAAGACCGGGACGCCTGGTTCCGG
>JAEAMG010000828.1_pt1 | contig 29481 bp, 28 predicted proteins | sample 8958741 | NCBI WGS metagenome assembly JAEAMG01 (sample SAMN16933256, study PRJNA681125) | bioreactor sludge metagenome | isolation source: anaerobic bioreactor treating anionic surfactant - SDBS | place: India: Bengaluru | collected 2019-02-28 | reverse complement strand
GTGCCGGCGGTCGCCAGAAGAAGTGCTGGATCGGCACGCTCAGCTGGTGATTCCAGTACTGGTCGAAGCTGTCGGCGAGCTGCCGCGCCACCGGACCGGCGGCGAGCAGGTCGATGTCGGTGAAATTCAGGCTGCGATCGGCGTCGAAATACTCGTCGCCCAGATTGCGTCCGCCGACGATCGCCAGGCTGCTGTCGACCAGCAGCAGCTTGTTGTGCATGCGCCGGTGCTGCTGCGGCAGATGCAGCAGTCGCCCGAGCGTGCGCGTGACCGGGTTGCTGCGGCCGGCGCGCAGCGGGTTGAACACGCGGATCTGCACGTTCGGATGCGCTGCCAGCGTGGCGATGCGGAAGTCCTGGCCGTCGCTGGTGGTGTCGTCGAGCAGCAGCCGGACGCGCACGCCACGGTCGGCGGCGCGCAGCAGCTCGTCGACCAGCAGGCGCGTGGAGAGGCCGTCATGCACGATGTAGTACTGGATATCCAGGCTGCGCCGCGCGGCACGGAACAACTCGGCGCGGGCGGCGAACGCCTCGCTGCTCTCAGGCAGCAGGCGCAGGCCGGAATGACCCTCCGGCTGCGCGGCTGCCAGCCCCTGCACCTGCCGGCCGAGCGAGGAGTCCGCCGGCGCGATGGCGTGGGAGGGCGCCGGCGCAGGCTGGCTGGCACAGCCGGCAAGCGACAGCAGTAGGATCAGCAGCAGGAGCGCTCGCACGGTGTTCCCTTCCGGTCCGGTCACGTGCAGCTTAGACGTCGCGCCGTCAGAAGCGATCCTTCAACCGATACCAGAGCATGCCCAGCGCCAGCAGCGGCGAGCGCAAGGCCGGGCCGCCGGGGAAGGTCGGGTGCGGCACGCGGGCGAACAGATCGAAGCCGCGGCTCTCGCGCCCGGCGATGGCTTCGGCGAGCAGCCGGCCGGCCAGATGAGTGGCGTTCAGACCGTGGCCGGAGTAGGCCTGGGCGTAGTAGACGTTGGGCTGCTCCGGCAGCCGGCCGATCTGCGGCAGGCGGTTGGCGCCGATGCCGATCATGCCGCCCCACTGGTACTCGATGCCGATACCCACCAGTTGCGGAAACACCGCGAGCATCTTCGGCTGCATGTAGGCGGCGATGTCCTTGGGATCGCGCCCGGAATAATGGCAGGCACCGCCGAACAGCAGTCGCCCGTCGGCCGAGAGGCGGAAATAGTCGAGCGCCACGCGCTGATCGCAGACCGCCATGTTCTGCGGCAGCAGTTCCTGGCACAGCGCCGCCGGCAAACGTTCGGTGGCGATGATGTAGCTGCCGGCCGGCAACACCTTGCCCGCCAGCTTGGGTTGCAGGTCGTCGAGGTAGGCATTGCAGGCCAGCACCAGCTGGTTGGCGCGCACCACGCCGTGGGCGGTGTGGACCGCGACCTGCGTGCCGTACTCGATGCGTTCGACGGCGGAGTCTTCGTGCAGGCGCACGCCCAGGGTCTGCGCCACGGCCGCCTCGCCGAGCGCCAGGTTGAGCGGATGCAGGTGCCCGGAGCCCATGTCGACCAGCCCGCCGATGTAGCGCTGCGAGCCGATCACCGTCGGCAGGTTGGCGCGCGAGATGCGCTGCAGCGGATGCGCATAGCCCAGACGCAGCAGGTCGGCGTAGTCCTCCTCGAACCCTTCCAGATGGCGCGGTTTGGTCGCCAGGTCGCAATAGCCCCAGGTCAGGTCGCAATCGATGGCGTGCCGCTCGATGCGCTGGCGGACGATCTCGACGGCTTCGAAACCCATGCGCTTGAGCTCGTCGACGCCCTCTTCGCCGAGGATCGGCCGGAACTGCTCGACATCGTGGCCGACACCGCGGATCAGCTGGCCGCCGTTGCGACCGCTGGCCCCCCAGCCGATACGCCGGGCTTCGAGGAGGATGACCGACAGCCCTCGCTCGGCGAGTTCGATGGCGGTATTCAGCCCGGTAAAGCCGCCGCCGACGATGCAGACGTCGGCGCGGGCCTCACCGGCGAGCGCGGCGAAGCGCAGCGCACGGTTGGCGCTGGCGGCGTAGTAGGAGGGGGCGTGAGCGTCTTGGCGAGTGGTGTTCTGAGTCATCGGTTCGGAATGGATTCTCTGCGGGGTTCAGGGGGAGGTCACGGTTCGGCACTGCAGCGAGCAAAGCACGCCCGGCGCCGTTCGGCCAGCGGCCGCGGCGGGCTCGCTGGAGCGGAACGGGTACGCGGCGCTCTAGTCCGGCACCGGCAGCTCGAGCGATTCCTTCACTTCTTCCATGACGATGTAACTCTTGGATTCGCGCACGTGCGGTAGTTTCAGCAGGATGTCGCCGAGCAGCTTGCGGTAGGAGGCCATCTCCGAAATGCGCGCCTTGACCAGATAGTCGAAGTCGCCCGACACCAGGTGGCACTCCAGCACGTGCGGCAGCCGCAGCACGGCGCGGCGGAATTCCTCGAAGGTGTCGCCGGACTTGTAGTCCAGGCTGATCTCGACGAACACCAGCAGGTTGGCGCGCAGCAGCTGCGGATTGAGCCGCGCGTGGTAACCGAGGATCACGCCGTCGCGTTCCAGACGGCGCACCCGTTCGGTGCACGGGGTGGTCGAGAGGTTGACCCGCTCGCCCAGTTCGGTGAACGAAATGCGTCCCTCCTGCTGCAGGATACGCAGGATGGAACGGTCGATCCGGTCCAATTCCCGACGGGCCTTGTTGGAATTATTCATGGGGGATGCCCCTCCGGTAAAAGCCAAATTGGCGAGAATTTTCGTCAAGAATCGCATCATAAACAGTGAATACCACTGAGTCAGCCGTCCTACACTCCGCCCAACAACAACGGAAACATCCGGGCGTGCCGGATGGAGGGCGACAGTCATGCGAGTTCTGATCCTGGGCAGCGGTGTGGTCGGCACCGCCAGCGCGTACTACCTGGCCCGAGCCGGGTTCGAGGTGGTAGTGGTCGATCGCCAGGACGGCGTCGCTCTGGAAACCAGCTTCGCCAACGCCGGTCAGGTCTCGCCTGGCTACGCCTCGCCGTGGGCCGCTCCGGGCATTCCGCTCAAGGCCATGAAGTGGCTGCTGCAGCGCCACGCGCCGCTGGCCATCAAGCTCACCGGCAGCCTCGACCAGTACCTGTGGATGGCGCAGATGCTGCGCAACTGCACCGCTGCGCGCTACGCGGTGAACAAGGAACGCATGGTGCGGCTGGCCGAATACAGCCGCGATTGCCTCGACGAACTGCGTGCCGAGACCGGCATCGCCTACGAGGGGCGCCAGCTAGGCACCACCCAGCTGTTCCGCACCCAGGCGCAGGTGGACGCCGCAGCCAAGGACATCGCCGTGCTCGAACAGGCCGGCGTTCCTTACGAATTGCTCGACCGTGCCGGCATCGCGCGCGTCGAACCGGCGCTGGCCAAGGTTTCCGACAAGCTTGCCGGCGCCCTGCGTCTGCCCAATGACCAGACCGGCGACTGCTACCTGTTCACCTCGCGCCTGGCCGAGATGGCGCGCGATCTGGGCGTGGAGTTCCGCTTCGGGCAGAACATCGAGCGCCTGGAGAGCGATGGCGAACGCATCGCCGGCGTCTGGATCGATGGCCAACTGGAGCGTGCCGACCATTACGTGCTGGCGCTGGGCAGCTACTCGCCGCAGTTGCTCAAGCCGCTCGGCATCCGCGCGCCGATCTACCCGCTCAAGGGCTATTCGCTGACTGTGCCGATCACCGATGCAGCGATGGCGCCGACCTCGACCATTCTCGACGAGACCTACAAGGTCGCCATCACCCGCTTCGACGACCGTATCCGCGTCGGCGGCATGGCCGAGATCGCCGGCTTCGATCTGTCGCTAAACCCGCGTCGTCGCGAGACGCTGGAGATGATCACCGCCGACCTCTATCCGCAGGGCGGCGACCTGAGTCGCGCCGAGTTCTGGACCGGCCTGCGCCCGGCGACGCCGGACGGCACGCCGATCATCGGTGCGACGCGTTATCGCAACCTGTTCCTCAACACTGGCCACGGCACCCTCGGTTGGACCATGGCCTGTGGGTCCGGTAGCCTGCTTGCCGATCTGATCGCGAAGAAGCGTCCGCAGATCAGCGCGCAGGGTCTGGATATTTCCCGCTATAGCAGCCGCAGCGAGGTATCTGGCCACGGTCGGCCGGCTTCCGCCCACTGACCCCTCAACCCTTTGCAATAACCGTCGACCGAGTGTCCGCCATGCGGACGCCCGGTCGAGTGACATGGATCTATCAGCGAGCCGGAGCCGCTCATCTGTTCCCCGCCTGGAACAGCGTTTTACCGGAATGAGCTGACATCTGCAGTCGTTCCTCGTACCTACAAATCTAAGAACGAGATGAATGTAATGAACAAACAGTCGATCCAGATTGCGCTGGCTTATATGTCCGTGGTCATCGGTGGCGGCTTCGCCTCCGGCCAGGAAGTCCTCCAATTCTTCACCGGCTATGGGCTGGTCGGCGTCGCCGGTACGCTGGTCAGTGGCCTGCTGTTCGCCTTCCTCGGCATGCAGATCGCCCGCATGAGTTCGAAGATGCAGGCCAACTCGCACAAAGAAGTCCTCTACAGCCTGTTCGGCGCGCGTGTCGGCCTGGCCGTCGACGTGGTGCTGTCATTCTTCCTCTATGGCGTGGGCGTGGTCATGCTGGCCGGCTGCGGATCGATCTTCGCCCAGCAGTACGGCATGCATCCGCTGTTCGGCGGCGTGCTGATGACCGTGCTGGTGATCGCCACGCTGTGCCTGAACGTCAAGCGCATCATCGATCTGATCAGCGCGGTGATGCCGTTCCTGCTGGCGATGGTGCTGATCATCACCACCTACTCGATCTTCAACTACAACGCACCGGTCGAGACCCTCGATGCGATTGCCCGCGAGAACAACGAGACGGTCAGCTCCAACTGGTTCGTCGGCGCGCTGCTCTATGCCTCGTTCAACATCGCCGTAGGTTTCCCGATGCTCGCGGTGATCGGCGGAATGACCAAGCAATCGAAGGCTGCGGGGCTGGGCGGTGTGCTCGGCGGGCTCGGCCTGGGCGTGCTGATCCTGCTGCTGAACGTCGGCCTGTTCGCCAATATCAACCAGCTGCAGGGCATCGAGATGCCGACCCTGGCGCTGGCGTCGCGGATTTCGCCGCTGCTGTCGGTGGTCATGTCGGTGGCGCTGATCTGCATGGTCTATAGCACCGCCGTCGGCATGTTCTTCGCCTTCAGCGCGCGTTTCGCCAAGCCCGAGTCGGCACGTTTCAAGGGCTTCAGCGCGATTTCGGTGTGCATTGGGCTGGCGCTGAGCCTGGGCGGTTTCAGCAAGCTGGTCGGCACCGTGTACCCGCTGCTCGGCTACGTCGGCTTTGCGCTGATCCTCGCCATCGTCTTCAGCTGGGTGCGCGGCCGCTCCCGCGCGAACCTCGAAGTGCAAAAACGCGAGCTGAGCCCGCTATCCTGACACTGCCCGGCGCCGGCCCACTGCAGGCCGGCGCCACTCGTTCGAGGAGAATTTAATGCCCATCCAGCGTCTGCACACTACCGCCCGCTACAGCGAGGCAGTCATCCACCGCGGCACGGTCTACCTGTCCGGGCAACTGGCCGACGATCTGTCGGGCGACATTCGCCAGCAGACCCGCGAAACCCTGCTGGATAGCGCGCCAGCGTGTTGTAAATTCCGAACGCCGTTGCCATCATGACAGCCTGTCGTTTCGCTCTTGATAGGAGAGCTCGTATTGGACGTCGGCGTTCGGCTGCAAACCATCCGCAAGCTCAAGGGGCTGTCTCAGCGTGAACTCGCCAAGCGTGCGGGCGTCACCAACAGCACCATTTCCATGATCGAGAAGAACAGCGTCAGCCCCTCGATCAGTTCGTTGAAAAAGGTTCTCGGCGGCATTCCGATGTCGCTGGTGGAGTTCTTCTCGCCGGATTTCGAGCAGGACAGCGACACCCAGGTGGTCTACAAGGCGAGCGAGCTGATCGACATCTCCGACGGTGCGGTGAGCATGAAGCTGGTGGGCAAGGCGCATCCGAGCCGGGCCATCGCCTTTCTCGACGAGACCTATCCACCCGGCGCGGACACCGGCCTGGACATGCTCGCCCACCAGGGCGAGGAGACTGGCATGCTGGTCGAGGGGCGGCTGGAGCTGACGGTCAACGGTCAGACCTATGTGCTCGAAACTGGCGACAGCTACTACTTCGAGAGCAGCAAACCCCATCGTTTTCGCAATCCGTTCGACGCGCCGGCCCGGCTGATCAGCGCAACCACGCCGGCAAACTTCTGAGCGGCGCCGCGCAATGCGACAAAGAGTCGCTAGCGATGGCAATTGTTTCGGCTTGCGGGGCTTGCCGTTATACTACCGCCCGCTCGCGAACCGTGGCCGCGGGCGTGTCTAGCCACAATGAGGGTGAAAGGTGAACCTGATTAAGAAGATCCTGGTAGCACAGACTGCCGTAGTGGCCCTGTGGGCAATGAGCGCTCAGGCTGCGACTGACGAAGCTATCGCCGAGCGTCTGAAGCCGGTGGGCGAAGTATGCGTACAAGGCCAAGAGTGTGCGGCCGCCGGTGGCGGCGCTGCGGCGGCGGCCGGTAGTGCGGCACGCAGCGGCGAAGAAATCTACGGCAAGTTCTGCACCGCTTGCCACGGCTCCGGCCTGCTCAACGCGCCGAAGACCGGTGATTCCGCGGCCTGGAGCGCACGTGCCGACGCCAAGGGCGGGGTTGATGGTCTGCTCAAGAGCGCCATCAATGGCCTCAACGCCATGCCGCCGAAAGGCACCTGTGGCGACTGCTCGGACGACGAGCTCAAGGGCGCCATCAAGCACATGTCCGGTCTCTGATCGACAGACGCTGAGCGTTGCACCGACAAAGCCGCCTACGGGCGGCTTTGTCGTATCTGCACATCACTCGACGAACTGCACCTGGCCGTTCTCCAGCGAGGCGATGCGCGCCAGCGACTCGATGCGCAGGCCGGTTTCCTCCAGCTCGCGCCGGCCGCTCTGGAACGACTTCTCGATGACGATCCCCAGGCCGACGACGGTCGCCCCAGCCTGCGCGATGATCGACAGCAGGCCCTTGGCGGCCTTGCCGTTGGCCAGGAAATCGTCGATCACCAGCACCCGGTCGGTCGGCGACAGGTGGTTGGCGGCAATCGCGATGGTGCTCTCCACCTGCTTGGTGAAGGAGTACACCGAGGCGGTCAGCAGGTTGTCGGTCATCGTCAGCGACTGGTGCTTGCGCGCGAAGATCACCGGCACGCCCAGTTCCAGCCCGGTCATCACCGCCGGCGCGATGCCGGACGCCTCGAGGGTGACGATCTTGGTGACGCCGGCATCGCGAAAGCGGCGGGCGAATTCCTGGCCGATCTGCTGCATCAGTCGCGGATCGATCTGGTGATTGAGAAAGGCGTCGACCTTGAGCACGCGCTCGGACAGAACGATGCCTTCGCTGCGGATTTTCTGTTTCAGTAGTTCCACGTACGTGCTACCTCGAAAGGGCCTCGGGCAGGCCTGGCCGGGTCCCGAGCGGGGCGGCGCAGCCTGGAAAGCCGCGCATTTTCGCGCAATCCTGGCGGGCAGTGCAAAAATCCGACATGCGCCTAAATGACTGAACACCTGTAAGGATAAGCCGCCTAAGCTGGAGGGCCATTTCAACCAGCGGGGAATCGCGCATGTTGCGTATTGCTATCAACGGGTATGGACGAATCGGTCGCGCGGTCGTGCGGGCCTTGTTCGAGCGTGGCCTGCAGGAGCAGGTGCAGATCGTCGCCATCAACGATCTCAGCGAGCACGGCACGCTGGTGCACCTGACGCGCTTCGACTCGACGTTCGGTCGCTTTCCGCAGCCGGTGGAGCTGCAGGGCGAGGCGATGGTCGTCGGCGGCCAGAGCATCCGCCTGCTTGCCGAGCGCGAGGCGAGCCGGCTGCCGTGGGGCGAGCTGGGCGTCGACGTGGTGCTCGAATGCACCGGCAAGTTCAAGCAGCGCGCGCTTGTCGAGCAGCACCTGCAGGCCGGTGCGCGCCGAGTGTTCGCCTCGCATCCGCTGGATGGCGCCGACCTGACCGTGGTCTATGGCGTCAACCACCAGCTGCTGGGCGACCAGCAGGTGATCTCCAACGCGTCCTGCACCACCAACTGCCTGGCGCCGCTGGCCAAGGTGCTGCACGAGGCCGTGGGTATTCGCCAGGGACTGCTGAACACCGTGCACTCCTACACCAACGACCAGAACCTGCTGGACAAGGCCCACAAGGACCTCTACCGCGCGCGCGCCGCGGCGCTGTCGATGATTCCGTCGACCACCGGCGCGGCCAAGGCCATCGGCCTGGTGCTGCCGGAACTGGCCGGGCGGCTGGACGGTCTGTCGGTGCGGGTGCCGACGCCGAACGTCTCGCTGGTGGACCTGACCTTCGTCGCCGAGCGTGCGCCGCAGGGCGTCGAGGCCATCAACCGCATCCTGCGCGAGGGTGCGCAGCGGCTGCCGGCGGGTGTCATGGAATGCACCGAGGAGGCGCTGGTGTCCTGCGACTTCAACGGCTATCCGGCGTCCTGCGTGGCCGACCTCAGCCATACCCGCGTGCAGGGCGAGCTGGTCAAGGTATTGGCCTGGTATGACAACGAATGGGGCTTCTCCAACCGCATGCTCGACGTGCTGCTGCACTGGAACCCGCAGCCGGCCGCCTGAGCGGGTACCACCCCGTCGTCCGCTCGCGACGCCGCGGCGGGCGGCTGGGTGGTGCTGTCTATACTCGCTGAACCCCAGCGCCATTAACTGCCGGAGAGAGCCCATGAGTCATCGCATCGTCCTGCCGCGCCTGATGGAAATCGGCGCTGGCGCCAGCCAGCAGCTTGCCGTCGTGCTGCGCAGCCTGGGCTGCAGTCGCCCGCTGATCGTCACCGACCGCATGATGGTCGAGCTGGGCTATGTCGATCGCCTCGAAGAGCAGCTGCAGGCGGCGGGAATCGCCAGTCAGTGCTTCGCCGACACGCTGCCGGAGCCCACCGCCGCGTCGATCCGCGCCGGCGTGCAGATGGTTCGCGACGGCGACTTCGATTCCATCGTCGCCCTCGGCGGCGGCAGCCCGATCGACTCGGCCAAGGCCATCGGCATCCTCGGCCGCTACGGCGGCGAGATGCGCGACTATCGTTTCCCGCGTGATGTGTGCGAGCCCGGCCTGCCGCTGATCGCCATCCCCACCACCGCCGGCACCGGCTCGGAAGCGACGCGCTTCACCATCATTACCGACGAGACCAGCGACGAGAAAATGCTCTGCGCCGGCCTCGGTTTCATGCCGGTCGCCGCGCTGATCGACTACGAACTGACCCTTTCGCTGCCGCCGCGGGTCACCGCCGATACCGGCCTGGACGCGCTGACCCATGCCATCGAGGCGTATGTCAGTCGCAAGGCCAGCGGCTACAGCGATGCCCAGGCGCTGCAGGCCATGCGCCTGCTGGCGCCCAACCTGCGCACTGCCTTCCACGATTCGGGCAACCGTGCCGCGCGCGAGGCGATGATGCTTGGCGCGACACTGGCCGGTATCGCCTTCTCCAATGCCTCGGTGGCGCTGGTGCACGGCATGAGCCGGCCAATCGGTGCGTTCTTCCACGTGCCGCACGGGCTGTCCAACGCCATGCTGCTGCCGGCGGTCACCGCCTTCTCGATTCCCGCCGCGCCTGAGCGCTACGCCGACTGCGCCCGCGCGATGGGCGTTGCGGCACAGACCGACAGCGTCGAGACCGCCAACCAGCGGCTGCTCGCCGAGTTGCAGGCATTGAACCGCGAACTGCAGGTGCCGAGCCCCGGCCAGTACGGCATCGCCCGCGAGCGCTTCTTCGAATCGCGCGAGACGATGGCGCAGCAGGCGCTGGCTTCCGGTTCGCCGGGCAACAACCCGCGCGTGCCGACGCAGGCGGAGATCGTCGAGCTGTACGAGACGGTCTGGAACCAGGCATGAGCGCCGGCGCCGCGCGGCAATCGCGGCCGCCGGCGCCGTTCACAGCACGTAGAACAGCACCGCGATGAAGTGCAGCAGGCTGCCGCCCATGACGAACAGGTGCCAGATGCCGTGCCAGTGGCGGAAGCGTTCGTCGAAGACGAAGAACACGATGCCCACCGTGTAGCAGATGCCGCCGGCCAGCAGCCAGGCGAAGCCCGCGCTGCCAAGCGCGGCGAGCAGCGGCTTGACCGCCACCAGCACGATCCAGCCCATCACCGCGTAGATCACCAGCGAGAGAATCCGTGCTTCCGAGCGTGGCTTGATCTCCTGCAGCATGCCGAGCAGCGCCAGGCTCCAGACCACGCCGAACAGCGTCCAGCCCCAGGGGCCGGCCAGTGTCACCAGGCAGAACGGCGTATAGCTGCCGGCGATCAGCAGGTAGATCGACAGGTGATCGAGCTTGCGCATGATCACCTTCGCCCGCCCGCGCAGGCTGTGGTAGAGGGTGGAGATGCTGTAGAGCAGCACCAGGCTGATGCCGTAGATCGCCACGCTGACCATCTCGGCGAGCGATCCGCCGAGCGCGGCCAGCACCTGCAGCCAGATGGCGCCCAGGCAGGCGAGTAGGGCACCGACCAGGTGCGTCCAGGCGTTGAAGCGTTCGCCGTGGTACATCGGGGGCTCTCCGCACAGATGCGACAGGCCCAGCATGCCGCGTCCGCATGACCGGATACAGTCAAATCGATGAACGATCAGCGAAATGGAGGTGGCCGCGGCGCCGCGTTGTGCCTGCGCGTGGCTCCGTTGCGCCGGTGACGTGGGGGTGCGCCGACCTCGCGCCGCCTGTCGTCAGCGCTTGAGCATCGCCCGCATCGCCGCCAGCGCGTCGTTGCCACGCGCGGCCTTCACTTCCACCGGTGCGTCTTCCTGGCCTTCCCACTCCAGGTCCTCCGGCGGCAGTTCGTCGAGGAAGCGGCTGGGCATGCATTCGATGACTTCGCCGTACTGCTTGCGCTTGGCGGCGAAGGTCATCGCCAGGTTCTGCCGCGCGCGGGTGATGCCGACATAGGCCAGGCGGCGTTCTTCCTCGATGGTGTCGGCTTCGATGCTGGAGCGGTGCGGGAGGATTTCCTCCTCCATGCCGAGAATGAACACGTAGGGGAACTCCAGGCCCTTGGAGGCATGCAGGGTCATCATCTGCACGCCCTCGGCGCCTTCTTCCTCTTCCTGCTGACGTTCGAGCATGTCGCGCAGCACCAGCTTGGCGATGGCCTCTTCGATGGTCATCTCGCCTTCCTCGTCGCGTTCCAGGGTGTTCTTCAGCGCGTCGATGAGGAACCAGACGTTGCCCATGCGGAAGTCCGCGGCCTTGTCGCTGGAGGTCTGGCTGCGTACCCAGGTCTCGTAGTCGATGTCCATGACCATGCTGCGCAGGGCGGCGATGGGGTCGTTCTGCGCGCACTGCTGGCGCAGGTTGTCCATGTAGCGCTTGAAGCGGGACAGGCGGTCGGTGAAGCGGCTGTCCATCAGCTCGCCGAGGCCGATTTCATCGCAGGCGGCGTACATGGAGATCTTGCGTGCGGTGGCGTAGTTGCCGAGCTTCTCCAGGGTGGTCGAACCGATTTCGCGGCGCGGCACGTTGATCACCCGCAGGAAGGCGTTGTCGTCGTCCGGGTTGACCAGCAGGCGGAAGTAGCTCATCAGGTCCTTCACTTCCTGGCGGCTGAAGAAGCTGGTGCCGCCGGACAGCCGGTAGGGAATCTGGTGGTGCTGCAGCTTCAGCTCGATCAGCTTGGCCTGGTAGTTGCCGCGGTAGAGGATGGCGAAATCGCTGTAGGGCCGCTGGGTTCGCAGATGCAGCGTGAGGATTTCCATCGCCACGCGCTCGGCCTCGGCTTCCTCGTTACGGCAGCGGATCACGCGGATCGGATCGCCGTGGCCCATTTCCGACCACAGCTGCTTCTCGAAGGCGTGCGGGTTGTTGGCGATCAGCACGTTGGCGCATTTGAGGATGCGGCTGGTGGAGCGGTAGTTCTGCTCCAGCATCACCACTTTCAGCGAGGGAAAGTCTTCCTTCAGCTGCATCAGGTTTTCCGGCCGCGCGCCGCGCCAGGCGTAGATCGACTGGTCGTCGTCGCCGACCACGGTGAAGTGCGCGCGCTGCTGCACCAGCAGTTTGACCAGCAGGTACTGGCTGGCGTTGGTGTCCTGGTATTCGTCGACCAGCATGTAGCGCACCTTGTTGCGCCACTTCTCCAGCACCTCGGGATGGTCCTGGAACAGCTTCACCGGCTGCATGATCAGGTCGTCGAAATCCACCGCGTTATAGGCTTTCAGCGTGCGCTGATAGTGGGTGTAGACGACGGCGGCGGTCTGCTCCTTGGGGTTGCGCGCACTGACCAGCGCTTCCTCAGGGGTGACCAGGTCGTTCTTCCAGCTGCCGATGTAGTTCTTGATCTCGTCCACGCCGTCATCGCCGGCGTATTCCTTCTGCATGATGTCGCTCAGCAGCGCCTTGATGTCGCCTTCGTCGAAGATCGAAAAGCCCGGCTTGTACCCCAGATGGACATATTCCTTGCGGATGATGTTCAGGCCCAGGTTGTGGAAGGTCGATACCGTCAGGCCCTTGCCTTCGCCGCCGCGCAGCAGGCTGCTGACGCGCTCCTTCATCTCGCGGGCGGCCTTGTTGGTGAAGGTCACGGCGACGATGTACTGCGCGCGGATACCGCATTGCTGGATCAGGTAGGCGATCTTGCGGGTGATCACGCTGGTCTTGCCGGAGCCGGCGCCGGCGAGCACCAGCATCGGGCCGCCGACGTAGTTCACGGCTTCCTGCTGCCGGGGATTGAGTCGGGACATGGACGTTCGGGTTGTGGAAGGCGGGGCGCGAGTTTAACAGGCCGGCGCCGGGAAGCGGTTCGCTGACGACCGATCGGCGACCAATCGGCTGGCGGGCCTTGGTAAATGGGATTATTCCTTTATCTTGTCGAGCCAGCCCGCTCGCGCAGGCTGCTTCGACAGCGGACGTTTCCTGCGTCCATCTCACCACGCTCCGGGAGGCTGCTTGTCCGCGCCCATCGCACCCCTGTCATTGTTGCTGCTGGCCGAGCGCCCCGAGTGGGCGACACAGCTGCGTGGCTGCCTGGAGCAGCTGCCGGATGCGCCGGCGCTGCTGGTTGCCCCGGACTGGGCGACGGCGCGGGCCACGCTGGACGATAGCGCCCGCGGGCTGCTGCTGACGACGCCAGCCTGTCGGCCGCCCGCGCACGAATGCCCCTGGCCGGTGATCCTGCTGCTCGACGCCGAGCCGGCCGAAGCACCGGAAGGCGTGCTCGACTGGCTGGTGCGCGACCAGTTCAGTGCTGACGTGCTGCGCCGCTGCCTGCGCTATGCGCGCGAGCGCTGCCGGCTGCAGGGCTCGCTGCAGCGCCTGAGCGAGTACGACCCGTACACCGGCGTGGTCAATCGCCAGGGCTTCCAGGCCCTGCTGATGGCGGCGCTGGCCGAGCACCAGGGGCGCGGGCTGGTGCTCGGCTATCTGGATCTGGACGACTTTCGCCACGTCAACGATTCGCTCGGCCACCAGGCCGGGGATCGGCTGATGCTGCAGATCGTCGCGCGCCTGCAGGCGCAGCTGGAGGAAGGCGATGCCCTGGGGCGGCTGGGCGGCGACGAGTTCGCCCTGCTGCTGGACGTGCGCGAACGGCCGCGGCGCACCGCCGAGATGGCTGATCGCCTGGTCGAAGCGCTCGCCGAACCCTACTGGGTCGACGGCGAGAGCCTGATGCTCGGCTGCAGCCTGGGGCTGGCGCCGGCGCGTCCGGGCATCGGCGCCGACCCGCTGATGTGGCATGCGCAGAGCGCCATGCGCCAGGCCAAGTCCCGCCAGGGGTGCACCTGGCAACTGTACGACGAGCAGGCCAGCCGCGGCGCGCGCAGCCTCGCCGAGCTGGAGAGCGAGCTGCGCAAGGCCCTGCGTCGTGGCGAGCTGGAGCTGCACTACCAGCCGCGCCTGTGCCTGAGCAGCGGACGGATTCTCGGGCTGGAGGCGCTGGTGCGCTGGGCACACCCGGAGCGCGGCCTGCTGACGCCCGACGCGTTCATTCCGCTGGCCGAGGAGAGCGGGCTGATCGTTCCGCTCGGCTACTGGGTCATCGCCCGCGCCCTGCATGACCTGCAGGCCTTGCGTGCGCAGGGTGGCGATGCGCTGCACATGGCGATCAACCTGTCGTTCCGCCAGTTCCAGGACAGCCAGCTGCTGGCCACGCTCAGTCGGCTGATCGAGGAGTGCGGCATCGATCCGCACTGGCTGGAATTCGAGCTGACCGAAACGGCGGTGATGCGCCGCAGCGAGCAGGTCCGGCGCACCATGGAAACCTTGCGCAAGCTCGGCGTGCGGTTTTCCCTGGACGATTTCGGCACCGGCTTCTCGTCGTTCGTGCACCTGTCCAGCCTGCCGATCGCGCTGTTGAAGATCGACAAGAGCTTTGTCGCCGGCATGGAGGGCAACCGCCGGCTGGTGCATGCGATGGTCAACCTCGCCCGCGACCTGCAGCTGGAAATCGTCGCCGAGGGGGTGGAAACCGCCGCGCAGCTGGAGCAGCTCAAGCGCTTCGGTGCGCACCAGATCCAGGGTTATCTGGTCAGCCGGCCGTTGCCGCTGGCCGAACTGGCGGTCTTCATGCGCGGCGAGCGCCGCGCCGGGCTGGCGCACTGAGCCACCCCGGCGCCATGCGTCAGCGCACCATGTGCAGGAAGTGCATGTGTTTCTCGTACTGGTCGAGGATGTCGCCGATCACGCCCTCGCGGCTCCAGCCCATCACGTCGTAGTCCTGGCCGCCTTCCTTGAGGTGCACCTCGGCGCGGAAGTACTTGCGCTCGCCGGGCTCGTCGTCCTCGCTGCGCGGCACGAAGCTGGGCATCACGTAGGCGCGTGGCCGCACCTCGTAGAGGAAGTCGGGCTCGCCCTCGTGGACGATTTCGATGCGGATGCGCTGGTCCTCGCCCTCGCTGACCGTGGCGCCGTAGCCCTGCTTGCGAATTTCCTCGGCAACCGCCTCACAGGCCGGACGCACCACTTCGGCAATGAAGCGCACCACATGGCGGCGCCGCGGGAACATCGTCAGATTGCGCAGGCGGCGCTGCCAGTCGCTGTAGGCGCGCGGCGTGGCGGGCGAGGTGGTGATCGCCTGGTAGCGCAGGCCCTGCTTGGTCGCATCGATACGCAGCGCCTTGAGCAGACCCCACATCGAGCAGAGCAGCGCGAGGGTGAAGGGTAGGGCGCTGGCGATGGTGGCCGTCTGCAGCGCGGTGAGGCCGTCGGCCAGCAGCAGCGCAATGGCCACGCCGGCCATCAGCATGGTCCAGAAGATGCGCTGGCGCGCCGGGGTGTTGTCATTGCCACCGGAGGCCAGCATGTCGACCACCATGGCGCCGGAATCCGCCGAGGTGACGAAGAACACCACCACCATGACGATCGCCAGCAGCGACAGCAGCGCGGAGAAGGGAAAGTGCTCGAGGAAGGCGAACAGCGCCAGCGAGCTGTCGCGCTCGATGGCTTCGCCGAGGCTGCTGACGTTTTCCCAGAGGATCATGTGGATCGCCGTGTCGCCGAACACTGTCATCCACAGCAGGGTGAAGGCGGTCGGCACCAGCAGCACGCCGGCCACGAACTCGCGGATCGTCCGCCCGCGCGAGATGCGCGCGATGAACAGGCCGACGAAGGGTGACCAGGCCAGCCACCAGCCCCAGTAGAACAGCGTCCAGCCGCCGATCCAGTCGTTCGGCTCGTAGGCGTACAGGTTGAAGGTCTTGTTGACGATGTCCGCCAGGTAGCTGCCGGTGTTCTGCACGAAGGTCTGCAGGATGAACACCGTCGGCCCGACGATCATCACCAGCACCATCAGCAGCACCGCCAGCGACAGGTTCAGCTCGGACAGCCGGCGTACGCCCTTGTCCAGCCCGCTGACCACCGAGAGCGTGGCCAAGGCGCTCGTCGCCAGGATCAGGCCGATCTGCACCGGCAGCGAGATCGGCAGGCCGTAGAGGTGGTTCAGGCCGGTGTTGATCTGGGTGACGCCCAGGCCCAGCGAGGTGGCCACGCCAAGCACGGTGCTGATGATCGCGAAGGTATCCACCGCATGCCCGATGGGCCCGTGGATACGCTCGCCGATCAGCGGATACAGCGCCGAGCGCAGTGCCAGCGGCAGGCCGTGGCGATAGGCGAAGTAGGCCAGGATCATCGCCACGATGGCGTAGATCGACCAGGCATGCAGGCCCCAGTGGAAGAAGGTGATCTTCATCGCCTCGCGCGCGGCGAGCACGCTGCCGCCTTCGCCGATCGGTGGCGAGAGGAAGTGCATCACCGGCTCGGCAACGCCGAAGAACATCAGGCCGATGCCCATGCCAGCGGAAAACAGCATGGCGAACCAGGTGGTACGCGAATAGTCAGGCTCGCTATGGTCGGGGCCGAGCTTGATGTCGCCGTAGCGGCTGAGCGCCAGCAGCACCACCATCAGCAGGATCAGTGCGACGGCAAGGATGTACAGCCAGCTGAGGTGGGCGACGATCCACGCCTGGGTCGTGCTGAACAGCGACTGCGCGTGTTGCGGCAGGGCGACGCTGTAGATCACCAGCGCCAGGATGATGAATGCCGAGCTGTAGAAGACCGGCGGATTGATGGTTGTAGCGGAAGACTTTCTTGCCTCCATGCTGCGCTCCTTCGTGGGTCTGGGGAGTGGCCGCCTGTGGCGAAAGCGCACCAATCTAACATAGACAACGAAACGGCCCCGGTGTCTACGGCGCGCTTGCCGGCGCCGCGCAGCGTGTCAGGCCTGGGCGGCGGGGCGGTATTGCAGCGCTTCGGCGAGGTGCTGACGGGAGATTTCCGCCGTCGCGTCCAGGTCGGCCAGCGTGCGCGCTACCTTGAGCAGGCGGTGCGCGGCGCGCAGCGACAGGCCGAGGCGTTCGCAGGCGTGTTCCAGCCATTGCTGGTCGGCACTGTCCAGCCGGCAGTGCTGGCGCAGGCCGGCAAGGTCGAGAAAGGCATTGGCGCAGCCCTGACGGCGCAACTGCAGCTGGCGTGCGGCCGCCACCTGGGCGGCGACTTCCGCGCTGCTCTGGCCATGCTGCGCGGGTGCATTCAGCGAGGTGGTTTCGCGCGCGACCGTCAGGTGCAGGTCGATGCGATCGAGCAGCGGGCCGGACAGTTTGCCGCGGTAGCGCTGGATCTGCTCCGGGGTGCAGCGGCAGCGTCCGCCGGGATCGCCGAGATAGCCGCAAGGGCAGGGGTTCATCGCCGCCACCAGCTGGAAGCGCGCTGGGAAGCGCACCTTGTCGCGTGCCCGGGCAATGACGATCTGCCCCGATTCCAGCGGCTCGCGCAGCACCTCCAGCACCTTGCGATCGAACTCCGGTAGCTCGTCGAGAAACAGCACGCCCTGGTGCGCCAGGGTGATCTCGCCAGGCTGCGGCCGGCTGCCCCCACCGACCAGCGCTGGACCGGACGCGCTGTGGTGCGGCTGGCGAAACGGCCGCTGCGGCCAGTGCGCCAGAGGGCCGTGGCTGGCTACCGACTGGATCGCCGCGACTTCCAGCGCTTCCTGCTCGTCCAGCGGCGGCAGCAGGCCGGGCAGGCGGCTGGCCAGCAGCGTCTTGCCGGTGCCGGGTGGGCCGGAGAACAGCAGGTTGTGCGCCCCCGCCGCGGCGACCAGCAGGCCGCGCTTGGCGGCGAGTTGGCCTTGCACGTCGGCCAGGTCGGGGTAGGGCAGCACCTGGCGCAGCAGGCCTTCGGCGACATAGGGCGTCAGCGGCGTGGTGCCGCTGAAATGCGCGGCGACTTCCAGCAGGTGGTCGGCGGCATACACGGTCAGGCCGGACGCCAGGCTGGCTTCTTCGGCATTGGCGCGCGGCACCAGCAGCGCGCGGCCGGCGGCGCGAGCGGCAAGCGCGGCGGGCAACACGCCCTGCACCGGCCGCAGCGCCCCGGAAAGCGCCAGCTCGCCCAGGCATTCGAGTCCGTCCAGGCGCTCGGCCGGTAGCTGACCGCTGGCCGCGAGAATGCCCAGGGCGATGGCCAGGTCGAAGCGGCCGCCGTCCTTGGGCAGATCGGCGGGGGCGAGGTTGAGGGTGATGCGGCGGGCGGGGAAGTCGAAACCGGAGGTGAGGATGGCGCTGCGCACGCGATCCTTGCTTTCCTTCACCGCGGTTTCCGGTAGGCCGACCAGCGCCAGCGAGGGCAGGCCGTTGGCCAGATGCGCCTCGACGGTCACCGGTGGCGCTTCAACGCCGCTCTGTGCGCGGCTGTGGACGATGGCCAGGGACATTCGATCACTCCTTGATCGTGTCGCGGCCCGGTCGATCAGGACACGGGCGGCGTGAGCTTTTCTTCCAGTTCGGCGACCTTGGCTTCCAGCGCCTCCAGGCGCGCGCGGGTGCGGGCGAGCACCACCATCTGGCTGTCGAATTCGTCGCGGCTGACCACGTCGAGCTTGTTCAGCGCGCCCTGCACCACGGCTTTGAGCTGGGCTTCGAACTCGGGGCGCGGCAGCGGGGTGTCGCCGTTGAACAGGCGCGACGCCTGGGAACCGAGGGCATCGAGGAAGGCTTTGGGTGGCAGCATGACAGGTACCTGCATTTGAACGGCCGGCAGTGTAGCACGCGCTTTTTTGTGCAGACCGTGCCCGTGGTTGCACAGGATTTGCGCAGATACACAGGCTTGCGTGCGCCATTGTGGTGCATCGCTGCGCTGGCTTTTCCTCGCCGGCGCCTGCCCGGAGCGCCTGGCGCCTTGCCGGGCGGGCGTTTCGGCAAACTGGCATCGATTCTGCTTTGACCCTCTCGACGCATGCACCAGTGCGGCGCCCGGTTGGATCGCACAACGGACGGGCACGCAGTCGGACCTGCGCCTGGCAAGCAGTCCGGGCGTTACAAGAGCCGGACACCAGCTTAGACTTGCTGCGGGTTCGTACTTCTGGGGCAAGTCCACCTAAACGGGAGAAGTTTCATGAAACTAGTCACTGCCATCATCAAGCCGTTCAAGCTGGACGACGTGCGCGAGTCGCTGTCCGAAATCGGCGTCCAGGGCATCACCGTCACCGAGGTCAAGGGCTTCGGTCGTCAGAAGGGGCACACCGAGCTGTATCGCGGTGCCGAATACGTCGTCGACTTCCTGCCGAAGGTGAAGATCGACGTGGCCATCGCCGACGATCAGCTCGATCGCGTGATCGAGGCCATCACCAAGGCGGCCAACACCGGCAAGATCGGCGACGGCAAGATCTTCGTCGTCAACCTGGAACAGGCCATTCGCATCCGTACCGGCGAAACCGATACCGACGCGATCTAACGCACCCCCAACGAACCCCCACGCCCCAGGAGTAACACCATGACTCTGCGCAAATTCGCAGGGCTAGGAGCCCTATTGTCCCTGCTAAGCCCCGGCCTCGCGCTGGCACAGGACGCGACGCTGGATTCAGGCGATACGGCATGGATGCTCACCGCCACCGCGCTGGTGCTGTTCATGACGATCCCTGGCCTGGCACTGTTCTACGGCGGCATGGTCCGCTCGAAGAACATCCTCTCGGTGATGATGCAGTGCTTCGCCATCACCGGCCTGATGAGCGTCCTGTGGATGGTCTACGGCTATAGCCTGGCCTTCGACACCACCGGCATGGAGGCGGGAGTGATCAACTTCAGCTCCTTCGTCGGCGGCCTGGAGCGCGCCTTCCTCAGCGGCCTGACGGTCGACAGTTTGGTCGGCGCCTTCCCCGAAAGCGTGTTCATCACCTTCCAGATGACCTTCGCCATCATCACCCCGGCGCTGATCGTCGGTGCCTTTGCCGAGCGCATGAAGTTCTCGGCGATGCTGATCTTCATGACCGTCTGGTTCACCCTGGTCTACGCGCCGATCGCGCACATGGTCTGGGGCGGCGACGGCGGCCTGATGTGGGACTGGGGCGTGCTGGACTTCGCCGGCGGCACCGTGGTGCACATCAACGCCGGTATCGCCGGTCTGGTGGCCTGCCTGGTGCTGGGCAAGCGCAAGGGCTTCCCGGTCACGCCGATGGCCCCGCATAACCTCGGTCTGACGCTGATGGGTGCGGCCATGCTGTGGATCGGCTGGTTCGGCTTCAATGCCGGCTCGGCGGCCGCTGCCAACGGTACCGCCGGCATGGCCATGCTGGTGACGCAGATCGCCACGGCCGCGGCGGCGCTGAGCTGGATGTTCGCCGAGTGGATCACCCACGGTAAACCGAGCGCACTGGGCATCGCCTCGGGCGTGGTGGCCGGTCTGGTCGCCATCACCCCGGCGGCGGGCACCGTCGGTCCGATGGGCGCATTGATCATCGGTCTGGCCTCGGGCGTGATCTGCTTCTTCTGCGCCACCAGCCTCAAGCGCAAGCTCGGCTACGACGACTCGCTGGACGCCTTCGGCGTGCACGGCGTCGGCGGTATCGTCGGCGCGCTGCTCACCGGCGTGTTTGCGGCGCCGGCGCTCGGTGGCTTCGGCGAGGTGGAGAACATCGCGCTGCAGGTGTGGATCCAGTTCAAGGGCGTGCTGTTCACCGTGGTCTACACCGCCATCGTCACCTTCGTGATCCTCAAGGTGATCGATGCGGTGATGGGCCTGCGGGTGAACGACGAAGAGGAAACCGTGGGCCTGGACCTCAGCCTGCACAACGAACGCGGCTACAACCTCTAGCGACATCCCGCGCGGCGATCGCGCAACCATCACGCAGCGGTTGGCAAGGGCGCCTTTTGGCGCCCTTTGCTTTTTCCGCGACCGCGCTAGAATGCGCCCGATTCGCCTCCGAGCCGGGTTTCCAGCATGTGGCAACAGACCCTGATCACGCTGCGCCCGCGTCCGCGCGGTTTTCATCTGATCACCGACGAGCTGCAGGCCGCGTTGCCGGAACTGCGGCGCTGCGAGGTCGGTCTGTTACACCTGTGGCTGCGGCATACCTCGGCGTCGCTGACCGTCAACGAGAACGCCGATGGCGCGGTCCGACGCGATTTCGAGCGTTTCTTCGATCGCCTGGCACCGCAGGGCGAGCCGGGCTACGAACACGATTACGAGGGGCCGGACGATCTGCCGGCGCACTTCAAGGCCAGCCTGCTGGGCTGCCAGTTGAGCGTTCCGGTTACCGCCGGGCGCCTGGCGCTCGGCACCTGGCAGGGTATCTATCTCGGCGAGCACCGCGAGCAGGGCGGCGCCAGGCAACTGCTGGCGACCCTGCATGGCATGCAGAGTTGAATTTTTTTTGGCGATGCCAGAGGTTGTGCATCGCTGGGCTATAACTACCGCTTTGGCGAGCCATGAGGTTGAACATGAGCGACGAAGAACTCGAACAAGACGATCTGGACGTGACTGACGAGGAAGACGGGGAGGAAGAGCTGAGCGCGGCCGACGACGGCGACGAGGCTCTGGACGACGAGGGCACCGACAGCGAGCGCGCCACGCCAACGCCGAAGAAGGCCAAGGCCAAGGCCGCCGAGCCGGATGAGCTGCCCAGCCTGGAAGCCAAGCAGAAGGAGCGCGATGCGCTGGCCCGGGCGATGGAAGAATTCCTCGCGCGTGGCGGCAAGGTGCAGGAAGTCGAGCCGAACGTGGTGGCCGATCCGCCCAAGAAGCCCGACAGCAAGTACGGCAGCCGGCCCATCTGAGTCCGCGCGCCAAGCGAAGAGCCCGCCATCGTGCGGGCTCTTTCGTTTCAGCGGCCCCGGCGCGTCACTGCGACCAGTGCCGCAGCACGCCGGGCAGCTCCGTGAGGCTGTGGATTTCGGCCTCGGGTCGGCGTGCCTGTTGCCACGGCAGGTGCTGCGGGTTGTACCAGATGGCGCGGAAACCGGCCTGCTGGGCACCGAAGATGTCGTCCTCGTGGTGGTCGCCGATGTGCACGGCTTGCGCCGCACTCACACCGGCCAGCCGTAACGCCTCGCGGAACGGCCGCGGGTCGGGCTTGCCGATGCCCAGGTCCTCGGCGCACAGGGCGAACTGGAAGTAGTCGGCCAGCCCCAGTCGTCGCACGTCGGCATTGCCGTTGGTGAGCACGCCGAGGATGTAGTGATTGGCCAGCCATTCCAGCGTTGGCAGTACCTCCGGCGCCAGTTCGATCGCATGGCGGGCGTCGAGAAACACCCGGAAGCCCGCGTCGGTGAGCTGCTGCGCCTGCGTCTGCTCATAGCCGGCGTCCGTCAGCGCATGGAACAGAATCCGCCGGCGCAGCTCGCTGATGCGGTGGCGCAGCGCGGGTTCGCGCTCGATCAGCATGCGGCGGATCGCGCCCAGCGCCTCGATGGGGAAGTCGCCGAGCAGCGGCGCGTTGGTCGCCAGCCAGTCGCGCAGCGCCCGCTCCGCGCCCTGGATGATCGGCTTGGCCTGCCAGAGGGTGTCGTCGAGGTCGAAGGTGATCAGGCGAAGGTTCAAGATTCACTGTCCTGCTTGCGTCTGGCCCGTGGATGCGCCTGGTCGTAGACCTTGGCCAGGTGCTGGAAGTCCAGGTGGGTGTAGATCTGCGTGGTGCCGATATCGGCGTGGCCGAGCAGTTCCTGCACCGAGCGCAGGTCCTGCGACGACTCCAGCAGATGACTGGCGAAGCTGTGGCGCAGCATGTGCGGATGCAGGTGCTGGCCCAGCTCGCGGGCGCCGGCGGCCTGCACCCGCTTGTGCACCGCGCGCTGGCCGAGACGGCGGCCCTGCTGGCCGATGAACACCGCGCCGTCGGCCGGATTGGCCAGCGCGCGCAGCGGCAGCCAGGCGCGCAGCGCCTCGCGCGCCTGACGTCCGACCGGCAGCTCGCGCTCCTTGTTGCCTTTGCCGATGACTCGCACCAGCCCGGCGGCCAGGTCGAGCTGGTCGAGATTCAGACCGACCAGCTCGGACAGGCGCAGCCCGGAGGAATAGAACAGCTCGAGCATGGCCTGGTCGCGACGGGCGAAGGCGCAGCCCGGAGGAATAGAACAGCTCGAGCATGGCCTGGTCGCGACGGGCGAGGAAGTCGTCCTCGACGGCGCCGTCGAGCAGCTGCATCGCGCGGTCGGTGTCGAGCAGGCGCGGCAGGCGCTTCTCGCCCTTGGGCGCGCTGACGCCGCTGGCCGGATCATGCGCGCAGATCCCTTCCTGATTGAGGTAGCGATACAGTCCGCGCAGCGACGACAGCAGGCGCGCCAGGCTGCGGCTGGAAAGGCCCTGGCGATGCAGTTCGGCAATCAGCTGGCGCACCTGCTGGGTGCGCAGCGCCGCCCACTGCTGCACCGACTGGCGCTCGCAGAAGGCGAGCACCCGGGCCAGATCGCGGCGGTAGCCGTCCAGGGTATGCGGCGACATCTGTCGCTCGCTGTGCAGGTGCTGGAAATAGCGATCGAGATCGGTTTGCACGGGGCCTCCCAACGATGGCGGGCACTGCGCCGGCCGGACAGCCTGCCGCGAAATGCCGGAGGCTCAGCGCACCGAACGCAGCGGCACGGCGAAGCGCGGCAACACTCGCGCCAGCACCTCGGCGATGTAACCGAGGAACAGCGTGCCGAGCGAACTCTTGTAGTGCTGCGGATCGGGACTGCCGATCGCCAGCGCGCCGAGTTGCTGATCGAGCATGACTACCGCCGCCGAGCCGACACTGGCGCTGTGCTCCTCGCCGAACAGGAAGGCCAGTTCGTGGGCGCGCAGCGCACCGCAGATGGTCTTGCCGCCGGCGAGCAGGCCGCCGATGCTCTGCTGGGCTTCGGCCGGGCTGACGCTGCGCCCCACCGGCAGCACGGCATCGCTGAACAGGATCAGGCTGACGTAGGGCACCTGGAATTCATGGCGCAGGCTGTCCTCGACCGCACTGACCACCTCTTCCAGGCTGCTGGCGTCGAGCAGGTCGAGCACCAGTCGGCGGGTCTTGTCGAACAGCCGGTCGTTGTCGCGGGCGACATCCATCAGTTGCGACAGCCGGTGGCGCATCTCGATGTTGCGCTCGCGCAGCAGCTTGACCTGGCGCTCGACCAGCGACACGGCCGCGCCGGGCTGGTGTGGCAGGCGCAGTTCGGTGAGCAACTCGTCGTGATCGACGAAGAATTCCGGATGAGCACGCAGGTAGGCGGCGACGGCTTCGGCGTCGGGCAGCGGCGCGGTGGCCGGGGTCTGCTCGGTCATAGGCGAACCTGTCCTTCGAAAACGCGAACGGCGGGGCCGGTCATCATAACCGGCTGGCCCGGACCTGCCCATTCAATGGACAGACGGCCGCCGGGCAGGTCGATCTGCACCGGCGAATCCATCCAGCCCTGGCGGATCGCCGCGACTGCCGCGGCGCAGGCGCCGGTGCCGCAGGCCTGGGTCTCTCCGGCTCCGCGTTCCCACACGCGCAGGCGCGCATGGCCACGGTCGACCACCTGCAGGAAGCCGACGTTGACCCGCTGCGGGAAGCGCGGGTGGTGTTCGATCTGCGGTCCCAGTTCGTGCACCGGCGCAGTGTCGACGCTGTCGACGCGCAGCACTGCATGGGGATTGCCCATCGACACGGCGGCGAGCTCGACGCGGCGGCCGGCGACATCCAATGGATAGCTCAGCGCCTCGGCGTCGGCCTGGAAGGGGATGTCCGCCGGCTTCAGGCGGGGCGGCCCCATGTCGACGCGAATCTGCCCGTCGGGGCGGATGTCCAGCTCGATGATGCCGCCCTTGGTTTCGACCTTGATCTTGCGTTTGACGGTCAGGCGCTTGTCGACCACGAAGCGGGCGAAGCAGCGCGCGCCGTTACCGCATTGTTCCACTTCCGAACCGTCGGCATTGAAGATGCGGTAGCGGAAGTCGACGTCCGGATTCTGCGGCGGCTCGACGATCAGCAGCTGATCGAAGCCGATGCCGGTGTGGCGGTCGCCCCACTGCTTGGCGTGCTTGGGCTGGATGTGCGCGTGCTGGCTGATCAGGTCGATGACCATGAAGTCGTTGCCCAGCCCGTGCATCTTGGTAAAGCGCAAAAGCATCGGGTTGGCCTCAACGGGGCAGCAGGCTTTCGCCGGCGTAGAGTTCCTGCACGCTTTCGCGACGGCGTACTTCGAAGGCCTCGTCGCCATCCACCAGCACCTCGGCGGCGCGGCCGCGGGTGTTGTAGTTGGAACTCATGACGAAACCGTAGGCGCCGGCCGAGCAGACAGCCAGCAGGTCGCCCTCGGCCAGCTCCAGGGTGCGGTCCTTGGCGAGGAAGTCACCGGTCTCGCAGATCGGCCCGACGATGTCGTAGCGGCGGCCTTCGCCCTCGCGCGGCTGCACCGCGACGACGTTCATCCAGGCCTGGTACAGCGCCGGGCGGATCAGGTCGTTCATCGCCGCGTCGACGATGGCGAAATCCTTGTGCGCGGTGTGCTTGAGGTATTCCACGCGGGTCAGCAGTACGCCGGCGTTGGCGACGATCGAGCGACCCGGTTCGAATACCAGCGCCAGTCCGCGGCCTTCGATGCGCTGGCGCACGGCCTGGATGTAGTCGCCGGCCACCGGTGGAAATGTACGGATGGGTGCCGGCGTCGACGTCCGGGTTGACCCGCAGCGACACCGGCGCCTTGACGCCCAGCTCGGCGGCGACCTGCTGCAGGCGCTCCAGCTCGTCGGTGGATTCGACGTTGAAGCAGTGCACGCCGACTTCCAGCGCGCGGCGCATGTCGTCGCGGGTCTTGCCGACGCCGGAGAAGACGATACGGTCCGGCTGGCCGCCAGCGGCCAGCACGCGCTCCAGTTCACCGCGCGAAACGATGTCGAAGCCCGCGCCCAGGCGCGCCAGTACGTTCAGTACGCCCAGGTTCGAATTGGCTTTGACGGCGAAGCAGACCAGATGCGGCATGCCATCCAGCGCATCGGCATAGGCCCGGTACTGGGCTTCGATGTGCGCGCGGGAATAGACGTAGGTCGGTGTGCCGAAGCGCTGCGCGAGCGCGGACAGCGCCACGCCCTCCGCGAAGAGTTGACCGTCGCGGTACGAGAAGGCCTCCATGATCAGCCTCCTTTAGAGTTCGAAACGGTCTTTGGAACGTTCTTTGGCGGTGGCCTCGTCGTCCGGCAGATACAACGGGCCTTTCTGGCCGCAGCCGCCGAGAACGGAGGCGAGAACGGCGAGCGCGACAAGGGGAAGCAGCAGACGCTTCATGGGGGACAATCCTTGAAAAATCGAATGGCCGGAGTATACCCAGCACCCGGCGGATTGCCTATCGAGCAGCCGCGGCGGCGGCGCCGGCTCGCCTGGGTTGCGACGGGCCTGCTAAGCTCGCGTCCTCGATGCGACCGCCGGTCGCGCGTCACCTTGAGGACCCCCGCATGAGCCTGAGCGAAGCCCGCTACCACGATCTCGTCGACGCCGCCCAGGAAGAGGTGGAGGATGTGTTCGACGACAGCGCCCTGGATGTCGATCTGGAGAATTCCGGCGGCGTGCTGACCGTGCGGTTCGCCAACGGCAGCCAGCTGATCCTCAGCCGCCAGCCGGCGCTGCGCCAGCTGTGGGTCGCGGCGCGCTCCGGCGGTTTCCACTTCGATTACGACGAGGACGCCGAGCTGTGGATCTGCGACAGCAGCGAGGAGCGCCTGGGTGAACTGCTGGCGCGCGTCACCCAGGAGCAGGGCGGCGAAGCGCTGGCTTTCGAGGACCTCTGAGCGGGCCCCACGCGGCTCTCTTTGCTAATTCGAGCGGCTGTGATACGGTCGCCGCAGGTCACAAAACCCCGCCTTCGGGCGGGGTTTTGCTTTTTTTGCGTTTGGATTTCACAGGAGCGAGCCAGAACCCATGACCAGTGCACCGTCGATCATCCTTACCCAACTCGATCTGCAGCGGCTCGAACGGCTGCTCGACAGCCTGGACGAGTACGGCCCGGCTGCCGAGGCGCTGGAGCAGGAGTTGTCGCGGGCGAAGGTCGTCTCGCGCAGCGAGATGCCCGCTGGCGTCGTGACCATGAATTCGCGCGTACATTGCCGTGAGGAGGGCAGCGGCAAGGATTACCACCTGACGCTGGTCTATCCGCAGGATGCCGGCAAGCCGGGCACCGTGTCGGTTTTGGCGCCGGTGGGCACCGCGCTGCTGGGCATGAGCGTCGGCCAGCACATCGACTGGCCGACCCCGGGCGGCAAGGTCATCAAGCTCACGCTGCTGGAAGTCGAATACCAGCCGGAAGCGGCGGGCGACACCGGCCTGTGATGCCGGCGACCGCGCGGCGCGCGTAGAGCTGCGCCAGCGCGGCGTTCAGCGCGGCTTCGAGCCGCGCCTTGTAGCGCAGCAGCTGCACCGTCTGGCTGCGGCCGCTGCCATGCATGCCCGAGAGATCCAGATCGGTGATGTAGCAGGGGTAGCGCTCGCCATCGCGGCGCTGCGACAGAATGTGTTCGGCGACCGCGATACACAGCCGGGCGCCGTACTCCAGTTCGGAAAACTCCCGGTGGTTGCAGTACAGCGTCACCTGCGAGCGCGTTTCGCCCGGTTCGACAATGGCCTGCACTTCGTAGCAGGCATCGCTCGTCCCGCCCTGCGGTAACGGGCGCCGCTCCACGCTGGCCGAGGGTTCGCCCGGGTCGCCGTGCAGACGGTAGAGCTGAATGTCGAAAGCCGCCTCGCCGTCATCCCCGTGCAGCGACACGCGAGCGTTGCGCCGATATTCCACCGACCTCAGAAAGCGCAGCAGCGGCATCAGCAATTGCTGTTCGTCGCGACACGGCAGGCGCTGGCACCACAGTGCGTTGCACTCGTCGAGGATGCTCAGCTCGGCCGTCTCGCCGCGCACGCGGTAGAACAGCTGCAGGCAGTCGGGGCGCGCCAGCGGGAGGATCAGGCGCAGGTCGTCGCCCTTGAGCGCATGCCGATCGAGCCGCAGCGGACGATAGACGTGATGCGCCTCGCCCAGGTGGGCGAGCAGCGCGGTGCGGTCGTTCAGGCTGGTGGCGCGGACGCTGTCGGACCGGCGTTCGAGCAGATGGAACTGCTGGCGCACCTGCAGCAGGTAGCGACTGTGCACGCTGGCGAGCTGCAGGCGGGCCTCCAGCAGCAGCTCTTCGACACGCCGGGCGATGGCCTGCCCGCGATTGCGCGAGAAGCAGCGCACCTGCAGCTGCGGCAGTTCGTCGACGGCATCGGCCGGCAGGCTCTGCAGGTGGTCGCGCAGGCAGTCGGGCAGCGCATGCGGGCCTTCGTAGCGGCTGACGATCAGCTCGTTCCAGCTGCTCAGCTGCACCTGATCGATGCTCAGCACCAGATTCTCCCGCGCTGCGGCATAGCCCAGCGGGTCGCTGTGCGCGCCATCCTCGGGCATCTGCAACAGGGAGCGCTGATCGAGCGGATCGAGGCCGACGTTGACCAGCAGCAGCACCGTGCGCGGCTGCGCGGTGGCGAGCAGCGTCTGTGCGTCGACCGGCGGCAGGGGCAGCGGCAGTGCCTGGCGCAGCTCGCTGAGCAGGTTGAACAGCTCCAGCTCGCTCAGGCCGCTGTCGCCGGCGAACAGCGAGACGCGGGTGCCGGCATCGATCACGCCGTTGCGATGACACCAGGCGAGCAGCGGGATCAGTTCGCGCGTGCGCTTGAGCGGGGCGAAGTTCGCCCATTCCTGGGCGTTCAGGCTGCCGGTGAACAGCGACCAGCACAGATCACCGGCGGCGTCCTCGCCGTGCACCAGCGTCAGGCTGTCTTCGGCCATGTTCGGCGAGATACCGATATTGAGCACCTCGACCTTGCCGACCTTGCGCTCGATGGTGGCGAACAGGCGACGGCCGAGCACGCTCAGGTCGCGGCGGCTGACCGAGCTGGCGGCCTGCTGCAGACGGGTGAAATCGCTGAGGAAGCGGTAGCCGAGCGCCAGTTCGTTGGCCAGCGCCTGGCGCTCCTGTATGACCTGACGCACCTTCCACCGGCTGCGGTCGTCGAGCCGGGCGAGCAGGCGCTCGTCCCACTGCCAGTCGCGTACCAGCTGCTCGAGCAGCACGCGTTGCCAGCTCTTGTTGCGATTGCGCGGCGGGCGGCTGAGCGGGCGGTTGACCTTCAGGTACAGGCAGCGCCGGGCCAGTTCGAGGCGTTCGGGTGCGTCGCGGTCGCGCAGGTACTGCTCGATGGCGCGATAGGCGCAGATGTAGGGGTCGAGCTCCTCGATCTTCAGCTGGCCGGCGTACACCGCCTGCTTGAACGCCAGCGCCAGGCAATGCACCTGCGGATGCTGGCTGGCGTAGACCTCCACCAGCAACAGCTTGAACAACGACTTGTAGGGTGCCTCGATGGCCTTGTACAGCTGCCAGAGCCCGGCGCCGACGAACTCGCCGGGCGGTATCTGCTGCAGATGGCCGAGATCGAGCACGTCCTCGGCGCGGACGAAACGCCGCTCCAGCAGGGTTTCCACATAGCTGTGGTAGCGGTGTTCCTCGTAGGCCGGCACCAGCCACCAGACCGGCGTGCGACCGCCGAGCCAGATCGCCGTGCGATAGAACTCATCGAGCAACAGGTAGTGCTGAGTGGTGCCGCAGTCGTCGGAGGTGAGCTGCGTCTCGCGCTGGCCCTGAACGAAACGCTGCGGGTCGACCAGGAAGAAATGCGCTTCGCTGCCCAGGCTGGCGGCCCAGGCCGTCAGCAGGTCGCATTTGCGGCGCAGTTCGTCGAGCTGGCGG
>JAEAMG010000835.1_pt1 | contig 29500 bp, 19 predicted proteins | sample 8958741 | NCBI WGS metagenome assembly JAEAMG01 (sample SAMN16933256, study PRJNA681125) | bioreactor sludge metagenome | isolation source: anaerobic bioreactor treating anionic surfactant - SDBS | place: India: Bengaluru | collected 2019-02-28 | reverse complement strand
CAAATTCCAATAAGTGACCCCATTACCCCGCCGAGGTCAGGAGGTCTGAATTTATGGTTGCCCATCGTGAAGAGAACGAGTATAATACGAGTATAATAATTGTGGTGAGATAATGTAAATTTCGGGAATGCCAACAATTCACTTGGCTGAAGTTGCAGTAACTATCGTTACTCGCAGTTCCGATATTATGTGGACGATCTTGAGAACATGAGAACCAAAAGGAGGAAAATGATATGGTCAGGATGAGTCACCAAAGCAGTCTGGCGGTGGTCATTGGTCTTATGTGTGTCTGCATAATGGCGCACGCCACAGCTGAATCTACGCACATCTACGTGGACCAGGCGACCGGACATAACACGCCAACAACCGGTGGCACGAGCGCGGACCCCTTCAAATCCATCACTTATGCCTTCACCACAATGAATGGGCGTGGCGCCACAGATCCCTGGACGGTATGTATCGCCGCCGGCACGTATGACGCTGATCCCGCAAAGGATGCCGAGGATCGTGAAGCATTTCCAGTTGAGCTCCGCCCCGGAATGGTGTTTTCCGGCATCAACGGACCGAATGGGGTTGTGATCAGTGGGTTGTACAATGCAGACAGTCCTGTCTCCATTCTTCATGCCCAAGACGCAAATGGTATTATTATCCGTGATGTCACCTTGTCGGACATGACAAAGACACCGGACAATGCGGCGGGCGCCGCGTGTGAACTCGTCAACTGTACGGGGTTGATCGACAATTGCTTATTCATTCAGAACGCGGCTACGGGATGGGTTGGACACGGGGGAGCCGTCTGGTTGTCCATTTCACCATCGGGCTCGTTCGATTTTCGGCGCAACACCTTCGCGCACAACACCGTGGGGAACGCCGGCGGCTATGGCGGGGCTATCTTCGTGTCCGGCTCGTACACGGGCAGCATCGAGGACAACACCTTCTATGCTAACCAGATTGTCCTTGAGTATAGTGGCCAAGGCGGCGCAATTTCCGTTGAAGGAGACTTCGTGGGAACGCTCGCGCGCAACGTGTTTGTGGAAAACGTTTCCCCGGGGAATTACTGGGGTGACGGCGGGGCGGGAGGAGGCATATCCATCGGCGGGGCCGCACAGGGCACTATAAGAGACAACGCCTTTGCGGCGAATGTCTCCGGGACGGGGGGAGGCGGCGGGCTTTTTGCAGGGGGGCTCTTCAGTGGTCGAATCTCTGCCAACATATTCACGCGCAACACTGCCTCCGCGGACGGTTCGAACACGCTGCACGGACTTGGCGCCGGACTTCATTTGGCGGCAGTCGGGGGCCAACCTGCGGCGGTGGTCGTGGCGGAGAATTTCTTCTTTGCCAACAGCATTGGAGGTACGAGGAACAGGCCGCTGGGTACCGGCCTTTCGAGTCGGCAAAATGTCATCTTCATGAACAATACTTTGAGCGGGAGCCCGGCAGGGCAGTCTGCCGTCGACATCCAAGGTAATGCCTCAGTATCCGAACTTGTCAATAACATATTCTGTGATATGCACGTTGCCATTTCGGAAGAAGCCGCACTCGAGTTACCGACAGAGAACAACGACTTCTGGACCGTTGTGAATATCTTCGACAGGGCCGGGGTGCTCATGGGAAGCGATATTGCATCCATCGCCTCAACCTTGGCTTCGTTTCAGAACAACTACGATTGGGCGGCAGGCTTTGACTCGGGCCCGGTGTCAGGCACCTGGACAAACAGTCCTGTATTCGACATGCTGACGCACCAGAGCACCTTGACCGATTCAAGCGCCGACTGGCAGCCCGGACAATGGAAGGGCTGGCTCCTCGACACGCCGGGCGGCCCGGGGGCCTTCCTAATACTCGGAAACACCAGCACAACGATCACTGTACGAGGCAATCTCGCGGTTACAGGTTACGTGGATCAAGGAGACGGCTACACGTTGCATTCCTATAGACTAGCGTCTGCTTCGCGGAATATCGATGCCGGATTGGCCTCGCCTCTTCTGTCGGCCAGAGACTTCGAAGGGGACCCGCGCGTTGTGGGCATGGCACCTGACATCGGAGCCGACGAGTTTGCATCGGGCGAAGGAGGCGCTCTGGTGGTAACCATTTTGCCTATCGGGGCAGTCTCGGCCGGCGGCCAATGGAGCCTGGACGGCGGCGTTTCGTGGCACGACAGCGACGCGACAGTCAATAATATTGCTCCGGGCGCTGCTGTTGTGTCCTTCAAGCCCACCGTCGGTTGGACGGCGACCCCGCAGACCGTCAACATTGTTGCGGGACAAACGGTCACTGTCGTAGGCATCTACAGCCCGGCGACGTACACACTGAGTACTTCCGTAAGCGGCTGGCACGGATCTCTTGTTCCGGTTACCGGCTCACACGACGCCAACGCCATGGTAGTCCTGACCGCTACGCCAGACTATGGCTACGAGGTGCAAACATGGACAGGCACGGACAATGACGCCTCCACGGCACCTACAAACACGGTGACCATGACCGGCGACAAGACGGTAACAGTGCAGTTTGCACTGGTGACTCACCCCTACACACTGACGTACACGGCCGCGGCGAACGGTTCGATCACGGGCGCGAGCCCGCAGACGGTGAATTACGGCACAGACGGCACAGCGGTAGCGGCCGTCCCGAACCCGCACTTCCGCTTCGCGCAGTGGAGCGATGGTCTGAAGACCGCAACGCGTCAGGACAAGAACGTGATGGCGAATGTCGACGTGGCGGCGAGTTTCCTGCCGGAAGTGACCGAGATTTACGTGAATCAGGCAACGGGCCGTAACACGGAAACCACTGCGGGCACGGATGCGGATCCGTTCAAATCCATTACCTATGCGTTTACCACGATGGCTGCCCGTAACGCGCCGGAGCCGTGGACCGTACATATTGGAGCGGGCACATACGATGCGGATCCCTTGAAAGCCATCGATGAACGGGAAGTGTTTCCCATCGGGCTTCGTCCCGGAATGGTATTCGCTGGCGTCAACGAACCGAGCCACGTACTAATTAGTGGGTTCTTCAATGTAGCCGGTTCTGTCTCCATTCTTCATGCCCAAGACGCAAATGGTATTATTATCCGTGATGTCACCTTGTCGGACATGACAAAGACACCGGACAATGCGGCGGGCGCCGCGTGTGAACTCGTCAACTGTACGGGGTTGATCGACAATTGCTTATTCATTCAGAACGCGGCTACGGGATGGGTTGGACACGGGGGAGCCGTCTGGTTGTCCATTTCACCATCGGGCTCGTTCGATTTTCGGCGCAACACCTTCGCGCACAACACCGTGGGGAACGCCGGCGGCTATGGCGGGGCTATCTTCGTGTCCGGCTCGTACACGGGCAGCATCGAGGACAACACCTTCTATGCTAACCAGATTGTCCTTGAGTATAGTGGCCAAGGCGGCGCAATTTCCGTTGAAGGAGACTTCGTGGGAACGCTCGCGCGCAACGTGTTTGTGGAAAACGTTTCCCCGGGGAATTACTGGGGTGACGGCGGGGCGGGAGGAGGCATATCCATCGGCGGGGCCGCACAGGGCACTATAAGAGACAACGCCTTTGCGGCGAATGTCTCCGGGACGGGGGGAGGCGGCGGGCTTTTTGCAGGGGGGCTCTTCAGTGGTCGAATCTCTGCCAACATATTCACGCGCAACACTGCCTCCGCGGACGGTTCGAACACGCTGCACGGACTTGGCGCCGGACTTCATTTGGCGGCAGTCGGGGGCCAACCTGCGGCGGTGGTCGTGGCGGAGAATTTCTTCTTTGCCAACAGCATTGGAGGTACGAGGAACAGGCCGCTGGGTACCGGCCTTTCGAGTCGGCAAAATGTCATCTTCATGAACAATACTTTGAGCGGGAGCCCGGCAGGGCAGTCTGCCGTCGACATCCAAGGTAATGCCTCAGTATCCGAACTTGTCAATAACATATTCTGTGATATGCACGTTGCCATTTCGGAAGAAGCCGCACTCGAGTTACCGACAGAGAACAACGACTTCTGGACCGTTGTGAATATCTTCGACAGGGCCGGGGTGCTCATGGGAAGCGATATTGCATCCATCGCCTCAACCTTGGCTTCGTTTCAGAACAACTACGATTGGGCGGCAGGCTTTGACTCGGGCCCGGTGTCAGGCACCTGGACAAACAGTCCTGTATTCGACATGCTGACGCACCAGAGCACCTTGACCGATTCAAGCGCCGACTGGCAGCCCGGACAATGGAAGGGCTGGCTCCTCGACACGCCGGGCGGCCCGGGGGCCTTCCTAATACTCGGAAACACCAGCACAACGATCACTGTACGAGGCAATCTCGCGGTTACAGGTTACGTGGATCAAGGAGACGGCTACACGTTGCATTCCTATAGACTAGCGTCTGCTTCGCGGAATATCGATGCCGGATTGGCCTCGCCTCTTCTGTCGGCCAGAGACTTCGAAGGCGATCCACGGGTTTCTGGTTCCGGTGTAGATATTGGCGCGGATGAGTATGTCTCAGGCGAAAACGAGGGCGAAGGGGAGGTTGAAGGTGAAGTTCCCGTCCCTCATCCCGGAGATATTAATGAGGATTATCGTATGATACTCAGCGAGGCGATAGCCTATCTTGCCGGTTGGCAGCAGGGCAGTAATCCTATGGCTTACGCCATACGCGCGGCCTATCTCTGGCAGAATGGCGAAACTTATCGCTATGACAATACTTCAATGCCGCCGCTTTGCTGGGTGTTACTGCCGTAACGAGTTAAAGCGAAACCTGAAAAGCGTTTAACAGGAACTGTAAGACCAGTAAGACGTGTAGGTAGTTTGAAACTGAATTTCCGCCCATATAGTATTGCCTTCGGCCGTGTACAAGACAACTCCGTCCCGCTCCTATCCCGCATTCGAGCCTTTTCTTAAATCTTGTTTTCAATTTGCTTATATGCGGTTACATAGTACATGCATGATTGGCCCCCCTTTACGTCCCCGCCGGTTTCACGCGATATGTCTCAAATTCCGGGGTGGAGAATTCTTTGAACAAAGTTGAATCCGTGTCATGCACCAGCAGCAGGACGGCAAGGCCATGTTGCCGGGCAAACTCCAGGGCTTTCTCCGGGCCGAGTGCCATGAGGGCCGTGGCGTAGGCGTCCGCCCGGGTGCAGGAGGCGTGGATGACCGAGGCGGACGCGAGGGCATGCTGCACGGGATAGCCGGTATGGGGGTCTATGGTGTGGGAAACGAGTCGCCCGTTCAGTTCATACAGGTTGCGGTAATCGCCTGAGGTGGCTAAAGCGCTCTGTTCCAGACGGATGGCGGTATGCAGTTCGCGAACGCCGGACTTCGGCGTCTCGATGCCCAGCGTCCAGGCTTCGCCGCGGGGGTTCTTGCCGGCCACGCGGATTTCACCGCCCACTTCGATCATGTACCGGGTGATGCCGGCCTGTTCGAAGGCCTCCGCCACGGCGTCCACAGCGTAGCCTTTGGCGATGGCGGACAAGTCACAGTAGACATCCGGGCGCGCCTTGGAAAGGGCCGGGCCCGGATGCAGGGTAATTTTCCCGTAGCCGGTGCGTTGGAGCAGCGCGTTTATGACCGTTTCATCAGGCGGGTTCTTAAACGCCTCGGGGCCGAATCCCCAGGCGTTGACCAGCGGGCCGACGGTCACATCGAAAGCGCCAGCGCTTTGTTCGGCAATGGTCTGGGCGACCTCGAAGACTTTGTAAGTCTCTTCGCTTACTGGGAAGGGCGTGGTTTGTTCATGACGGTTGAATCGGCTTAATTCCGAATCTTCCAGGTAGGTGGACATGAGCCGGTTGATCCGGTCCAGCGTCTTATCGGTGATCTCTTTCGCCCGGATATCGGTCATTCCTTCCAGAGGTTCCGCGACGGTAATGGTATAGAAAGTGCCCAGTGCTTCGCCGTGCACGGTGAAGGAGACCGGGGAAGTGTCGCAGGCATTCAGGAAAAGCAGGCAACACCAAAGCGCGGCGGCACAGGCGCGGGCTGGGAAGTGTGCCACAAAATACGGCCTCCGGGGCATGTATCCTGCAGTAGCGTGCTCAAAAGACGCGAGCGTGTGGGTCGTATAGGTCATATAGGTCGTATAGGTCCTAAAAGAGGCGTTATGCTGACAAAAGGCTATTATAAGCGAACCCGCCTTGTACAAGAGAAAACCGCACCTCGCGCGACCGTCCTTGCAAGGTGCGGTTGAATGTCGTCCGCAATAGGGCATCATCCGAAATCATCGAACATGATCATATCTTCCTCGACACCAAGATTCGTCAGCATTTTGGTGCAGGCGGACAGCATCATGGGCGGGCCACAAAGGTAATACTCGACTTCTTCGGGTTCCGGATGCTTGCTCAGGTATTCGTCATACAGCACCTGGTGGATGAATCCGGTCAGGCCCGTCCAGTTATCTTCAGGCTGCGGTTCGGAGAGGGCGGTATACCATTTGAAATTGGGGTTCTCGGCCGCGATGCTGTCGAAATCCTCCTGGTAGAACATCTCGCGCAGGCTGCGCGCACCATACCAGAAGGTAGCCTTACGCTGCGTTTTGATGCGCCGGAACTGGTCGAAGATGTGAGAGCGCATGGGGGCCATACCGGCACCGCCGCCGATGAAACACATCTCCCGGTTGGTTTCCTTGGCAAAGAACTCGCCGTAGGGCCCGGAAATGGTGACCTTGTCACCGGGCTTGAGATTGAAAATAAAAGAGGACATGATGCCGGGTGGAATGCCGTTGGAGCCCGGGGGCGGCGTGGCAATGCGCACGTTCAACATGATAATGCCGAACTCTTCGGGATAGTTGGCCATGGAATACGCCCGCGTTACGGTTTCATCCACCTTCGAGGCGTATTGCCAGATATTAAAACGGTCCCAGGCATCGCGGTATTCTGCTTCGATATCAAAATCCTTGTACTGCAGCGTGTGCGGCGGGCATTCAATCTGGATATAACCGCCGGCGCGGAACGGTACCGACTCGCCTTCGGGCAGTTCCAACACCAGTTCCTTGATAAAGGTGGCGACATTGTGATTGGACCGGACCGTGCATTGCCACTTGCGGACATCGAAGACTTCCGGAGGAATTTCAATCTTCATGTCGTTTTTGACTTTTACCTGGCAGGCGAGGCGCAGGTGGTCGTGGGCCTGGCGCCGGTTGATATGGGCCTCTTCCGTCGGCAGCAGGGAGCCACCGCCCTCGAACACTTTCACCTTGCACACGCCGCAGCTGCCCTTGCCACCGCACGCGGACGGCACAAAGATTTTATTGGCAGCAAGCGTGTTGAGCAAGGTGCTGCCCGCCGGCGTGATGAGGGCCTTTGACTCATCGTCATTGATGAGAATCTTGACGTCGCCCGACGCCACCAGTTTCCATTTTGCCGCCAGCAAAACGCCCACCAGCGACAGCACGACAAAACAGAACATGATCACGCCCATGACAATGGTAACCAGACCGCCCATGAAGGAAGTCTCCTCTATTGGTTATAACTGAATGCCCGAGAAGGACATGAATCCAAGGGCCATAAGTCCCGTCAACATGAAAGCAATGCCGAGCCCGCGCAGCGCCGGGGGTACCTGGCTGTATTTCATGCGTTCGCGAATACCGGCCATACAGACGATTGCCAGGCTCCAGCCCACCGCGGCACCGACACCATAAACCACGCTTTCCCCGAAGTCATAGCGGCGTTCTACCATGAACAGGGCCGCGGCAAGAATGGCGCAGTTTACGGCGATAAGCGGCAGGAAAATACCCAGCGCCGCATACAGCCACGGCACATAGCGGTCGAGGGTCATCTCGAGAATCTGCACGATGGCCGCGATAACGCCGATAAAGCTCAGGAAATATAGAAACGAGATGTCCACTTTCGCCAGTGAGGGATGTATCCACGCCATGGCGCCGGGGGCCATCAGGTAGGTATACACTAAGTTGCAGATGGGCGTGGTAATCGCCATCACGGTAATCACGGCAACACTGAGCCCGGCGGCATTGGTCACTTTCTTGGAGCAGGCGAGAAAAGAACACATGCCAATGAAAAAGGCCAACGCCATGTTTTCAATAAATACGGCCCGTACAAACAAACTCAGATAGTGTTCCATGTTACTCTTTCTCCTGCTGTTCCGGCTTCCAGGTGCGAAGCGCCCAAATGAACGCGCCTATCAGGAAGAAGGCGCTGGGGGACAACAGCATCAGTCCGTTGGGCTCGTACCAGCCGCCGTCGGCGGTGCGTTGCAGAATGGCGTACCCGAACAGAGATCCGGAACCAAAAAGTTCGCGGATAGTACCTACGACAATCAGGATCAGGCTGTACCCCATGGCGTTGCCCACCCCATCCAAAAAGCTCAGCCACGGTCCGTTCTGCATGGCATAGGCTTCGGCACGGCCCATGACGATACAGTTGGTGATGATAAGCCCCACGAACACGGACAGCTGCTTACTGATGTCAAAGACATACGCTTTCAATATCTGGTCCGTGAGGATTACAAAGGAGGCGATGATGGACAATTGTACGATGATGCGTATGCTCGGCGGAATGCTGTTACGGATGGCCGCGACGGCGGCAGAACTGCCTCCCGTAACAAAAGTCACCGCAAGACCCATTACTAACGCCGTGGAGAGTTTTGAGGTGACCGCCAAGGCGGAACATACGCCCAAGACCTGCAGCGCGATGGGATTGTTGTTGAATATAGGATCCAGCAAGGCTTCCCGTTGTTTTTTACCCAGTAACATAAGTTAGGCCCTCCCGCTTTCCCTGAAAGATTTCAGGAACGGTGCAAATCCATTTTCTCCAAGCCAGAACTGCAACATATTGGTAACGCCGCGGCTGGTCAGCGTAGCGCCGCTGAGTCCGTCCACGGCGTAAGGATTCTGCTCGACGGGCCCCGCGGGTCCCTTGATGACGGCAATTTTTGCATTCCAGTTGTCGTCATAGGCAAGCCTGCCTTGCCACAGGGCTTTCCATTTGGGATTGACCACCTCGCCGCCCAAGCCGGGCGTTTCCGCCTGGTCATAGTAGGTCAGCCCGCGGATGGTGCGCGTGTCCGCGTCCAGCGCCAGAAACCCGTGCATGGTGGACCAAAGCCCTTTGCCCACAATGGGTAGCACGAACATGGTCACCTTGTCGCCTTCCATGATTTCGTAGATCTTGACCTGTTCCTTGATCTCACGGATGCCGGCTTTGTTGGTCGGCGCAGGAAGACTCGGAAGGCTTTCTTCGTCAAAGGTATCCGCGTTCACTTCTTCAAGAACTTTTCCCGTAGACAATTCAATTATCCGCGGACGCACGTCCTTGAACAGTTCCTCGACCCGGGCGCGATTTACCTTCTCGCCGGGCTGCACCAGCCATGCCGCCTGCAACACGCTTTTCTGTTTGTCCAGCACCTTGTTGATTTCCTGCAGGTCCTTCAGACCCACGTTGGCGGAAGAAATCAAAATTGAACAAACAAAGCAGAGAACTGCGGCAAAGCCGAATATATATTTCATGCTATACTGCACTGCGCGCGACCCTCCTGTTTATGTTTCTGGCTACCACCACATAATCAATCAACGGGGCCAAAATGTTCATGAATAAAATGGCCAGCATAACGCCTTCGGGGAAGGCGGGATTCACCACACGAATCAGGGCGGTCATAATGCCGATGCCGGCGCCGTAAACAAATTTGCCGCTTTGCGTGTATGCCCCCGTAACCGGTTCCGTTGCCATGAACACCATGCCGAAGGCGAAAGCGCCGATGACAAAATGCCAATGGAAGGGAAGGTTCATCATTTCGTTCGTTTTGGAATCCGCGAAATTCAGCAGCAGGGTCATGGCGAGACAACCGCCGATCATGGAGACCATGACGCGCCACGAAGCGACACCGGTCAGGATAAGTACGGCCGCGCCGATCAGACAGGCCAGGGTCGAGGTCTCGCCCATCGATCCGGGAATCCAGCCCAGGAAGGCATCCATCCAGGTTACTGATTTGCCGTTGATGACCATGCCGCTTACAGCAGTCTCATACGCGTTGCCCGCCGCGTCCGGGGGAATTTCGGCGATCCGGGCCAGCAGCGTGGCGCCGCTGAACCCGTCCACGGCCTGTTCCGGACTTACCGCCATCCACACCTTGTCGCCGGAATTCTGCGCGGGATAGGCAAAGTACAGGAAAGCGCGGGTAACCAGGGCGGGATTGAAAATGTTCATGCCCGTGCCGCCAAAGATTTCCTTGCCGATCACCACGCCGAAGGCGGTGGCCAAAGCCACCTGCCACAAGGGAATGGTGGGCGGCAGGATGCACGGAATCAGAAAGCCGGTAACGAAAAAGCCTTCATTGACCTCATGCTTCTTGAGCATGGCGACAAATACTTCGATGCCGCCGCCGACAACAAACGCCACCACCAGCACCGGAATAAAATACAAGGCGCCATGGACCAGGCAGGCGAAAACATTGTTGGGGTTGAAGCCAATGCCCAGCGAGGCAATCAGCCCGCCGCGCCACCCCTCGGGCGTCATACCCGCCGCGAGGGCGGCGTTTGCCTGGTAACCGACATTCCACACGCCCATGAACATGCAGGGAACCAGGGCGATGACCACGGTGAACATCAGCCGCTTCAGGTCAATGGCGTCACGCACATGCGGCGCGCCGGAGGTAACTTTGCCCGGCGTGAAATTGAACGTGTCTATCGCCTCGTAAAGCGGGTAAAAAAATTCGAGTTTGCCGCCTTTCTTGAAAAGCGGGGCCGGTTTGTCCATCAGGTTACGGAGGAATTTCATGGGCCTTGTTACCCTTCCTTCTCTATGAGTTCCAAGTTCCTGCGCAATATCGGGCCAAAATCCGTCTTGCCCGGGTCCACAAAACTGCAGAGGGCCAGGTCTTCTTCATCCAGTTCCAGGCATCCCAGTTTTTCCGCCTGCTCCACATCGTTCACGCACAGCGAGCGCAACAGGTAGGTGGGCTGAATATCCATAGGCATGACTTGTTCATATAGGCCTATAGGCACAATGGCGCGGGGGCTGCCGTTTGTCCCCGTGTGCATTCCGAACAATTTGGACGGGGTCAGTTTGGAAAGGAACAGTCTGCTGACGGAGAACTTGTTGGCGCCGGGCGCAAGCCACCCCATGAATTCGCGTTCCCGCCCTTCACGCAGTACGCAAATCTGATTGTGAAAACGTCCCAGATATCCCAATGCATCGCCTATCGCTGCCCGGCCATTGAGCACAGAACCCGAGATGACCCGGTTTTCACCGTCCTCAAGTTCGCCCGCGACAAGTTCTTCTATGGAAGCGCCAAGCCTGGTATGCAACAGCCTCGGTTTCTTCACCATGGGGCCGCCCAAACTGACGGTGCGGTTCACATCGAGTTTTCCGGTCAGGAACAGTTCGCCAACGGAAAGCACATCCTGCAGGCCGATATGCCAGATGGTCTTCGCGCCGCCGACAGGATCGAGCAAATGAATGTGGAGGCCCAGGTGATCCCATCGCGGCCGCCGTTCCGTGGTGCGCAGGCCGATGGGATCCAGCGTATGAATATGCACGCCGACCGTACCGCTGGGATGGGGGCCTGCAAAGGTTTCCACTTGCAGGTTGGACGCGGAGACCATGGGCGCCAATTTGTCCTTGGCGCTTTTGCAGAAGTAAATAATGCCCGGTGTGAGTTTTGTCAGGGCGAGGACACCGGCATCCAGCGCAGCCTGGCGACCTTCGGCGATAACGTCCATATTCGGCGCGAGGGGATTACTGTCACACGCTGTAATAAATATGGAGCTGGGCACGCTCTCAGGATGCGGCACATAACTCATGGGACGCGTACGCAAGGAAACCCATAGTCCTGATTCCACCAGCAGGTCACGCACCTGTTCCCGGGAAAGTGCCTCTACCGGGGAGCCCGTGTAGGCTGAAAACGCTTGCAGGTCCTCCGCCGCAGGGGCGCCGGCAACTTCGCTGGCAGTCAGGTCTATGACAACAGACTGCAAGGCGCGCCGTTCACCGCGATGCACGGCACATACCGTGCCGGCGCCTGGCGCCGTGAACAGCGCGCCCACCGCCTTCTTATCCTCGAAGAGCGCCTGCCCCCGTTTCACCACGTCGCCGGGTTGCACGAACATGCGGGGTTTTAAGCCCACATGATCAAGTGCCATTACGGCGACACGGTTCACTTTCTTTGGAGATACCTTTTGCTGAGGCTCGCCCGCTATTGGAAGGTCAAGCCCCTTTCGGATTTGGTGATTGCCCATGGCGTGTATCCATCATCTCCCGCAACTTATTGTAAATATCCACCTTAATTCTTCGAATTACTCTATTGGCAGTCAGAATTGTTGTAGCTTAAACCCGGATCAGCCGCCCGGAGGCTTATATAACTACCGGTAATTATAACACCGGCAAACCCAGTGTGCAAATTATTTGTCCCTCGATTTCTACAAAGGCCTCACCGCCTTCCAAGACACACCGTCATGGTGTCCCGGAAGGTCTTTTTGCGGTATCCCCATCCCCGCAAGGGCCCTCCTGTCATGACCTCTATTCGGGTTGGTGTTCCTGTGCAGATGGTATGGATTGTCCCGGTTGAAGATTGATGAGGATTTTCAATCTTCACCATAGGCCTCGATTGCCGCAATGAAACAGGCGCCAGGGACTCCATGTTCTGAATGGTCCGTGGGAAGGCCGTTATAAGGGACTTTCCCGATCAGAATTTCGCTTGGAGGCGGGTTGAACATCCCCCCATGTTCAAAACTCCATCGTCGGGCATAGTGCTGACCATCATCACCGGCTTCAATGATGCCGCGCTGTTGACCCCAACGGGCGCGAAGCCATGTCCATGTGTTGGCGGTGTGGCCTTCGCTCAGCAATTGCTGCCCGAGAATATCCGCCTGGACCAGTCCGTCACTGCGTAATCCCATACGGAGCATGGCCCCGTCATTCCAGCGTATCAGGGCGGCCGGTCCCCAGGACATGCCTTTATCCGTTCCTTGCATAAGTTTGATCACGAGTCCTTTCAGGGGCCGGTGTTGTGGAAAGCGATAAAAGGCATGGGTGTGGGCGAGCGCGGTAATTTGGAGAGCGCCGGCAACGATGGCAAAAGGGGAAGTATTTAACGGTGAAACCAACGCTTCTGCTTCCGGGAGCGCGGAAAATATACGAGAGAAGACGGGCGTAGTCCAGGAAGGCGGTGTGTTCAATGTAGCCACGGCTGCCTTGGCCGTCGCAACAACCTGTCTGGCGTCAATACCGGTTTCCACCTGTTCCCGGTAATCGGGTCCCAGTCTTGCCCGGTAATGGTCACGCAATACGCGCATGGTTTCCGGATTATCAAGCCACCCTGCAATGGTGTGGAACCGCGCGTTTGCGTCGAGCACCCGTGCCGCCAGTTCGGGAGTGGGCAGGTTGGCGCCGTTGTTGCAGAGCACGCCGATGCAGTTGTGGATGTTGTAACCGGAAACGAAAAAGCGCATGTAGTCCGCATCCTTAAACATTTTTTCCGCACCTTCCCCTCGCAGGATGAAATCCACGTAGGCATCTGCCGGAGGCAGGTAGCAGCCTTCGCTGCCAAGGGCGTGGGTGGAGTGCCACTCGAGAAGGCCCGTTTCACCGATGATTTCACGGGTACTACGGGCGAGGGCATACAGCGCGGCCGGGTTTTCGCTATACTGCCCGTCAAAGTAAAGGCCGTCGGGCTTGTGTTCTGTCATTAGCTTTTGAATGGCCTCAAGGAATATACCCATATTCTCTCCTGTAGGTTTTCCCGGTGGCCAGTTGGTGAATCCCTCGAAACTCTTGAACGCGGCCGGTTCAAGGGAAGTGCCTTTCAGGAAGTAGAAAGGGCTGGTGTAGACGATGAACCGCATGCCAAGGCCGTGAAGGGTTTTGCGAACCCGGGCGAATTCCCCGCTGCCCAGGCGCGGCACGAAACCAAGGTTCCAGTCTTCCCATAACATGATTTCGGACTGCAGCAATACAATATTGCCCGCGTCTTTCCATCGGGTAAGGGCGGCATCGTCGGGATATCCGCTTGTATTGGACCAATGCCAGACCACATTGTCCCGGAACGATCGTTCCCAATCATAGGGCTTGGGCGGGCATACGGCAACCCAAAGCACGGCGTCGGCGTTGAGGGGATATACCGCCCTGGTTTTTACGTAAGGATCATACTGATCGGCAATGCCGTCCAGGGAGGTATACAATCCCAGTGCGCCCCATTCATCAGCGATGAGATGATTATTTTTGAAGGACGCTTCCCAGGAGGTCACAAGGTCGCTTTCAACAGGGACCGTCAGAGGCTCGTGCGCGTGTAACATGAACAAAGAGTCGCCATTGATGCGGATACTGATACGGGGATAGTCAAAAGCCATCCATGCCAGTCCCGGTCCGCGATGGGTGACGCGGGCGCCTTCCAACGGCATGCCAAGCGGCAACACAGCCAGCGGGCGCGGATGGCCGATGCGCTGGTGAAATTCGATGGCGCCTGAAGAAAGGGAAATAAGGATGTCGGCTCCGGTCGTTTGGATGCGTATGGATGTAAGGCCGGTTTCAACGGATGTTACTTCCATGCCCTGCTGCGGATTAGGAAACAGGGCGGGGTCCATCAGTTCCTGAAACGAGGGTGCACCGGGAAATGTTGCCGCAGCGGAAACGCAGGTCATTACGGTAACTCCCAATAACAGCAGTACCCGTCGAGGGAATCCGTTACGTTGTGTTGTGTGCATTCATTACTCCGCTGGTGGCTTTATACTTGGCTTGGTACTATTGCGTTACCATTATATCTTTTCTCGCATGATGATGGCAGGTTTCAGCGGGAACTTCAATTTTCTGGAAGCCCGCCTGCGTGCCTATTTCCACGGTGCTCAAGAACTCCTGCTTCTTAACTTCGACAGCGGAGGACTATTTTACTGGTACCTATTATTTTTTTCCGGGAAAGATACCAGTACTTGATGGTGGATTTAACGCATCTTGACTCCCGAAACAACACGTTCTATGTATATCGGTTTCGCGAGTGGGTCCCTGTCATCTTCAAGAGCGTCTTGTGTCTTGTGTGGAGTAAGGGAAAGACTTGAGAAGGTGGCAAACCCTTTGGTGGCCCCGGTCCAGTAATTTTACTACCTGTGGATGGGGATAGGAAACGGCAAGTTACGCTTTGAAATGACGGGATTCCGGCTTTTTGCCGGTTTTTATCAGATTATTGTCATGATTTTCGGGGTGAGGGGGGGGCGGCGGGTCTTGGGCTACCCGCCGCCGTCATTACGGTGGGGCGGGTTTGGAACCGCTGCATTACCAGACTCAAGGAGGAGCACGGTTTCAGGATCAGGCTTGCGCCCAGGGCTGAGAAAGGCGCAAGTGGTAGCCTGGTAACCAGTGTACCGGTTTCAAACTCCAACGTCATGGTAACACAACATGTAGTAAAAGTCAAGCTTTATTTTCTTTGCTAAAAATTTATCTTTCCGTTTACATACGGTGTTTATATCGGACAAAAGAATTGATTGCCACAATATATTGTTGTCAGTTCCCCGAAAAGTTTTGTTGACGCAGATACAATATGTAGTGAATGCATGAGATTCCTTGGCATGGAGGCTCTTGCCTACGAAAACGATATGGATTCATGAAGCGGAAATCAGGCTTCCTTTAAATATGGGATGTAACGTATCTCTGTTTGGACGTGTCCCAAGCTTTTTGCGTAACGGGGAAATATAAAAATTGTAAACACTGAAAATCGTTTTTTTTGAAAGCGAGGGATCAACCCTGAGGAATAAAGAGAGCATGGGTAATCTTCCTCGGTATTGGTGGCGTTGATGAAAGGCATATTTTCTGCAAGGGGACGTTGCTGTCTCCTGGGAAAGTACCATGAATGGTGCCATAGAAAAGTGGCGCCGGCATGGAAACAGCGCCGGTTGGCAGCGCCTTGTGCCCTTGATAATCAGAACCGGATTACCGTACCATACAGTTGTTGGCTAGGTTAACGATTGATTCTTTGTTGGAAGGAATAGGACTCATGCACGTGGTGGCGTATTTCTGTCTGCTGTTGTCCGTACTGGATGCACCGGGTACCGGCACCCATGCCTGTGCCCATCGGGGCGATATTGCCAAGGCGCCGGAGAATACCCTTCCCGCGATACGGTTGGCCGTGGAGAAGGGTGCGCCACAAATAGAATTCGATGTGCAAACAACGCGTGATGGTCATCTGGTCATTATGCATGATGGGACCGTAGACCGAACGACGAACGGTTCCGGCAAGGTATCGGAATTGACTTTTGAGGAGATCCGCGCCTTGGATGCGGGCAGTTGGTTTCAGCCGGAGTTCAAGGGAGTGGGGGTTCCGACCCTGGAAGAGGTGTTGAAGGAGATTCCGGAAACACTGCTATGCAATGTACACTTGAAGGATAGTCAGGGTGTGGCGGCTGCCAGCGCCCGGGTTATTCGCGACCTGGGCAAACTGGGCCATTGCTTTTTGGCCTGTACAGAGCAGCAGGCCCAGGAGGCCGAGGCGGTGGCGCCCGAAATCCTCATCTGTAATATGGATCGCCAAGGGGGAAACCGGGCTGCTTATGTGGACCGTACCATAGCCTTAAAAAGCGATTTTATTCAGCTTCATTTTGCCCAGGGTACGGATGGGCTCAAAGAAGACGTGGACCGGTTGCACGCGGCGGGTGTGCGGGTGAATTGGTTTGGCGCCCAGGAGGAAAAACTCATTCGTACCCTGGCGGAGGCCGGCGTGGATTATATACTGACCAATGACCTGGATTTATGCCGGCGTGTCTTGAAAGAATGCCAAAAATAGGGAGTTTCTAAGCTTGTCTTAACGATCTGGTCTGTCAGGCGCTTCTCATCCTCCCTTACTTACCTCCCGGATATTTCCTCAGGGCAAAATCATACAAAAGCCCCTTTCAGGCACAAAGTTTTTGTAACGGCACACCATAAAAATTTCCCCCACTTCCGGTACGCCTAAGAGGATTTCCTTTTCGGAAAGGAAAGGACATTAGCGTTGGGCGCCTGTTCTTGATTTCCCGGTTCCCGGCAAACCGTCTGAATGATAATTGCAACCATTTTGTGAGTTGAAGTATTACATTCATCACCACTTGTGAATTTTCTATAACGCGCCGAAGCGGGGAAGCACAAGCCCGCATATCGCAGCTTGCCTGTCGTGAGGAGAGTGTATTTATGCCTAAAAAATTCATGTTGCCACTGTGTGCCCTTGCAGTCCTGGCCGCTTCCGTTTGGGCTCAGGAAACAACCGGGGCGGTTGCCTCCGCGCCCCCGGGTCTCATCCAGACGTCCAACCGGATTACGCTGATGATGATGATTGAAGCCGGTGGCGTCATCCTGTGGATAATTATGGGCCTTGGTTTCGTCGGTATTGTGCTTGCCCTATATCTGTTTCTTACCGTAAGTTCCCGTCGTGAAGTGCCGGCCTCGCTGATGAAACGGGCGGTGGCCCAGGTGAAGGCAGGTGAAATCCAGGGGGCGTATCACATGTGCCTGGAGCGGAATGAAATCCTGGCGCGGGTGCTTGCCGCAGGCCTGAAAATGGCGGGACATGACCGCAGGGTCATTCAGGAGGCCATGGAAAGCGAGGGCGAACGCAGCGCAGCGGCGCTCTGGCAGCGCATTACCTATCTCAATAATATTGGTACCATAGCGCCGCTTCTTGGCCTTCTGGGCACGGTGTGGGGGATGATGAACGCTTTTGGCGCGATTGCCTTTGACACCGCGCAGGTCAAAGGCATCACGATGGCCTACAGCGTTTCCCAGGCGATGATTACAACCGCCGCCGGCCTGATATTGGCTATTCCCGTCATGGGTATTTACTATTATTTACGTGGGCGTGTTGTCCGTATCATTGCGGATGTGGAGGAACAGGCGAGCATATTTATTGAGGTGTTGGCGGAGGAGGTCCGAAAATGAAAATCCGGAGCACCTTTCAGGAAGAACCCGAAACCATCCAGATGGCGCCCCTGATAGACATTGTATTTCTGACGCTGATTTTTTTCATGTGGATTTCCGTCTACGCCACCCTTGAGAGTGAGGTGGACATTCAGTTGCCCACAGCCGATACGGCCCAAAGGAGCGAACGGACTCAGGGCGAAATTTTCATCAACCTGGATGAGGACGGCTCTATCGTGGTGAACGAACGGGTATTGACCCTGGAGGAACTCCAGGAGACCCTGAACCGTGTAGCCCTTTATTTTCCCGGGGGTGCGGTAATTGTTCGGGGCGACAGAAATGCCAACCTTGGCGGGGCGATTCAGATTCTGGACTGTTGCCGCAGGGCGGACATTCAAAATGTCGCTTTTGCCGCCTTACCGGAAAAGGAGTGAATCCAGTATGGTGTTGATTCCGGAGTTCCTTCCGTTTCCTGAAATGTTGCCGCGCCGGGTATTCCGGTGTGGGCTGGTGGTTCTATTGCCGGTATTGGCAATGTGTGCCGGAGTCGCGGGTGCGGAGACCGGTCAAAATCAGCTGGAGTTTGCCAACGGCCTGTTCCATCGCGGTTTTTACAAGGAAGCCCTGGAGGAATACAGCAAGTACCTGTTGGAGGTCCCGGAGGGAGAAGAGGCGGCCCTGGCCTGGCTGCGGATGGGTCGTTGCGCCATTGCCGTGAAAGACTATGCCAAGGCCCTGGATGCGTTCCGCAATGCGGCCGTGGAGACGGCGGATGCGGGGCGGCGTGTGGAAGCGCAGGTGAGCGCGGGGGAGGCGTTGTTTTTCAGCGGCAACTATGCGGAATGTGCTGAGGCGCTGAAAGACCTGGGAGGCAAGGATGTTCCGGCGGACCCGCGTGCCCGCGCCCTGTATTATTACGGACGCGCCCAAATGGAAACAGGCGGCAACGATGCGGCTGTTGCGGCCTTTTCCACGCTTGTTGGCGAATTGACCGATTCCCCATTGAGCGGGTTTGCCCAATATCACCTGGGATTTGCCTATCTTGCCAAGGACCGCGCCGAGGAGGCGGCAAAGGCATTTTCCGCGGCGGCAGGCGCATCAAATGCCGAGGAGGCGTTGCGCATGGAAAGCCGGTTTCGCGCCGCGGAACTGTATGACAAACTGGGCCGGACCGATGCGGCGCTGAATGCCTATGAACAACTACGCGAGGACTTTCCGGATTCCGAATACGCGCGCCGCGCTGATTATGGCTATGGATGGGCGCTGTTCCACAGCGGGCGCTATGAGGAGGCGGCGGTGATGGCGGATACTTTTACGGACGCTTATCCCGATTCGCCGCATCTGGCGGGTTTCCTGTATCTCAAGGGCAATTGCCTGTACCAGTTGAAGCGTTACGCGGAAGCCTTGGATATCTATGCCGCCCTGCGCGCCCGGCATGCCGATTCTCCCTTCGCCCAGCGCGCCCTGTACAAGTCCGCCTGGGCGCAGCATCTCAAGGGGGATAACGGCGCGGCCCACAAGGATATCGCGGCATTCCTGGAGTGTTGTCCGGACTCCGAATTCAGGGGGGAGGCCCTGTATCTGTTGGGTTCGCTTCGTGTCATCGAGGGTGACTATGAGGCCGGGCTTGAACCGTTTCGGGAGGTCTCCGAAAAATATCCGGACAGTGAATTCGCCGCCGACGCCCTATTTAAAACGGCCGAGTGTTACGCCCAATTGGGCATGCGTGACGAGGCCGCCAAAATGTTTGAAACTTTCGCGCGTTCTCATCCGGACAACGAATTGACGGAACAGGCCATGATGCGTTCGGGTGATGCGCGGTTTGTCGCGCAGGATTTTGAGGCGGCACTGGCAAACTACAAAGGCATCCTGGATAAGCCCGGCGACTCCGCCATTGAGGAAGAGGCCTTATACCGGTTATCGGTTACCTATCACAACATGAAAGAACATGGCGAAAGCGCCGCAGGATTTCGGAAACTCCTGGAAAAGTTTCCCGACGGGAAATACGCGGCGGAAGCATGGTTCCGCATCGGGGAATTCGAACTTCGGCAGAACAAGGACCCTTTGAAGGCTATCGAGGCGTACCAGGCCGTGCTCGACAAAAAGCCGGATGAAAAAATCACTGTGGGCGCTCTTCAGGGGCTCGCCGATGCTCGGTACGAACAAAAGGATTTCGAGCAGGCGACGGCCCAGGTGATGCAGATCATCCGCGATCACCCGGATGTACCTCTTCCCCCGGAAGCCTATCTCTGGTGCGGCCAATGGCTGGATTCGGCGCAACGCTGGGATGAAGCGGCGGAGACCTTCTCCGCCATGCTCGCGGCTTATCCGCAGCATGAGCGCCGTAGCGAGGTCCTCTTTGTCCTCGGGGGTTGCCGGGAAAAGGCCGGGAAAAGAGACGCCGCCATCCAGACCTACACCGAGGCGCTCGGCCTGAACGCGGAACCCGCCCGGGCGGCGGAATTACAGCTTCGTCTTGGCAAGTTGCATGAGGAAATCGAGATGCTGGACAAAGCCCAGGAATTTTACGAAGCGGCGGCCAACCTCGATGGCGGCGAGTTCTCCGCCCGGGCGCGTTTCCAACTGGCGTCGCTTTATGAAAAGAAAGGCGATTATGAAAATGCCTCCCGCAATTTCATGCGCCTGGCAATCTTATACGTACATGAAACGCTGTCGCCGGAATCGTTATTTCGGGCGGGCAACTGTTATACCCGCTTGAACAATTCCGCCCAGGCCAAGAATGTTTACGAGGAACTCATTGAGGATTATCCGGACTCTTCTTTTGCCAAAGAGGCGCAACAACTGCTTGCCCAGCCCGAGGCCGCGCCAGAGAGTGCGGAGTAGACCATCATGCTCGGCAGACATACCATATTAACGTTATGCATCTTATTGACGCTTTGTTTTTATGGTATTCTCCTGTATATGGCGCCTTGGGTGACCCTCATGAAATCAGAGCGGCTGCCTCCGCGTGTTTCAAACTGGTATCGCGTGGATTTTGTGGACGTGGCGGAAGAGCCCCGCACGCGGGCGGTCCAGTCACGGCAGGAAGGGCTTCCCGCCGGAGACCTGAGCACCATCATCGGTGAAATGCCCGGTGAATTGCCCGTGCAGGATATGTCGGCATCGCCACCAGTGGTAACGCCCCGGATGACGGAGCGCACGGCCAGCGAAGTACTGGAACGCGCCTATGACCTCACGCCGGAGGCGGATCGTGTCCACAATATGGACACCCGTATCCTCGAGATAGCCCAGGAAACCGCTCGCCGGGATATTGATATTGCCCGGAGGCTGGTCCGTCCCAGTCCCGATTTTGTGCTTCCTGAAGGGGCGCTGCCCGCCTTGCGCAGCAGGGATATCGGCATGGACAGTATTCCCCTCGAACCCGCCCGTGTGGGGCCCGGATTGCTGACGCAAGTGCTGACGCCTGCGGAAGAACGCCGGGAAACGGAAGGGGACGGCGCTCCCGGTTCTTCTTTTGATCCCAAGGTGTTCGCGCCCGCGGACAAGGAAGCCGCCGCAATTATCCCGAGCCTGGAACAAGCCGCGGTAGAAGAACCGATTCGGCAGGAGGCGGAAAAGGCGCGTGAGGAGAGCGACTTCACCTTCCTGGATGACCGGGTGGACATCCGGCTCGACACCTATGTGCCGTCCGGAGAAGAGCGCGGCTACTTCCGGCTCCGTATTCTGCCGCGCAAAGACGCCGCCATAGAGGCGGCCCCCAAGGATATAACCTTCATTGTAGACGCTTCGCGCAGCATGCAGCAGCGTAAATTGAATCTGGTCGCGCGGGGTATTGCCGATGCGCTCGAAAAACTCCGGTCCAGAGACCAATTCAATATTCTTGTTTTTCGGGACACGGTAAACGCGTTCCGGGAAACGCCCGTTGCCGTCTCTCCCGAAAATATTGCCGAAGCGCAAAAATTTCTGGATGGCCTGGAGTCCAAAGGACAGACCAACGTCTTTAATGCGCTCCTGCCAATCGCACGGATGGGGCCCAGAGAAAATATCCCCGGTATCATTCTTGTAGCCACCGATGGTAATCCGACCACCGGCGAACGCGACAGTCGGAAAATCATCAACATGGTGGCCGAGTCCAACGCCCTGCGCAATAGTATCTTTACCTACGGCGCGGGCAACACGGTCAATACCTACCTCCTGGACCTGCTGGCCTATCGTAACAAGGGGGAATCCCGAATTACGGAAAACATTCAGGATGCCCGCACAGGTCTGGATGCCTTCACGAACCTCTTTGGTGATCCCCTGCTGATTGACCTTAAGGCGGATTATGGGCAGAACGTCGAGGAAGATCTGTATCCGACGGTGATTCCCGATTTCTTCAGACAGCGCCCCATCACGCTTTATGGCCGATTCAAGCCCGGCAAGGACGATGTATTCGTTGCCCGGATTACCGGCCATATCCAAGATACAGAGAAGGAATTATTGTTCAGGGCGGACCTCAATAAAGCGGAGTCGGGGGACAAGAATATTGCCCGGGACTGGGCCTTTCAAAAATCCTTCCATCTGATAGGGGAAATATCGCGGCGTGGGGAACTGCCCGAACTGCTTGCCGAACTCAAAGAACTCGCCAAACGCTATGAGATAGGTACCGCCTACAGCAAGTGAGTGCCCGGGATACGGGAAAAGTACTTTGAGAACATGCCTTCTTGATCAATCATTTCTATAAAGGCATATCCTGCACGTTTGTTGCGAAATCCGACAGACCGACGTCAAAGTCATGGTTTTTTGTTTATGTCTGTCTATTGACCGCATGGTCTTCTGGCCTATATAATACGGCTTCCTCGTTTTTATGATAAGCGCGCCCTTTTTAGTTTTCAAACGATACGATCATGGGAGAGTACATGTATACCGCTGAACGCTTGAAGAAGATTCCGCCATATTTGTTTATGACGCTTCGTAATAAAATTAATGCCGCAAAGGCGGCCGGAATAGATGTCATCAGTCTTGCCATCGGCGACCCGGTGGATGCTACACCGGCCTGCGTTGTGGAGGCATTGGCCGCGGCAGCCCGGGACAAGCGGAATCACTGTTACCCCACGGATGAAGAATGGGGTATGCTTGCGTTTCGCGAGGCAGTGGCACGCTGGTATACACGGCGTTATCAGGTAACGTTGGACCCAAAATCGGAAATCATCGCATTGATAGGTTCGAAAGAGGGTTGCCATCATTTTGCGCTGGGTGTGATTAATCCGGGCGATCTGGTCCTCGTCACCGACCCCGGATACCCGGGGTACAAGCCGAGTATCTGGTTTGTCGGCGCGGAACCCTATCCTGTTCCGATGCGCGTTGAAAACCGGTTTTTGCCGGACCTTTCGGCGATACCGAACGACGTGGCGCGTCGCGCGAGGGCGTTTTATCTGAATTATCCCAATAATCCGACAGGCGCGGTGGCGACTCCTGCATTCCTGAACGACTTAGTTGCATTTGCACGGGATTTTGACATTGCAATATGTTATGATAATCCGTACAGTGAAGTTGTGTTTGGTACGGAACGGCTTAGTTTCCTGAACGCGCCAGGGGCGAAGGATGTGGGCGTGGAACTCAATTCCCTTTCAAAACCGTACAACATGACCGGCTGGCGCATTGGTATGGCCTGTGGCAATCCGGAAATCGTGCGGGCCATTGCCGCCTCGAAGTCCAACACGGATAGCGGCGTATTCAATGCCGTTCAATACGCCGGGATTGAGGCGCTGGATAATTGCGACGCTTTTATTGATGAAATGCTGGTCATCTACGGCGCGCGCCGCGATAAGGTGTTGGCCATGCTGCATGAACTGGGCTGGCGCTTTGAAGCCCCCAAGGGTACGTTTTATCTTTGGGCGCCGGTTCCGGCGGGGTACACTTCCGCGCAGTTTTGTGACTGGGTATTTGAAAAGGCTGCCGTAGTATTGGCGCCGGGCGCCGCGTACGGCGCCAATGGTGAAGGCTATGTGCGTTTCTCGCTCACCGTCGAGGAGAAACGCCTGGATGAAGCCCTTGCGCGCCTGCGCACGGGCATCGGCAAGGTGACTTTTTGACGGGATAACATGGACACTTTTTTATGAGCGGACAACTGGATTTTATTGAGCCCTCGCAGGTGCGAATTATCCCTTCCGGGGCGACGAAACAGGAGGCCTTGGACCTCCTTGTAGATGCCCTGAAGGACAATCCGGTAATCAATGATTGTGAGGCCTTGCGCAAGGCGGTTTTTGAACGAGAGGCCATACAGAGTACGGGTCTGGGCAACGGGGTGGCGGTTCCCCATGTGCGAATTCCGGAAGTCACCGCGCTCACGATAGCCCTCGGAATCGCCGCCGATGGGGTCGAGTTCGACGCGCTGGACCATAACCCGGTTCAGGTCCTCGTGCTCTTTGCCACGCCCAAAGACTCCAAAAAGACCTATCTGAGCGTGTTGGCGAAGGTGATGGTGGCCTTGCGCAACCGGGACACCTTCGCCTCGCTGGCCTCCTGCCGTACAATAGAGGAAGTCAAGGCACTGCTCTAACGCGGGCCCTGGGGTAACCGGCTTTGGGGATAAATGGCGGGTGCAGTGCCGTACTTGTTTTGTGTGCGAGAATGACCGGATGGTTGCGGTATGACAACTGAATGGAAGCGGTTTTTGCAGGGGCGAGATCTGTCATATACGAAGCGAAGCGACAGTGATCTCCCTTTCGAGGGGCGGGTCGCCTGTGGTGAGTATGAATTTTCTTTGTCCGACCCCACGCGCGTGTGCTTCCATCAACAGCCGGTCCGTGCCGGCCCTGGGTATCGGATTTTCCGGCATGAACATGCGTGATATTTTCCCTGACCGCGGGAGATCCCTGTCCTATGATATTAAATGCGCTTAAACGCACTTTCACCACAATTGAATTGGAGGAAGATGGCGGTATCCTTGCCCGTAAGGATTTCCATCCACCCAAATATATTGCCGCTATCCGCTGGTGGAACTTTATAGAGGCCTGGGTGATGTTTGCTATCGTGATGGCAATTGTCTGGTGTGAATTCTGGCTCGACAAACAGGACACCTTCACCTTCCGCCTGGTCGTCGCAGTGCCCGGTCTTATCTGGATGTTTCTGCTTTCGCCCTTGGTCCATTACCGGTACGAAAAGCAGGTTTTCCTGCAACCGGGTCAGGAAAAACACGGACTGGGACTGTACTTCTGGGAGTTTCGGGGACTGGGAAATCCGGTGCGTTACTACCGGGGCTGGGACAATGAACGCCCCCTGCTATTGACGCACAAGAAGACGGTGTTGGGTATACTGCTGTTCCTGTCTGCCCTGTATATTTCCGCGGCCGTTACCTTCTGGAGTGACATAGACGCGCGTTACGGGCAGTATTACGGCGATACGACCGGCTCCAAGCTGCTGTTTGTTGCGGGGTTGTTTATCACCCTGAACCTTCTTTGGCTTTTTGTGGGTTTCCCATTCATGCTGCGCCTGGACAATTTTACAAAATGCCTGCGCTTCATCGCGGCATTTTTGCTGGCCGGTCTTGTTTTTATCCTGATGTTTAACCTGTTTTTTCAGATCGTGCTTGAACCGTTCCGCAACGTTTTGGAATCCTGGCATTACATCCGCTTGCGCGGGGCGCCCGCGGGAGAACGATTGGCGGTGCTGGCTGACCCCTTTGCGATAGGCGGCCAATGGGCGGGCTACGTCACCTGGGGCTGGGTACAACAATTGATTTTTGCCAGTTACTTTGGGGTGCTGTTCAGCCGCGCCTTCCCTATTGACGCCTCGCGGTGGGAGTTGACCAAGGCATGCCTGTGTTCGGCAACGGCATTTTGCCTGGTCCATCTGCCCAATGTGTGGCTGATGGTATTTACTTTCCTGGGCGGTTTTGCGGGCGCCTTCGTTTTTCTGCAGACCCACAATCTCTTCGCGCTCGGTCTATCCCACGGATTCAACGGTTCCCTGCTGAATAAATTGACGCCTATCAATTTCAGCGTTGGCGCGGGACAAATGCCCAAATAGACAGGACTGGAAACACAGGGCCACCTCATGGGTGTCTCTTTTTTGCTAGGGTTGGGGCTGAGGCTCCGGGTTCGGCTGTGATTTTGCCGCCTCGTTCTCACGTATCTGTTTCAGGGCTTTTTTGTAGCCTTCAAGTGTGTCCAGCCGTGTTGTCTTAAATCCAATAACCCCGATACCGTCTTGGGCGGGCGCAAGGTTGCGCCGGAATTTTGAAGGCTGGTCAATACCGACAAACTTGATGGTCTGCTTTCCGGCCTTCAGATTGTGAATGTCGAGGGGTACCCAAATCGGGTCCATGCCTTTCGCGCCGAAGTCCAGAGGACCGACGCCAAGGGGGCTGTCATTGAGATAGGGCTGATACACGCCGCTCATGAGCGAAAACATGAACACGCCATCCAATCGGTACTGGCCGTCCTCTTCTACGTCAAAATCGAATTCCAGGGTACCCGTGCGTATGCCGGGCAGGTAGACAAGGGCCGGAGGCAGGGGCGCCACCACCAGCGGGGGATCTGCCCGATACGGCATCTCGGAAGCCATCATCATTTTGGAGGGCGGCATGCGTTCGGTAAGCGCCGGGAAAGGAGCGTCGGAAGTCGTGGGCGGATACTGATACCAGAAGGCCACCGAACTTACCCAATCGTAACGCTCGATAAACGAACCTACTTCGATGCGGGTCAGGGGCGCATCCTCGTCGAATATGCTGCCCCGGTGTTCAATTTCAACACGCAGGGATTTGCTGAAAGGGATAGGGTCCGTAATGTGCCAGCGATATGCGCTTACGCGGTCACCCGCAAAAATACCGTCATACAGGGGTACGCCGTGATAGGGTGTCGAAAATTCCCGAAAACCCCAGGAATCATTAAAATAGTCTTCCGTGCCTGTGCCCCGCAATTGCGGTTCCTGCGCCCCGTCTATATAAAAGAAATCGTCTCCCTCCCCGAACCAGCCCGTCTCCATCTGCAGCACGGAAAGCACGGTACCCACATAGTGCCCCTGTCCCTCGGTTTGAAGAATCTGGTAGTTATCCGGTTGCGCGGGATAGTCCTGGCGGTAACGGGCATGGAAGTAACACGTGTCATCCGGCAAAGCGGGCAGCTTGCGCCAATTCAGATAATAGTAAAAGGAGTCCACCCTCAGGGAGGGGTTATCGTTCGTAACCGTGACCTTGATGGCGTTGCGAAACGGCATTTGCCAGTAACATACCCGGGACCGGCCGTTGGACGAGGTGGTGACAGGCGCCGAGGTGAACTGGCGTTCCGCTCCGCAGCCCACTCCGAAAAAATCGCCCAGGGGCGCCTCCACACTCGGTTTCTCCAGGCCATCATAATAAATGCGTAACACGAGGGAACGCGCATAGGAAGGATCATAGGAACCCACTGTGTTCCAGAAATGGGTAATGATTCCGGGCCCCGTTTCCTCCATAAGCACCAGCGTTCCCCCGGGCTCGATGGGACGGGCATCCCCGTTGCTTTTGAGCTCCACATGACTGCTGCTGGCGCGTTGCCCTTCATAGGGCTGCGTTCGGATAAGCGCGCCCAGCGCTCCTGAATCTGGCGGCAACGCTTTGGGGAGTGTTTCGGCTGATAGCGTGGAGATACAAAACAATAGCAGCAAATAGATTATCGCGCTCTGTTGATGGCGGGCAAAAAATTCAATAAACATTGCTGTATCTCCTTTTTGTTCCCCCCTGTAGTTCTACAACATTCTTTCCAATTCGTTGACAAGCCCCTCGAAAATAGACATGGCCTGTTGTACCGGTTCCGGCCGGGTCAGGTCCACGCCGGCGGTTTTGAGGGTATCCAGGGGATAACGGGAACCACCCGCGCCAAGGAAAGCAAGGTACCGATCTCGTTCACGGGGACCTCCATACAGTACCTTGTTCGACAGAGTAATGGCTGCGGAAAGGCCTGTGGCATATTTGTACACGTAAAAAGCACGGTAAAAATGAGGGATACGCAATCCTTCCAGTTCCAGCGTTTTATCCAGAGTCATTTCCGGGCCGAAATAGAGGGCAAGAAGTTCGCGATAGGTTTGTCGGAACACCTCCAGGGTAAGGGGTTGACCCGACTCGGCGATTTCATGAATGATTTTTTCATACTCGGCAAACATGGTTTGCCGGATGATGGTACCCCGAATCTCATCTATCTCTTTGTTGATAAGCAAGGCCCTTTCCTTGTCCGAATCGGCGCGTTCGCGCAAATAATGGCCAAGCAGTTGCTCATTGAATGTGGAGGCCACCTCCGCGAGCAGAATGGGATAATGGGCGTACTGGTAGGGTTGGGCGCGCATGCTGTGCCAGGAATGCATGGAATGGCCCGCCTCATGAATCAGGGTGAATACGCTGTCCAGCACCTTGTTTTTGTAGTTCATCAGGATATAGGGCATACAGCCGTAGCATCCGTAGGAAAAGGCGCCGCTGTGTTTATTCCGGTTTTCATAGCGGTCCACCCAGCGCTCTTCGGTCAGACCGCGTCGCATGGTGGTGACGTAGGCGTCACCAAGGGGGGCCATAGCCTCGCAGCAGAGATCCACTGCCTGTGAATAGGGAATATCCCGCTGCATGTTTTGCACGATGGGCACATAGGTATCGTAAAAACGCAGTTCTTTCAAACGCAGGACGCGCCGTCGCAGCGCCAGGTACCGGTGAACGGTGGGCAGGGCCTCATGCACGGCGGCAATAAGCGCATCATAAACGGCCACAGGCATTTTGTCGCCGAAGAGGGCCGCTTCCAGAGAGGAGGGATAGTTCCTGGCGCGGGCGTGGTAAATATCCTGATGCACGGATCCGCACAAGGCGGCGGCCAGCGTGTTGCCGTGGCCTTCCACTACGGCGTAATATTTATGAAAGGCCTCTTTGCGTACGGTGCGTTTGGGGGATTCCAATAGCGCGCGAAAGGAACTTTGTGTGAGTTCCACCCGGGTCCCGTGTTCGTCCACAACCTCTCCGAATTTCATGTCGGCGTCGCTCAACTGGTCAAACACCCGGGACGGCGTTTCGGCCGTTTCCCCCTGCATGGCAAGCAGGCGTTCTTCCGAGGGCGTCAGGATATGAGGCCGATACCGCAACAGGCATTCCAACAAGAAACGATATTCCCGAAGCTGAGGGTCCTTGAGGAATGTAGTCATCTTTGCCCTGGGTATGGACTGGATTTCGGGGTTGATGTAGCTGGATGCCTCGCTCACGCGCGTGGCGAGAAATGAAAAACGGGCGACCTTCGCCTGATACTCGGGATTGGCTATGTCCTCGCTGTATTTCAACTGGACATAAGCGCCCGCTTTTTCCAGCAACAGCCCCAGTTCATTGCTGAAATCGAGCGCGCAGCGCAACTGTTTTGCCGATCGGCCGAGGGTGCCGCGGAAGGATTCAATTTCAGGCAGACGCTTTTGAAGTCGCGCAAAAGCGCGTTCCCAGGCTGTATCGGTCATGAAAATACGTGTTAAATCCCAGGTATCTCCCGGAGCGACTTGCGAACGCGCCACAGGCGCCTTGCGTTTGGACATGGCTGTCTTCTCCGTTCTTTGTATTCTTGACGCGGTATGGTGGTGTCGGGGTTAATCCGTCAGAAAACGGAAATGGGTTTGGCTGTGATATTTCTGGCCCGGACGTAACACGGTGGACGGGAAGGACGGCTGGTTCGGCGAGTCCGGAAAATGCTGCGTTTCCAGGCAGAAGCCGTTGCGATGGTTGTATACGGCGCCGCCTTTACCGACATTGGTGCCGTCGAGGAAATT
>JAEAMG010000832.1_pt1 | contig 29588 bp, 26 predicted proteins | sample 8958741 | NCBI WGS metagenome assembly JAEAMG01 (sample SAMN16933256, study PRJNA681125) | bioreactor sludge metagenome | isolation source: anaerobic bioreactor treating anionic surfactant - SDBS | place: India: Bengaluru | collected 2019-02-28 | reverse complement strand
TAAAGGCGATGAACGTTGACGCCATTTCGGCGCGCGTTGACAATGATGGCACGAACATGGTCAAAAGGATAAAAATTGAGCATTGGAACGATCGCCGTAATTGCCGGCTCTATCCTTCTGGTTTGCTGATCGATGAGGTTGCCCTGCAGTCCTTGCTGCCTGTCGCACCGCATATTTACCTGTAACTTGGGAGTAGTATTGAATGACTGTTTTCAGTATCGGCGACACCAATTTTGACGTGGATGTGGCGAAATCAAGCATTAGTCTGGAGGCTCATGGCAGTGGCATGCTGGAGCTCAATATCGACATCCACGGCGATGATGATGTGTTTATGCGCTTAACCGAGCCGGAGGATGCGGAATGGTCGTGGGCGCTGTATCCGCCGGCCTTTTTCCTGCACGGCTTGCGCATACCGGAGGGGCAGGGTGGAGCGTTTGCGATCGGGATGCTCGATACGCATCCCGAGGCGGAGGAATCGGGTATCTATATGATGGAATATGGCGACGTGTCGGCCGTAAATATTATCGAATTGTCCGCACGGCGCCTGCTCGTGTCTGGCATGGTGGGCTTGTGCGGCAAGCGCCTGCCATTTCATATCGACTTGCCGCGCACATAGTGCCGGGGCCGGCCCCTTCGGGAGCGGAATGCGCGCCATTAAGGCGCATTCCCCCGCGGAGCCGGCCTCGCTCCTGCCTGATTAATCCAGCCCCAACGCCTTCGCCACATCCCCCCACGCCACATATTTGAAATTTTGCGGCCCATCGGGCAGGCGCTTGTAGCCGTCCTGGATCACCAGCATGCCTTGCGCATACGCGCCGCCCAGGTTGGCGGAGGTGACGTCGAGGCCATCCGTTTCCGACGTGCCGTCTATGCCGGCTGGTAAGTTGAATCCCACCTTGAAGCGCCCGCGCACCTTGTAGGGGGCTTGCGCGTCGAGCACCACGTAGCTGCTGTCGCCCTGGCTGGAGACGATCAGGTAGCCAGTGTCCGCCTTGCCGTTCGGCTTGCGGTAGATGGCCATGCCTTCCACGTCGGCCGTCAGGTTTGCGCCCACGGGCAGGACCATGGCGAGGGCATCGGGCTTGGCAGCGTCGGCCGAGGTGGTCCAGATGCCGCGCGTTTCCTCGCCCAGGAAGAGGCGGGCGTTGGCGTCGTCGGCCACGCAGCCTTCCGGTTGCGTGGCAACCTTGAAGCTGCGCAACAGCGTCGCACTGAACTGCTTGCCGCTCAAGCCGCTCATCTCGATCTTGTATTGCTGGAAGGTGCCATCCTTGTCGTTGATGAACGCTTGCACGCCGCCGCTGGCCGGCTGGTACAAGCACATGCCGTAGATGCTTTTCAGTCCGGTAGGGAAGCGGCCCGCTTCCGCCACGTCGCCGCTGGCATTGATGGTGAACAGCATCACGCTGTTGTCGTCGCGCTGGGTAGCCACGGCCAGGTCGACCGTGCTGCCGCCAAAACGGATACCTTGGCGCACGTCGACGTTGTTCAAGCGGCCCACTTCCAGCAGCTGCGTTTGCTTGCCTTGCAGGTCGTAGACGAGCAGTCCCTGCTTTTTGTTGGTGCCGAGTATGCGCGCGTTGGCAGGATCGCTGGCCAGCCAGATGGCCGGGTCGTCGGCCGCGTCGCCCTGGCGCGCCATCGGCGCCGTCTGCGCTTGCGGGGCGATGATGGCTACCGCAGGCTGTGTTTCCGCCTTACCATTCCATTTCAAGGGTCGCGTTTGCCAACCGCTCTTGCCGCGCAGCAGTAGCGACTCCTTGTCCAGCGTCAGCTGGCTGTCGCCTTTGCGTACGTTCAAGGCCACCGCTTGCGGCGGTAGTGCCGTCCACTGCCCGCCCTGATGGGTGTACAGGTGCAGCTTTTCCGCCTTGCCGTCGAGCACGGCCACGCCACCGGGCAGCACGGCCAGCGCGCCGGCGCCGCCGTCCAGCTGGCCATACGGCTTGCGCAGCGCCACCACTTCGCGCTTGCCCATGCCCTCCGAATCGGCGTCATACGCCCACACACCCATGTTAGCCTCGCTCACCAGCAGGCGCCGAGCGCCGTCGTCGACCCGGCAATGCTTCGCGTGCGGCGGCAAAGCCAGTTTGCGCACCAGGCTGCGCTGTTCTCCCTGCATCACCCACTGTTCCGCTTGCCCATCCTTGCCGATCAGGAACAGATGAGCTAGCTGCTGCGCGTCGCGGTACAAACACGATGCTTCCACGGAAAACGTGGGCACGGGGAACGGCGCCAGCTTGACCAGCTTGCCGGCCTGCACATCGACCGTCACGGGCAGAGGGCGCTGCGTGTCCGCTTCCAGGAACACGGCCAGCACGCGATTGCCATCGATGCGCGTGTCGAGCTGCTTGGCGCGCACGGCGATGCGGTCCTGTTCCTGGCCGGCCGCATTGACCAAACGCAGGCCGTGTTTGTCCAGGGTCAGCCAGCCGCCGCCGGGCAGGCGGGCCAGTTCTTCCGCTTCCTGCGTGAAGGAAGGAACAGCTTGGACAGGCGCGGCTTGCGCTGTAGCCGAGAGGCAAAAGGCGGCCAGCAAAGCGCTGCAGAGTACGGTCTTTTTCATGGTATTTACAATCATCATCAGAAGGCGCTGGCTTTCAGGCTCACTTTGAAAGTGCGGCCGTATTGTTCGTTCTGCACGTTGTATTGCTTCGTGCCCTGGTAGACATAGTATTTCTCGTTGTTCAGGTTGGCCGCTTCAAACGTTACCTGGAACTGCTTGTTGATCTGGTAGGACAGCGAGAAATCGAGCTGCTTCTGGCTGTCGACGATGTGGTCCTGGCTTTGGTCGAGGATGTCGTTACCCATTTCCAGCAGGTAGGGCGACTTGTAGTTGAGGGCCAGGCGGGCGCTCACCGGCCCCGTTTCATAGCCCAGCATCAAGTTCATCACCTGGTTCGACTGGCCCGGCAGGCGGATGTCGCGGTTCATCTGCTGCTTGCTGGCCTTGTCGTAGCGGCCGATTTGCGCGCTCGAGGTGCTCAGGGTGCCGTTCACGCCGACGAGGAACTTGTTGAACGGCGCCGGCAGCATGCGCAGCGGCTGCATGTAGGCCAGTTCGATGCCTTTGACCTTGGCCGCGTCGCCGTTCGCATACGAGGTCGCCGAGGTGTAATTGGCCCACTGACCCGTGCCGGCCAGGTTCGTCGTGTAGGTAAAATTCTTGATGTCCTTGTAGAAACCGTAGGCGGACATCACGCCGTCATTGCCCAGCACGCGCTCGATACCGAGGTCCAAATTGTTTGCTTTCAGCGGTTTCAAGTCCGGGTTGCCGATCACGGCTTCCGTGTTGCTGGCCAGGCTGATGCCCGGCGCCAGCTGGCTGAAGTTGGCGCGCACGATGGCTTGCGTCCAGGCGGCCCGCACGCTGGTATGTTGATCGACGTCATAACGGGTTTGCAGGTTCGGCAGCCAGTTGGTGTACGAGCGTTCGCGCGTCAAGGCCGTGGCCAACCCGGTGCTGTCCACTTGCGAGCCGGCCGCTTCAAAGCTGGTGCGCTCAAGACGCACGCCGCCGAGGATGTGCCAGGCGTCGAAGTCGTAGCTGTTTTGCACATACATGGCGTTGATGTCTTCATGCATGCGGTAGTCGTTGATGATGGACTCGGTGGCCAGGCGCGCCTTGTCGCGGTCCAGTCCCGCCACACGGGCGCGTATCAGCGTGGGGTCCAGAGCCACGCCGATGTTGCCCAGGTCATAGTCGAGCGTGTGGCCCTGCACGAAGTTGCTCATCGAGGTCGAGCCGGCGCCCCAGTAATTGCCGCTGCTGGCCTTGTTGCTGTTATACGCCCATTGATCCGTGTCATTGGTTTTTTCGCGGCGGCTGATTTTGGCGCCGAATTTCAGGGTGGCGATGTCGAACTTGCGCGCCAGGTCGATGCGCGCGTGGTGTTCATTGTCCTTCGAGTAGCGCTTTTGCAGGGTGATGGCGTTCAGCGCGTAGCTGGCCGGATCGTACAGCGAGGCGGGGCCGCTCAATTTCGGCTCCTGCGTATCCGTGAAACTGATGCCGGCAAAATTGCTGGTGCCACGGAAACGGCCGTCGTTCAAGGACTCTGGCGTGTCTTCCGTGGCGCGGCTCATGCCGCCTTTCACGTCCAGCGTCCAGTCGCCCGATTTCTGCTGTGTGCCCAGCACCAGCGAGCGTACTTGCTGCGTGTACTTGCGCTGGCGGATGCGGCGCTCGGCGCGCGCGCCAGCCGTCTGGCTTTCGGCCAGGCTGCCGCCCGCGATATTGCTGATGGTCAGGCGGTCGCGTACTTCATCGTCGGAAAATTCGCTGACGAACGAGCGCAAAAACCAGCTGTTGCCCGCTTCCGGGCGGTAATCGAGGTTGACGGCCAGCGCGCCGCGCTTGCGCACGGGCAGGTAGTCGCGCAACTCCAGGCCCGACAATTTACCCTTGCTCCAGGCGCCGCCCGTTTCCACGTCATCGGAGCCGAACGAGCGCTTTTCCGCGCTCAGGCCGGCGGCCACGCCCAGCTTGCCATCGAGGAAGCGCTGGGCCCACAGGGCGCCGCCGCTGGGGCTGGTCTTGCCCGTCTTTTCATCATGGCTGGCGCCCACGTTGGCCGACAGCAGCTTGCCGGGCAAGTCGAAGGCGGACAGCGATTTGACTTCGATGGTGGCGCCCAGCGAATTGGCATCCATTTCCGGCAGCAGGGTCTTCGAGACTTCCAGCGTGCGGATCAGGCCGGCAGGCAGGATATCGAGCGCCACGGCGCGGCGGCCCGCTTCCGGCGACGGCACCAGCGCGCCGTTGATGGTCACCGCGTTCAGGTCTGGCCCCAGGCCGCGCACCGTGATGTAGCGGCCTTCGCCCTGGTCGCGCTGCACCGATACGCCCGGCAAGCGGGCCAGTGCTTCGGCTGCGTTTTTATCGGGCAAGCCGCCGATATCATCGCTGCTGATGACGCTGATGATGTTGTCGGCTTTCTCTTGCGCCGCGATGGCGTTGCGCAGGCTGGCGCGCTGGCCGCTGACGACGACGGTGGCGGCCGGCAAGCCATCTGCATCCTGCGCTTGTGCATGGCTTGGACCGCTGAAGACGGCCATGATGGCCAGGGACAGTGCAGTCAGGCGCAGCGGGGAGGGGAAGGAAGTGTGCAAGGTTTTCATGAAGAGCTCGGTTAGGGGTAGGGAACCGGGCGGATTCTAGGCAGCAAATATGACGGTTGCGTGACAGGCAAGGGCTGGCCGCGCTGAAAACAACGGCCTGTGAACGCTTTCCGGCCGGAAATGAAGCGTGGTGAGCTGAAATGACCTGCCAGCGCAGGGCGCACGGGCAATGGCTTGCTGGATTTGCATCAGTTGCGTTGCTCATGATGAGCCGTTTGCACCTGCCGCAGGGGTGTGGCGTATGTCATCGTGCCGTCATGGGCGGGCGCTATCGTGGCGACAGCACCACTTTTAAAGGTTCCCCACATGCTGCCGTTGCACCGTAACAGTCTGATTGCCGCCGCGCTGGCATTGCCCCTGTTCTTTTTCCTGTACGCCACACTAGGCCACCTTAAACCGTTTGCCATCTGGAAGTGGATGGATATCGTCTGCGAAGGCGGCACGGCCGTCATGGCGGGCATCTGGTTTTTGTTTACCCTCAGCAGCCGTCCACGCGGACGTGTGACGAGCCTGATCGCCGGCGGCCTGTGCGCGATCATGCTGGGCTCCTGGGCCGATTGCCTGGATGAATTCTTTGCCGTCGATAAGAGCGCCGTGTGGGACAACTGGCTGGAAGCGCTGATTCCGTTTGGCATGCTGGTGCTGACCATCGGCATGTATTACTGGCGCCAGGAGCAGTTTCGCCTGAACGAACACCTGCAAAAGCGCGAGCGCCTGTTCCGCGACCACCGCGCCTTCGACCGCATCACGCAGCTGGCCGACGCCAGCTATCTGCGCACGCAGATGCGCCTGGAACAGGAACGCCGGCCCGGTCTCGATTGCGCGCTGGTCTTGCTCGACATCGACAGTTTTCACCTGATTAACCGCGAATACGGCCACCGCGAAGGCGACCGCGTGCTGCAAGCCGTGGGCCACATGCTGCTGCTGAACTTGCGCAATGACGATTTGCTGTGCCGCTATGCGGGCGACCGCTTTGCCGTGCTGATGCCGGGCGTGTCGCGCGAGGATGCGGCCGTGAAGGCGCGCCACCTGTGCGCCATGGTGGGGCAGATGCGCCACCATGCCAACGACAACCGCGAAATCCGTTTGAGCCTGCGGCATGCCTGCTCGCTTACCGATGGCGTGCCGGAAGTGGTGTTGGCCGAACTGAGCCGTGCCGTGGAAACGCCGCGCTCCGGTGCCGGGATCAGTTCCGCCGCGCCTGCCTGATGCCGCTGAACCAGCAAGGCGACCCCAGCATCGCGGCCCATCACCAGCCGGCGCTGGTGCTCGACTACGCGCGCAGCCGCGAACTGGCTGTGGCGCCGCTACTCAAGGGCACGGGCCTCGACGGTGGTGCGCTGCCGTGTGCGGAAAGCCAGGTCAGCGCCGCGCAATACCTGCAACTGCTGGCCAATGTGGCGCGCGGCCTGGACAGTGCCGACACCAGCTTCATGCTGGGCCAGCAAATGCTGCCCGGCCATTACGGCGCCGCCAGCCATGCCTTGCTGCAGGCGCAGAACTTGCGCCAGGCCTTGACCATCCTGTGCGGCTTCCACACCTTGCTGTGTCCGCTGCTGCAGCCGCGCTTGCGCGAGGCGGGCGAGTTGCACGTGTTGTACTGGGTCGATGCGTTCGGTGCGCCGAGCCAGCTGCCTTTTTTGGTGGAAATGCACATGACGGCGCTGGCGGCCATGTGCCGCTGGCTGGCCGGCGAGGCGTTGCCGTGGCGCTTCTGCTTCAACCGCGCGCGGCCACGTCACGTGGAGCAGCACGAGGTGCACCTGGGCCAGGCGCTGCGTTTCGATTGCCAGGTCGATGCCATGCTCATCGATTCCAGCTGGCTGGATAAACCCTGGCCGCGCGGCAATGCCACGGCGGCCGCGCTGGCCTTGCGGGCGGCCGCCCTGGCACCTGTACCGGCAACGAGCCTGCTCGGTGCGCTGTACGACTACCTGCTGGCCAATATCCGCTGCGCACCCACGCTGGAACGCACGGCACAGGAATTCGGCGTCAGTCCCGCCACGTTCAAGCGCCACCTGGCACGCCATGGCACGCATTTCCAGGCCGAGCTGGACCAGGTGCGCGCGCACAAGGCCATCTACCTGTTCCAGGCGCATGGCTACGACAACGACGCCGTGGCCGCCTACCTCGGCTTTCATGATGCCACCAACTTTCGCCGCTCGTTCAAGCGCTGGACGGGGCAAACGCCGCAGTTGTTGCGTCATGCGCTGGCACTGTTCGTGGCCGGTTGAATGGCGGCGTTGCGCGCCAGCGCCACGGGCAGTCATTCCAGTGGGAACAATTGCCCGTTCTACTACATCCATAGTACACTCGATCAGAGAGCGAACAGACGCGCTTTGAGGCGCTCCGGTGCGGCGGCGACGACCGCTGTGCCGTGCCTTAACCCAGCCTGGAAACTGGCGTGCCCAGCGTGGTGCGCCGGCAGCCGGGCAACTTGATAATGCCCAATCGTGTATTCACAATCGCAGATCGATCCAGTCGTCAGTTTCCGTAACACCCAGGGTGAGGCGGTGCGCGGCACGATTTTCAACTTGCAGCGCAATTCGCTGGTCATGGAAATCTACAATCCCTACTCGATTGTGCAGGTCAGCGAGGTGCTCAATGACGTGACGGTGCGCATGGGGGCGAAGAACGCCTATGTGGGCAAAGCCGTCGTCATCAGCAGCGTCAACACGGGCCTGACCGCCATCGTTTCCGTCACCCTGATCGACGAGTGGCGCGAGCTGAGCGACGTGGTGGTGGTCAAGGGCGCCGTGGCGAAAGAGTCCAGCGCCTTTGTCGCGGGCTGGGGCGAGCGCTTCCGCATCCGTCGCGATTACCAGATCGTCGTCAACGAAATGCGCGCCTTTTTGTCGGAGGTGGCGCGCTGGGTCGAGCAAGTCGACTTGTCCGACTCGCTGCCGAAGGAAAACGGCCGCCTGCGCGCCGACATCTTCGACGAGCTGGCCTTGCCGCTGATGGAGCAAACCCAGCTGTACTTGCGCCAGCTCGAGGTGGAAGCCTCGCTGGTCGAGGAAGAACGGGCGCCGGCCCACCGGGCCTTTGCCCAGACGGCGCTGCACCCGCTGATCCTGCGCGCGCCGTTCGTCTTCCGCACGTTTACCAAACCGCTCGGCTATGCGGGCGATTACCAGATGGTCAATCAGCTGCTCGACGATCCGCGCCAGGGTCCGAGCACGTATTTTCAGATTGTCAATGCAGCCTTCTTGCAGGCGGCTGTCGCCACGGCGCACCGCAACCGCATCGATATCCTGACGGAGTTTTTGGCGCACAAGGCGGCCGAGGCGCGTGTTGCCGGGCGCGTGTATAAAGTGCTCAACGTGGGCTGCGGCCCCGCCATCGAGGTGCAGCGTTTCTTGGAAACGTGCCCGGATGCGCAGTGGCTGGCCTTCGAGCTGGTCGACTTCAGCAGCGAAACGCTGGACTGGACGCGCGCGCGCCTGACCACCATCATGCAGCGCACGGGAAGCGTGGTGGAAATCGATTATGTGCACGACTCCGTGCACAACCTGCTCAAGCGCCGTCACGGCTCGGGCATCACGGGCTTGCCCGGCAGTTTCGACGCCGTGTATTGCGCCGGCCTGTTCGACTACCTGTCCGACAAGGTGTGCGCGCGCCTGCTGCTGCATTTCGCCTCGCGCGTGGGGCCGGGCGGGCGCCTGCTGGTGACGAATGTGCACGCCGACAATCCGGGCAAGTTCGGCATGGAGCATTTGCTGGAGTGGCATTTGATCTATCGCAATGAGGCGGGCTTGTCGGCCTTGCTGCCCGAACATGCGACGGCGCCGAAAATCTATGTCGACGCCACGGGCGTGAATGTGTTCGCGGAAGTGAGCATTCCTTGATGGATACTCCAGGCCTGCACGCCGGCTACACGGCCGTTTTGCGCGACTTCCGCCTGGAATTCAGCCGCGGCGGCGCTTACACGGGCATCGTGCTGATCCTGCTGGGCATGGGCCTCGATTCGGCGCTGTATCCGGACAAGCAGTCGGCGTTTACCAGTGCGCGCATCCTTGTGTCCGTGCTGATCTTTTTCGTCGTGCTGGCCATGCGCACGCGCTGGGCGCAGGACCGTATCCAGGGACTGACTTTTGTCTGGCTGATCCTGCCGCAAATCATGATCGCCTGGATGATCGCCATCACGGAAGGCGCCACCTCGATCTATTACGTGGGCATGACCCTGGCCATCTATTCCTCGGGCATCGTGCTGGCCTTCGGCCTGTGGCAAAACATGGTCTTCGGCGCCATCTCCTGCCTGCTGTACGTGGCCGCCTGCGCCTGGCATGCGGGCGGCTTCGACTTGCCGGCCACGTTTGTCGTCAATTGCCTGTTCCTGATCATGTCGGCCAGCATCAGCGCCGTGTTTACCTATTTCAATGAGCGCGCCCGCTTCATGCTGTTCCAGCTGAAGGCGGAAGTGGCGCAAAAGAACACCCAGCTGGAAGAAACCAACAAAAGCCTGGCCGATATCAAGGGGCAGATGCTGCAGCAGGAGAAAATGGCCGCCATCGGCACCCTGGCCGCCGGCATGCTGCATGAAGTCAACAACCCCGTGAATTTCTGCATGATGGCCATCGAGGTGGCCATTGAAGACCCGGCCGCCAAGCAAAGCGCGCTGGTGAGCGAATGCCTGGCCGACGCCAAGCAGGGTATGCTGCGCGTGCAGCACATCGTGTCCGATTTAAAAACCTTTGCCTACCGCAAGAGCGGCAACCAGCTCGAAACGGGCCATTTCCAGTTCCGCAGCGCGCTCGACGCGGCCATCCGCCTGGTGGGGCATGAAACGAAGAATGTCAGCATCAGCCACGACTTGCCGGTCGACACCCTGGTGCGCGGCGACGAGGCGGCCATCGTGGGCGTGCTGATCAATTTGCTGGGCAATGCCGTGCTGTCCATGCGCAAGGGCAATGCGCCGCCATTCGAGATCCGCATCACGGCCCGCTGGGACGAGAACCGCCTGCGCATCAGCGTGCGCGACAACGGCCCCGGCATCGCCCCGGAAAACCTGGCGCGCGTGTTCGAACCGTTCTTCACCACGCGCGAAGTGGGGCAGGGGCTGGGCCTGGGCCTGAGCATCAGCTATGGCGTGATCGAGCGCCACGGCGGCACCCTCTCCGCCGAAAGCGAGCTGGGTGTATGGGCCAGCATGAATTTCGACTTGCAGCGCTCCGACTGGGAGGGCCGTTAATGGACAACGATAGCCGCGCCAGCGTGCTGTACGTGGACGATGAAGCGCTCGCCTGCAAGTACTTCGCGCGCGCCATCGGTGCGCACTACCGCGTGCTGACGGCGCACAGCGTCGATGCGGCGCTGGCCTTGCTGAAAGATGAGGCCGCCAACATCGATGTGCTCGTCACCGATTACCGCATGCCGGACCGTCTGGGCAGCGAGCTGCTGCAGGAAGTGGCGCAATGCTATCCGCACATCGTCAGCATGCTGGTGACGGCGTATGCGGACAAGGACGTGCTGCTCGAACTGATCAACGGCGGCGCGCTGTTCCGCCTGCTGGAAAAGCCGCTTGACATGGTCGCCATGCAAACGGCGCTGCAGCTGGCCGTGCAGACGGGACGCGAGCGCGCCGCGCGCCGCCAGGGCCTGGTGGCGATGGAGGAATCGCTGGCCTTCCTGGCGCACGAATTGAACACGCCGCTGGCGGCCATCGCCAACTTTGCGCGCGGCATCGCGCGGCGCGCGCAGGCGGACGCCGCACCACAGGCCGAGATCGGCGAAGCGGCCGCTTTGATGCACGACAATGCGCGCTATTGTTTGTCCGTGCTGGCCAGTTTTGTCGACACGGTGCGCCTGGCCAGCGCCGGGCCGGGCATGCAGGGTGGACGCAGCGCCGGCAGCGCGCGCCAGTTGCTGGCCGCCTTGCTCGACAGCTATCCCTTGAGCACGGCCCAGCGCGCCGCCATCACGGTCGAGCAGGGCGAGGATTTCGCCATTGCCGAGTCGCCCAATTGCGTCGCGCTGATTTTATCGTCCGTGCTGGCGAATGCCCTGCGTTCGGCCGGCGAGCAAGCCCATCCTGCGATCGGCATCCGCATCGATGCGGGCCGCATCACGGTGCGCGACAATGGCGCCGGCATCGCCCCCGAGATTGTCGCGCAGCTGTTGCTCGACCCCGTCAGTGCCAGCGGCAACGAAGGCAAGGGCTGGGGCATGGTATTTTGCCACCGCATGATGCAATCGTTCGGCGGCAACCTCGATATCGCCACCGAATTTGGCAGTGCCACCACAGTCACCCTGAATTTTCCAGTACATATAAGGAACGAGCATGATTGACGCCAATCTGCGTTTGCCGGCTCAGCTTGAGCCGGCGCAAGGCTTGCCGACGATACTCTATGTCGATGACGAGGCCAACGCCCTCAAATATTTCCAGCGCGCCATCGCGCCGCTGGCCAACGTGCTGACGGCGACCTCGGTCGAGGAGGGCAAGCGCATCCTCGACGCGCAAGCCGAGCGCATCGCCGTGCTGGTGTCGGACCAGCGCATGCCTGGCGCCTATGGCAACGAATTGCTGTCCTATGCCTGGGACCGCTACCCGCACATCGTGCGCATTTTGACCACCGCGTATTCCGAGCTGGAGCACACGGTGGAAGCCGTCAATCAGGGGCAGATCCACCGCTATATCCAGAAGCCGTGGGATATCGCGGCGCTGCGCATGGAACTCAAGCAGGCTCTGGAACTGGCGCGGCTGCGCAATGAACACGCGCAGTTGCTGCGCGAAAAGCTGATGGTGCGCCAGCGGCAAGCCGTCGCCAACCGTATCGGCACCCTGTACGCCTTGTGCGCCAGCCTGGCCGGGCCGGAACAGCAGCTGCCCGTGGAAGCGTATCTGTCGGCGGCCCTGACGGCCGGCGTCACGCCGCCCGAGCCGGACTGGCTGCTGATGGATTATGCCGACCTGGTCAGTTCGGAAGCCTTCCGCGGCACCGCCTTTGCCGCCGCCGTGCGCCAGCAGCTCGACACGCTCGAGCGCGAGCACCCTGGGCGCGGCGTGGAGCAATCGATCGACATGCTGTTGCCCGTGTTTGGCGCGGCGCTGCAGAACCAGGGCGGCACGGCCCTGTTCCTCGATGGCCGCCTGCTGACGGAATTCCTGGAAACGCCGACCACCACGCCCGTCTCGTCCATCCACGCATTCTGGCTGGCCAGCTTGCTGTGGCTGGCGCGGCGCGGCTGGTCCTTGCATCTGAGTAAGACGGAACTGGGCTTGCAGGGCAAGGTGGTGCAGGCTGAACCGGCGCTCACGCCGGACCACCTGGCGGCCTGGATCGAGCAGTTCTGAGCAGGGCGGTCCTCAAGGGGCCGGCGCCAAAGAAAACAGGGCCGCGCGGGCCCTGTTTCTGCATGCTGCGAGCAGAGCTTAGCGCTCTGACGCCGTTTTCAGGTTGTTCAAGCCTTTTTCAAAATCCTTGCCGATCATCCGGTCCATGCTGACAAACACCGTCATGACCTTGCTGACGTAAGGGCTGGGGCCCGTCATGGTCCAGTTCACCCTGGTGCCGTCGCCCTCGGGTGTCATGGTAAACGTGGTGGTGTTATGGCTTTCGAACGGTTTCAGGAAGTCCAGCTTGATGACGGTGCGCTCGGGCTGGGCCGCTTCCGTGATTTCCATGCGGCCGGCGCCCACCTTGTCATTGCCTTGCCACGCATATTGCGCGCCCAGGCCATTGGCCGGGCCCGCAAAGGTGCGGCGCATGGCCGGATCGAGTTTTTCCCACGGCGACCAGGCGGCCCAGTAATGGAAGTCCGTGATCAGGCCGGCGATTTTCTCGGGCGGGGCCTTGATGGTGATTTCGCGCTGGACACTGAAGGTGTCGGGCTTGGTGGTGGCATAGCCGAGGATGGCGGCGACGACGACGACGATCAGCAGCAGGGTTTTTTTGATCATATGCTCTCCAGATCTTGAATGGTCGATGCGAACGAATCAAGGCAATCTTAGCAGATATGAATGGCTGTGCGCAGCCGCTTGGCCTTTATTTGCGCCAGCTCTGCGCAGGACCGCCTGCACGCCCGTTCGTCGCCGCGCGCACCCGCGCACGCCAGGTGTGTGCAGGTTTGTGGTACGGGCCGGCGTCCGCTAGAATGCTGGCCTGCAACGATTTCACTTAGGGAAATATGATTCAACGATCGATCGCCAGGCTGACCCTGGCGTGCGGCTTGCTGGCGTCCGCCTTTGCCGCGAACCTGGCGCATGCCGATGCCTGTCCCGCCCATTACGTCGATGGCCGCAAACCGGAAATCACCAACCCCAAGCTGGACGTGGCGACCAGGGAGCTGTGCTACAACGTGTTTGGCGTGATGCACTCGGGTATCACCCGCACGCCGCTATGGTCGGCTGAACACCTGACGGCGAACAATCTGGAAGCGGCGCAGGACTTGTCGCGCGAAAACTCCTTCCACGCCGAACGCAAGCTGCCCGCCGCCCAGCGCGCGGAACTGGCCGATTATGCGCGTAGCGGCTTCGACCGTGGCCACATGGCGCCGAACGGCGACATGCCGGATCGCCAGAGCCAGCACGACAGCTTTACCCTGGCCAACATGGTGCCGCAGGATGCACGCAACAACCGCTATGTGTGGGCCGGCATCGAGGGTGCCGTGCGCAAGATGGCCAAGAAGGAGGGCGATTTGTACGTGATCACGGGGCCGGCGTTCATTGGCGGCAACTTGCGCAAGGTGGGAAGAGTCATTGTGCCCAGCCACCTGTACAAGGCCGTGTACAGCCCGCGCCAGCGCGCCGGCGCCGCCTACTTCATCGAAAACGTCGATACCAAGCAATATGAAATGCTGAGCATTGCGCAACTGGAAGACAGGATAGGCATCGATCTGTTACCGTCGCTGACGCGCCAGCAAAAGCTGCGCATGCTGAGTTTGCCGAAGATCAGTAGCAAGTCCAAAAACCGTTGAAAGGAAATCCCATGTGCGCAAAGAAATTCGTTCCCTACGCCAATGAAAGCGATGTGCTGGAAATCGGCAATCTGAGCATCGAAAACCGCATCGACCGCATCAGCCTCAGCGGCGACATCGACCTGACCCTGGACAAGCCGGGCCTGGCCCTGGCGAAACAGCTGCAAAAACTGCTGGCCGACGTGGTGGCGCAGCTGGAAAAGCAGGAACTGCCCGACCAGTTGCCGCCGCCCGAGGTGACCTCGGTGGCCAATCCCTTCGAGTGAGTTGGCAAACGCGGGCGCGCTTGATTGTCCGCCGGTCTTACAGTTGGCGCGGCCCCTGCGGCGTGTTGATGTGGGCCACCAGGCGGGGGCCGCGTTCCCCTGTCGACGGGTGCACAGCCACCTGGCTATCAAGGCCCAGCGATAGCAGCAAGCGCGCAATGCGTTCCGGTTCGGGATGAAACAGGTCAAGCTTGATGAGGGACAGTCCATGGTCCTGCAGCCTGGCCGCCGGGTGCGCTGCCGCTTGCCACTCGATGAGTGCCGGGGCAACGCCATGCAGGCGCAACGCGCCATCATCGGGAATGGTGATCAGCCAATTCAGGGCACCTCGGCTCATGGCCTCGATATTGCCAAGTGGCTCCGAACAAGCCGCAACGCTTGCCTCGATATCGGTAGTGCGGGCTATCCAGGTGGCGAGTGCCGGTGCCGCATTGGCGGCCAGGGTGTCAAGCGCGAACCAGCGGGGCCTGGATGGTGGCGGCGCCGTGGGGTCGGGCGCGATCACTTCCAGGTAGACAGAATCGCCAAGCCGCAGCAGAAGGTTATGCGTCCCCATGCGGGCATGCCCTCCGCCAGCCTGAGGTTCCACCCCTAGCGCCAGCCGCACCAGCTCGGCACCCGCTTCCAGCGTTGGCGCCGTGATGGCGATATGGTCAATGTGGCAGCATGTCACTGCAGATCCTTCACCGTAGCATCGTTGATGTGTTCAAGCCTGCTCATCCTCGGAGGCAACCCCATCCGACGGCCAGCATCGGATGGGACTGACACAGCGCCTGCTTACTTCGCGAACGCCTGCGCCGCTGGCGTCACGGTAACGGCTGCCGGTTTGATGTCCAGCTTCATCGCGCCGATGACTTTGTCTTCATCGAGCAGCGCCTGCGGCTTGTTGCCGTCGTACTTGATGGGAGAAAACGCATCGCTGACGAGCTTATCCTTCAAGCCGGCCGCATCCTTGGCGACGATCACCACGGACAGGTTTTTCGCCGACAAATGCTTTTTGATGGCGCGGTTGACATCGGCCACCGTCAGTTTCGACAGGCCGTCACGCATCAGCTTGGTAAATTCCGGCGTGCCATACCATTGCGAGTCGAGCGCATAGCCCAGTTGCTGGTCCTGCGTCGAGGTCATGACGAAGACGTTCTTCATCAGGTAGTCGCGCGTGGTGGCGAAGTCGTCCTGCATCAGGCCGTTGTCGATGAGCTTGCCCAATTCCGTCAGGGCCACGCGCAGGGCGAAGTGGGCGTTGTCCGGCGCCACGGGGCGGATCCAGATCTCGAACAGCTGCGCCTTGCGGCCCAGGTTCGGGTTCGGGAAGAACTGATACATGCCGCGCGGGAAAGCTTCGATGTAGGCGTAGTCGCCGTAGTTCATGCCGCGGATTTCGCGGATGCGCTGGTACAGGTAGGAGTTCGAAGCGCGGTGCTCGCCCAGCCACGTCTTCGCCAGCCACAGGGCGGGGAAGTCCGGGTGCGTGCGCGTCACTTCCAAAGGCAGGCCGAACGAGATGGCCGTGGCGCGCGTGTTTTTCTCGATGATTTCCACTTCCAGGCCCTGCGCCTTGCGGCCCGCCGGTTTGACGGTGGCCGGCAAGCCTGGGCCGGCCGGCAGTTTGCCGAGTGCCTGCGTCAGCGAGGCCGTCATGGCGTCGGACACGTCGCCGGAAAGGCCCACCTTGACGGCGCCTTGCGCATACGCGCTCTTCCAGAACTGCTTGACATCGTCGAGGGTGATGGCGTCGATGCCGGCCACCGTACCGAGCACCGGGTGACCATACGGCGTGCCTGCATACACATTCGTTTGCAGGCGTTCCTTGGCGAATTCCTCTTCGTTATTGTCCTTCAGGTCCAGCAGCAGCGCGTTCTTTTGCGCATCCTTCAGGCGGCGGAAGTCGTCTTCGCGGAAACCCGGCGAGAGCAGCAGGGGCAGGGCGATGGCGTTGAACTGCGTCCAGTTATCCCGGTGGATGGAACCCGTAAACGTCGTCATTTCCTTGTCCGTCTGCTGGCTGAAACTGCCGGCCAGCGGGAACAGGGCCTGGTTGACTTCGTCGATCTTGCGTTCGGACGAGCCACCGGACGCCACCATGGCGGCCGTCAGCGCGGCCAGGCCTTCCTTGCCTTTCGGGTCTTGCGCGGAACCGGCCGTAAACAGCAGCTTGTAGCGGATCTGCGGCAGCGCGGACTTTTGCACCAAGACGTCAAATTTTGCGTTCGAGGCGGGCGGCAGCAGGCTGGCCAGCTTCGGCGTGGTGGCGATGGCGGCTGCCATCGGCTGGTTTGACAGGGTGGTTACCACCAGGCCGTCGTCCGTCAGGTATTTGCGCGCGGCGGCCTGCAGGTCGGCCGGCGTAAGCGTATCGATCAGGCGGTAGTACTGGTTGATGGTGGCATACGAGCGGTCGAAATGCACGAAGGACGCCAGGGTGCCGGCGATCTGCTCCGTGTTGTCGAGCGAGCGGATCAGGCCGTATTTTTCGGCCGACTTGGCATCCGCCAGGTCTTTTTCGCTCACTGGCGTATCGCGCAGCTGCGCCACGGTGGCCAGGATGGCGTCGCGCACGTAGACGGCGTCATCGATGTTTTTCACGCGCGCGCCCAGCACGGCCAGCGTCGGGTCGACCCGGTCCGGCGTCATCTCGAACAATTGGTCGACCTTTTGCTCATTTTGCACCAGGCGTTTATACAGCGGCGAAGTGCGGCCGAACGACAGCGACAGCAACGTTGCCAGTGCTGCCTGGTCCTTGTCCTTCACGGAAAACGCGGGTGCGTGGAAGCCCACGGCCACCCATGGCAGGGTCGGCGTCGGCCAGGCCACGTGCTTGTAGACGGGGCCATGCGGCGCGGGTTCCACGGGCACGGCCGCCTGCTGCTTGCCGCGCTGCCACTGACTCCAGTATTTTTCCACCAGCGCGATGGCTTGCTGCGGCTCGACGTCGCCGGCGATGATGATGGTGGTGCGCTCAGGACGGTACCAGCGGTCGAAGAAGAGCTTCGAATACGCGTACTGGTTCGGCATGTCTTCGATGTCCTGGATAAAACCCATCGTCGTGTGCTTGTAGGTATGCGTGGTGTAGGCGCTGTCGCGCATCACTTCGAACAGTTTCGAGACGGGATTGGCGCTGTTCTTGTTGTATTCGCCCAGCACGGCCCGCGATTCCGTCTTGAACGCGTCTTCCGCGTAGTCGAGGTGCTGGAAGCGGTCCGCCTCCACCTTCAGCACGGTTTCCAGGTCTTGCTTGGCAAACGTCGTGTGGTAATTGGTCAGGTCGTCGCTGGTATACGCGTTCTGGCGCGCGCCGGCGCGGGTGATGACTTCCTGGTATTTCTCGGGCGGATAGGCCTTGGTGCCGCGAAACATCATGTGTTCAAAAAAATGCGCGAAACCGGACTTGCCCGGCTCGACTTCATTGCGCGAGCCCGTCTGCACAGGAATTTGCAGCGAGACCAGGTTCGGGAAGCCGGTCGGCACGATGATGATTTTTAGTCCATTGGCCAGGGTCTTTTCGGTGGCCTTGAATGGCAGCAAATCTGCTTTGCTGGCTGTGGCGCTGTGAGTGGCGGCCGGTTTGACGGGCGCGGCGCCCAGGTTCGACGAGGCCATGGCCGACAGGGCCAGGGCGAAAGCGGGTAATAAAGCGGGCATGATTCTTGACACGAGGGCTCCTTCTTTTTTGGATGTTATGAAAGTGCAACGCCGCAGCATAGAATATTCAGGCCGCCGTGCATAGGGGCGAGATTAAAAGTCGGGCCGCAGGATGCGTGCCGTCAGATGGCTGAGAAAGTCGCGCCGGGTCGGCAGGAACATGCGGATGTACACGATGCCGTGCGCGCGATCATGGTGGTACACGACGCGGATGTCGTGGCACAGGCGCTGCCGCACGTCCAGGCCGAGGTCGCGGGCCGCTTCGATGGGCGTGCCGCTGTCGGGATAGGCCTTCAGATCGGCAAAGAGTTGGCGAAAGTCCGAGGTGAACTGCTCGCATTGCGCTGCCGCATGGCGCGCCTGGAAGTCGCTGCGCAATTCCTTGAAATCGGCTGCGGCGCTTTTCAGCACGACGAGGCGCGCCATCTCAAGCCTGGTCGAGGCTGGCCAGGAAGTCTTCTTCGGACACCACGTCGCCGCGCGCGATGTCCTGGTTGCCCATGGCGATCAGCTTCATGAACGCATGCTGTTCCTGCATCTGCTGCGCCTGCCGCTTGCCTTCCTGGTAAGCGTGTATCGATAGCACGACCATCTTCGCTTCGCCATTTTGCGTAATGATGATGGGCTCGTCCTGGCCAGCGTCAAAGCTGTTGACGATTTCGGTCGTATTGGCCTTGAGATAGGAGATCGGCTTGATGCGTTCCTTGAGGTTCACGGCGTCTCCGAATGAGATAAACTACGATAGGACCAAATATACACCAAATTTGGTCTTGCTTCTTTGTTGCTTACGTGAGCGTGGTTTCCGGCAGGCTGATGCGGTTGCGTCCCAGGTGCTTGGCGCGGTACAGGGCGCAATCGGCCGTGTGGATCAGCTGTCCCAGTTGCGTGCCGGGGCCGGGCAGGGCCGAGGCGGCGCCGATGCTGACGGTGACGCAGGCGCCGTCGGAGCGCTTGCGCGGCAGTTGCAGCCGCTCCACGCGCTGGCGGATGCGTTCGGCCACGATGGCCGCACCCTTGAGCGACTGGTTCGGCAGGATGACGGCAAATTCCTCGCCGCCATAGCGGGCCACCAGGTCGTTCGTGCGCATTTCGCTGGCCACGGCACCGGCCACCTTGCGCAGGCACAGGTCGCCGCCCTGGTGGCCGTGGCTGTCGTTGTATTCCTTGAAATTGTCGACATCGACCATCAGCAGCGACAGGGGCTGGCCCTGGCGCTGGGCGCGCTGCCATTCGGCAAGCATGGTGTCGTCGAAGCAGCGCCGGTTCGCCAGCCCCGTCAAGCCATCGCGCGTGGCCAGGCGTTCCAGTTCCACCTGCGCACGTTTTTCTTCCGTCATGTCGCGCAGGGTTTCCACCACGGCGATCAGTTCGCCGTGATTGCCGTAGATGGGGCTGGCATCGACGGCCAGGTAGCGGCGCCGCCCCGTGCGCGGCATGTCGCACCAGTTTTCTGCACACAGATTGCTGCCCGTGCTGCTGCGGTATTGCTGCTGCGCGTGCAGCGCGCGCATGTCGCCGCCGCGTCCGGCCAGCAGCAGGTCGGCCAGGGTGGGGCGCTCGTCGTTGTAAAAGCAGCGGCCCGGCTCGCACGTGCCCAGTACTTCGGCCGCCGGCACGCCCGTCAGCTGCTCGCAGGCGCGGTTCCAGATCATCACCCGCCCATGCACATCGAGGACAAAGGTGGGCACCACCAGCAATTCCATCATCTTGACGGCGAAACCCTGGGCTTCGCCATACGGCGATGCGCTGGCATGTGCGTGACTATCCGGCATGAATGCATCCTTCCTGGGCGTGAATGGGGGGCAGCTGGCTCCTTGGCCATGATGCAGCGTGGAGTAGCGATGGTGTTGATATAGAGCAATATTTTCAGCGATGGGCCATTGCTTCATCGTGGCCGCAGCCTGGCAGGGGCAGCGACAGGTGCAAGGTGGTGCCGGCGCCGCTGTGGCTGGCAATGTGCAGGCTGCCGCCGGCGGCGGCCACGCGCTCATGCATGCCGGACAGGCCGCAACCGAGGCGCGGCGGCGAACCGGTCAGTCCGACGCCGTCGTCGCTGATGCGGCAGGCGAGGGTGTCGCCCGCTTGTTGCAGGCTCAGCTGGACATGCGTGGCGCGCGCATGGCGGGCGATATTGGCCAGCGCTTCCTGCAGCGCGTGGTACAGCAGGGGGCCGTGTATGCTGCCGGCGGCGGCGTCGAGCCGGTAATCGCAGCTGCAATCGATGCCCGTGCTGCGCTGGAAGTCCGTCAGCAAGCCGTCGCACGCCGCTTGCAGGCCGGCATCGAGGGCGGGCGGGCGCAGGTCGTGGATGACGCGCCGCAGCGCCGCGATGCTGAGGTCGACATTGCGCGCCATCACGGCCAGTTGCCGCGCCAGCTGAGGCGTCGCGCCCTGCGTGCTGGCCTGCAGCATGGACAGGTCGATTTTCAGGGTCAGCAGATGCTGGCCCAGGTCGTCGTGGATATCGCGCCCGATGCGCAGGCGTTCCTGTTCACGCGCCTTGCGCTGCCCGCTGGCCAGGCGCGTCTGCTCGGCGTCGGCGCGCAGCTGTTCCAGCCCCCGCTGGCGCAGCGCCAGGCGGTGCTGTCGCCACAGCAACAGCGCCAGCGCAAGGAGCAGGAGGGCGCAGACCACCAGCAGAGGGGAGGGGGTGCTGGCTTGCGGCATCGTCCCGGCCGTGTATCCGGCGTGCAAGGCGGCGGGTGCGGCGGCCGTCAGGCAGGCCAGAATGCTCAGGCGGTACGGCAGGCGTATCCAGCGTTGCAGCATGTCCTTGCTCCCCAAAAGTTTTCCAACGGGCAATGTTCTTACAGAAAATATATTAACTTTGGGTTATTTATATTGTCTAAACGCAAAAGCTACGCAGTTATGCCTGCCCCTGTGGCTTTCTTGCCGGTTGACACCGCGGCGCCAGGTGGCGGCCACGGCATTTGCACGGGAAGTATCGTGGCGGCATATAATAGAGGGTTGTCAATCGGCATTTGCGGTTCCGGCGTTGTGCGCGGGCATCGCTGCGGTCGCCTTGCGCGATGACGCCAGCCAGCTCTTAGGAAATACAGTGACTTATAGCATCAAAGAGATTTTTTATACCCTGCAGGGCGAAGGTGCGCACGCGGGCCGTCCGGCCGTGTTTTGCCGCTTTTCCGGCTGCAATCTGTGGACGGGCCGCGAAAGTGACCGCGCCACGGCCGTGTGCCAGTTCTGCGACACGGATTTCGTCGGCACCGATGGCGAACGGGGCGGCAAGTTCAAGACGCCCGAGGAACTGGCCGCGCTGATCGACAGCCTGTGGCCGGCCAGCTACGCACCGAGCAAATACGTGGTGTTTACGGGCGGCGAGCCGCTGCTGCAACTGGACACGGCCCTGATCGACGCCATGCATGCGGTGGGCTTTACCATCGCCATCGAAACCAACGGCACCTTGCCCGTGCCGCGCGGCGTGGACTGGATCTGCGTCAGCCCGAAGATGGGTTCGACACTGGTCGTACACAAAGGCAATGAAATCAAGGTGGTCATTCCCCAGTTCCAGCAAGACCTGGCCGCCTACGAACAACTGGACTTCGAGAACTTCTTCGTGCAGGCGATGGACGGCCCTCTGGCCGCGCACAACATGCAACTGGCCATCGAGACGTGCAAAAGCAACCCGAAGTGGAAGCTGAGCCTGCAAACCCATAAACTCCTGCAAATACCTTAACAAAACAATATGCTGACTATCACACGCAAGCTCGAATTCGACGCGGGCCACCGCATTCCCGACCATAAAAGCCAGTGCCGCAACCTGCACGGCCACCGCTACACGGTGGAAATCACCCTGGTCGGCAAGGTCATCGAAGCGGAAGGCAATTCCGACAACGGCATGATCATGGACTTTTCCGACGTGAAAACCCTGGCCAAGCAGCACCTGGTCGATGTCTGGGACCACGCCTTCCTTGTGTATGAAAAGGATGTGGCCGTGCGCGACTTCCTGGCCAGCCTGCCCGACCATAAAACCGTCGTCATCGACCGCATCCCGACCGTGGAAAACCTGGCGCGCATCGCCTTCGAGATCCTGAAAGCGGCGTTTACCGACCATTTCGGCACCGGCTTGCACCTGCATAAACTGGTGTTGCATGAAACGCCGAATTGCTGGGCAGAAGTGACCGATGACTGAAGTGCGGGATAGCGCGCAGGACGCGCGCTACATGCAGCTGGCCCTGGAGCAGGCCCAGCACGCGTGGGATCTGGGGGAAGTGCCCGTCGGCGCCGTCGTCGTCAAGGATGGTGTAGTCATTGCCGTGGGCTACAACCAGCCCATAGGCCGTCACGACCCCACGGCGCACGCGGAAGTGATGGCCTTGCGCGCGGCCGCCGAAAAGCTGGGCAACTACCGGCTGCCCGGCTGCGAACTGTACGTGACCCTGGAACCGTGCGTGATGTGCTCGGGCGCCATGCTGCATGCGCGCCTGGCGCGCGTGGTGTACGGCGCGGGCGACCCGAAGACGGGCGCCTGCGGTTCCGTGCTGAACCTGTTCGAGCAGCCAGCCTTGAACCACCAGACGGCCATCGTTGGCGGCGTGCTGGCCGACGAGTGCGGCGCCTTCCTCAAGCGTTTCTTTGTCGAGCGCCGCCGCGCGCAGTCGGAAGCGCGCAAGCTGGCCAATCCGCCGGCCTGTTAGCCTGGTCTTGCCAGCCATCGCGGCTGGCATTTTTTGTAACTGTTGCGAAATAACATCTGTCCAGACCAACTGCCATTCTCAAATGAGAATGATTCGTGTTACAGTATTGTTTTCGCCAGCAAACTTTCCTTGCGCATCGTTATCGATCCAGGTTCAAGAGCCAGCTTCCACTCTTAAACCGGATCATCATGACTACAGTGCTTCTGCAGCGCTCCGCTGCGCCCGTCGTATCTCCCGTTCCTGCCCGTCGCCACAACCTGGTGTTGCGCGCCGCCTTGCTGGGCCTGTTCGCCGCGCCGCTGCTGCCTGCCATGGCGCAAACGGCCGCCATCAACGCGGGTACGGCGGCGCAGGAGCCGGCCAGGTTGCCTGTCTTCCCGGAAATCGTCGTCAATGCCAAGCAGGACTATGAACGCCGCGCCGGCACCAGGACGGTCGTCACGGCGGACGACCTGGAACGCCGCAATGTCACCGACATGGGCGGCATCGTGCGCTACCTGCCTTTGATTACCGCGCCAGCGGCGGCCTCGGGCAGCGGCAGTGTGTGGGATGGTTCGGGCAATACCGGTTACAACATCCGCGGCCTGGAAGGCAACCGGGTCAGCCTGGAGCTCGATGGCATCTCGCTGCCGGACGCGGCGCCCAAGCCGGACGGCAACACCCTCAATGCCTTCGCCACGGGCCGCGATTATTTTGACCCTGAAACGTTCCGCGAAGTGCGCATCGATTCGGGCACGACGGCCGCCAGCGGCGCCAATCCGGGCCTGGGCGGCGGCGTGGCCTTCATCACCAAGTCGCCCGAAGATTACCTGGGCGAGGGGCGGGATCATTATGTCGCCTATAAATACGGCCGCGCCACGGCCGACCGCAGCAATGCGCACACCCTGACGGGCGCCGCCAGGATGGGCGACAAGCTGCAGGGCCTGGCCGTGTATGTGCACCGCGATGGCGAGCAGACGGACAGCCGCGGCACCACCCCCGTCAACCCGGAAGACTGGCATTCGAACGCCTTGCTGTCCAAGCTCGTGTGGACCTTGCCTGGCGAACAAAAGCTCGACTTGACGGTCGACATGTTCGAGCGCAAGAACAAGCGCGATCTGCGCAGCAAGGTCAGCACGTATTATCCGACGGGCGTGCAGCAGGATTCCACCACCAGGCGCACGCGCGTCAGCCTGGGCCACGACGTGGCGCTCAAGGATTTCGCCCTGTTCGACCGCCTGACGTCGAAGGTCTATCTGCAGAATGCGAACACCGACGACAAGACGCAAGGTCGCTACACCTTTGGCAGCCCAGCGCAGCGTTCCATTGAAACGAGCTTCAAGAATGACAGCATTGGCGTCACGTCCGAAGCGTTCAAGCAGCTCAACGCCGACAATGCGCTGTTGTACGGCGTGCAGCTGGAACAGCTGAAAACGCGCCGTCCGTGGCGGGAAGACCGTCTCATCATCGCCACTGGCCAGCATCAGATCACCAACAAGAACCGCATGGCCGACATGGATACGAGCAAGCTGGCCCTGTATGTGCGCGATGACCTCAGCTTTGATCTTGCAGGCAAGAAGGCCGTGTTGACGCCGGGCTTGCGTGCCGACTACCGCAAGGACGCGCCGAAAAACCTGCAACACTACGCTATCGGCGTACCGGGCGCGTCCAAGGAAATACGCAAGCAGAGCGACACGTATTTCACGCCCAGCCTGAGCCTGTCCGTGGAAGTCTTGCCGCAAATGAACGCCTACGCCACCGTGACGCGCGGCACGCGCCTGCCGACGGCGGCCGAACGCACGGGCACCTATGATTCCATCAGCTATACGGGCACGGGCAGGGGTTATGCCGTGCTGGGCAATGCGAATTTGCGCAAGGAAACCAGCCAGGCCTATGAGCTGGGCTTGAAGGGCGACGTCGTCAAAGGCTTGAGCATGCACGCCTCCGTCTACCAGATGGAATACAAAAACATGATCGAATATGTAATGCAGGAAGATGACCCGGTGAACTATCCCACCATCACCCAGGGCCTGTTCCGTCCGGAAAACATCGGCAATGCGCGCACCTGGGGTGCCGAGCTGACCCTGCGCGCGGAGCTGGGCGCCTGGGCGCCAGCCATGCAGGGTTACCACATCGACCTGGCGACGGGCGTGGCCAAGGGCCGCTCCTTCAATACCCTGACGGGCGACAGCGGCGGCCTGGCCTCGGTGGCGCCGGCCAAGACGGCCTTGACCTTCGGCTACGACCATGCAAACGAGCTGTTCGGCCTGGCCCTGACGGCCGTGCATGCGGGCGACAAACAGGCGCCGAACGACTTGCTGACGGGTACGACCGCGCCGCGCTTCAGCGTGCCGTCATACACGATTTTCGACCTGTCGACCTACTGGAACGTGCACAAGAACGCGAAGATCGTCGTCGGCGTGTACAACTTGACGGACCGCAAGTACTGGGACTACGCCGCTGCGCGCAGCCTGTCCGCCGGCACCACGGCGGCAACTCGCGCCGAGATCGAGCGCTATGCCAAGCCGGGTCGCAACGTCGCCGCCAGCCTCAGCGTCAATTTCTAAATTTTTACCGTGGAGGGGTGCTTGCCCCTCTTATTTTCCATGTTTGATTGAATGGTCTCTCTATGAAGTTATCCAAACTCGTTCTATCCCTGCTAGGCAGCCTGATGATTGCAAACGCAAGCGCGGCCCCAGCTCCCCTGGCGGAACGCTGGTCCACCTTGCGCGCGGAGCAGCCGAAGCTGCAGATTCGCGACGCGGCGCGCGCGCTGGGTGTATCCGAAGCGCAATTGCTAGCCACCAACATCAGCAAGGGCGTGACGCGCTTGCAGGCCGATGGCAATCAGCCGCGCGAAATCATGCGCGCCGCGCTAGACCTGGGCCTGGTGCAAGCGATTACGCGCAATGAAAACGGCGTCATCGAAACGACGGGCGTCGCCAGCAAGTTCAAGCAGGCGGGCGACAAGTCCGAGCAGGCCGATGCCAAGGACCCGGAAACGGAGGCGCGCCAGCGCAATATCGCCGGCGGCTACCTGGGCGGCCAGATCGACCTGCGTTTTCACTTTGAAAACTGGAAATATGCATTTGCCGTGGAGCAAGCGGGCCGCGACGGCAAGCCCACGCGCAGCCTGCAATTTTTTGATGCCAACGGCACGGCAGTGCACAAAATCTACCTGCGCAACGAGCCGGGCGTGGCCGTCTACGACAAGCTGGTGGCAAACTTCCGCCTGCCCCAGCAAAGCGCGGAATTGAACGTGCTGGCCGTGGCGCCAAAAGCGGTGGAAAAGCCCGACAGCGAAATCGATGTCAAGGAATTCCAGCTGGCCTGGAAAGACATGACGGACGTGCATCAGTTTGCGCAAATCATGCGCGAATTCCATCTGACGCGCGAACAGGCGCTGCGCCTGGCGCCGGCCGGCGTGGTCGAGCGCGTGACGCCAGCAGCGCTGCGCACCCTGCTGGAAAACGCGGCGAAGGACAAGGTCGCCATCATGGTGTTCCTGGGCAATGAAGGCTTGACGCAGATCTACAGCGGCAAGATCGAGAAAACCATGGCCGCCGGCGGTTTCTTCAACGTGCTGGACCCGGATTTCAATCTGCACATCCGCGACACGGCCCTGCGCAGCGGCTGGGTCGTCAAGCGCGGCGGCGTCACCTCGGTCGAGTTCTTCGATAACGATGGCACGCAAGTGGTCTCTTTCTTCGGCGTGCGCGAGCGCGGCAAGCCACAGCCGCAAGCGTGGGTCGACCTGGCCGATTCCTTGCCTAAGGCTAAGTAAGTAGCTGCGCCGTTGCCGCCCGGCGTACCGGCGCGGCAACACTTGAGTTCGACTTCCGCATGAGTCACGATGGTACTATCACAATAGTGGTATGCTGATTCCAGGGCCGCAGATCGTGCCTGCGTGCCGGTTCCTGGAAGAGAGGCAATCATGGCAACCATCATGGCGAACGGCCTCAACATAGCTTATGAAAGCCACGGCGACCCCAACGATCCGTGCGTGCTGCTGGTCATGGGCCTGGGCATGCAACTGATCGCCTGGCCGGCGGACTTCGTCGAAGGCATCGTCGAGCAAGGTTTTCGGGTGGTGCGTTTCGACAACCGCGACAGTGGCCTGTCGAGCAAGATGGCGCTGGCGGGTAAACCGTATCTGCCGCTGGCTTACGTGAAAAACCTCATCGGCTGGCCCCTGAAGACTTCCTATACCCTCGATGACATGGCGGACGATGCGCTGGGCTTGCTGACGGCCCTGCGTATTGCCCAGGCGCACGTGATCGGCGTGTCGATGGGCGGCATGATCGCGCAAGTGATGGCGGCGCGCGCGCCGCAGCATGTGCTCAGCCTGACTTCCATCATGTCGAGCAGCGGCCGGCGCGGCTTGCCCGGCCCCACGCGGGCGGCGCGCAACGCCTTGTTGCAACGTCCGAAACGCAATGCCAGCCGCGCCGAACTGATGGCGCACATGGCGGCCACCGTGCGCGTCATCGGCAGCCCTGCCTATCCCGTTTCGGAAAGACTGCTGTACCAGCGCATCGACGCGGCGCTGCAGCGGGGCAGTTGCCCCGAAGGCGTGGCGCGGCAAATGGTGGCGATTGTCGCCTCGGGCGAACGCACGGCCTTGCTACCGAGCATCAGCTGTCCGGCGCTGGTGATCCATGGCGCGGCCGACCCCTTGATCCCTGTCGCCTGCGGCATCGATACGGCGGCGCTGATCCCGGGCGCCCGGCTGGAAGTGATCGAAGGCATGGGGCACGACATGCCGCCCCAGCTGATCGAGCGCCTGCTCGCCTTGATCGATGTGCATCTGCAAGGTAAGATGGCGCCCCAGATGCGCTCCCAGCCAGCTTGAAAGTAATCTGGCGCGCCCACCATTTGATTAGCCAGGCATATTTTGAAGACACCCGAGATTGGCATCGCCATCGTGGCGCCCGGCGGTTGCGCGCCCGATGACGCAGCCGTGGCGCGCGGCATCGCCCGCCTGCAGGCGCAAGGCGCCACCGTCCACAGTTACTACGACCCCGAACACACCTTCCAGCGCTTCGGCGGCACGGATGCGGGCCGGCTGGCGCAGCTGAACGCGGCGGCGGCCGACCCGGACGTGCAGGTGGTGCTTGCCTTGCGCGGCAGCTACGGCATCAGCCGCATCCTGCCCGACATCGATTTCGACCGCATGGCCGCCAGCGGCAAGCTGTTTGTCGGCTACAGCGACTTCACGGCCTTCCACATGGGCTTGCTCGCGATAACGGGCCGCGCCAGCTTTGCCGGCCCCATGATCTGCGACGATTTCACGCGCGACGAGCCCGAGCAGTTTACGCTCGATCAGCTGTGGTCCTGCCTGGCGGGACCCACGCATGAGGTAGAGGGCAGGGCAGCGGGCAATCCGCAGGTCGAGCTGACGGGCACCTTGTGGGGCGGCAACCTGGCCATGCTGGTGCATCTGCTGGGCACGCCATATTTTCCTCAGGTCGACGGCGGTATTTTGTTTCTGGAAGACGTCAACGAACACCCGTACCGCGTCGAGCGCATGCTGCTGCAATTGCTGCACGCGGGCGTGCTCCAGCGCCAGAACGCGATCGTGCTCGGTGATTTTTCCGCCTATAAATTGAGCCCCATGGACAGGGGCTACGATTTCGATGCCATGCTGGCCTACGTGCGCCAGCGTTCGCCCGTGCCCGTGCTGACGGGGCTGGAATTCGGCCACATCCGCCGCCGAGTCACCTTGCCGTTCGGCGGCCAGGCGCGCCTGCAATCGGATGCGTCCGGCTTCAGCCTGCAGCTGAGCGATTACCCGACCCTGGCGCGGCCCTGAACTCCCCGAACGCCATTCACGCCAAATCTGGCAGGCTGCTGCAGCTCGATGTGCTGCGCGGCATCGCCGTGTTTGGCATCTTGCTGGTGAATATCTGGGGCTTTGCCTGGGGCACGCTTTCCTTGCGTTACGGCACCTTGCCGGCGCAGCCGCCCGTGCTGGACCAGCTTGTCATTTTTTTGGTCGCGGCGCTGGCGCAATTCAAGTTCTATCCCATCTTTGCGTTTCTGTTTGGCGCCGGCTTTGCCCTGCAGACACGTTCCCTGCAGCGCCAGCTGGGCAGCTGGGAAGCGGCGCAAGCGGCTTATAAACGCCGTTTGCGCTGGCTGCTGGTGTTTGGCCTGCTGCACGGTTTCCTCATCTGGAGCGGCGACGTGCTGACCTCGTATGCCGTCGCCGGCATGCTGGTCCTGCCGCTGGCATCTGCCAGGCTCAGCCGCGTGCGCAACCGCGCCTGGCTGGTGGCGGCCGGTTTTCTATTATTCATGTGCTTGTTGATTCCCGTGGGCCAGCAGGGTGGCGCGCCGGACATCGCGCGCGACCTGCATGGCTTTGCGGAGCGCTACGCGATTTACACGCAGGGTAGCGCGTGGGCCGTGGCCAGGCTGCGCGCCAACGATTTTCTCGTCTCGCTGCTGTATGCCATCGTCATGCTGCCGCATATCATCGTGCTGTTCTTGCTGGGCATCTTGTCCGTGCGTTGCGGTTGGCTGACGCAGCCACAACGCCACCAGCGGCTGTGGCGGCGCGTGTGCGCCGTAGGGCTGGGCGTGGGCTTGCCATTCAACCTGCTGGCGGCGGGCGCCATCGCGTGGCAGGTAGCCGATCCGTATCAAACCGTGCTGGACGCGGCCCTGTTCGAAGTGGGCCTGTTCGCCGGTGGCCCCGTGCTGGCAGCCGGCTATGTGGCCGCGCTGATGCTGGCCGGTCCCTGCATGCTGCGCTGGCTGGGCGCATGGCTGGCACCCGTGGGACGCATGGCGTTGAGCAATTATTTGCTGCAATCGTTGATCGGGACCTGGCTGCTGCAGGGGCCGGGCCTGGGCTGGGGCGCAATCCTGCGTCCCATCGAGATGCTGGGCCTGGCAGTAGCGATCATGGCGGGGCAGGTGCTATTAAGCCGTTACTGGCTGCGCCATTTCAGGCAAGGTCCCATGGAGGCGCTGTGGCGCCGCCTGGCGCGGCTGTCTTAGAGCC
>JAEAMG010000826.1_pt1 | contig 29637 bp, 30 predicted proteins | sample 8958741 | NCBI WGS metagenome assembly JAEAMG01 (sample SAMN16933256, study PRJNA681125) | bioreactor sludge metagenome | isolation source: anaerobic bioreactor treating anionic surfactant - SDBS | place: India: Bengaluru | collected 2019-02-28 | reverse complement strand
CGTCACGGCGCTGATGTACTCCGGGCCGTTATCGCAGCCAATGACCTGGGGTTTGCCACGCCATTCGATGATACTGTCGAGGCAGCGGATGACGCGTTCGGACGGCAAGGAGAAATCAACCTCGATGCCGAGCCCCTCACGGTTGTCATCGTCAATCACGTTGAGCAAGCCGATGCTGCGGCCATCAGCCAGTTGGCGCACTAGCCAGTCGGCCACAACAGCATTTTCCGCGACGATCTCCGCTTTCAAACCCTCGTCGGCATACATCTATTTCAGGCGCCGGTGACGCAGTGCGGGTAGGGTGCTTGAGTCTGTTTCACTTCAAGCCTTCAAACGATACTTTGAGCATATGGCGCACGATATCCTCAGGCTCCATCTTGCTGTATTTTTGCAAATACTCGACCGCAGGGTCGCAGGTTCGAGCGTAATAGCTGAAGAGTATAACGTCGGTGGGCAGTTCGCGGTTCAATTGCCCCTGCTGCTGCGCCAGCTTCACCAGGGCCTCCAGCTGCCGGTTCAGTTTCATTATTCGCAGCATGTACTTCACATTGCGGATCAACATGTCGCGCACGTGCGGGCTGGTCGATGGCAGGAACGGCAGTCCGCCGCCCAGGCGCACCCGCAGCGCCCACTCGAGCAGGGCTGACAATTTCTGCAGCGGACTGAGTGCGGCGTCTAGCGCGGCGACATACTCGAGCGCGCCGTCGAGCAGTCGTATCAGCGCCTCACCGATTAGCTCCTCCTTTGATTTGAAGTGCTTGTAAAGGCTGGGTTTGGAGATGCCGACCGTGCCGGCGACGTCATCCATGGTCATCAAGTCATAGCCTTTTTGGCTCAGTACTGCCGTCGCGGCATCCAGGATGGCGTTCTCGCGCAGCTTAAATGCTTGATTTTTAAAGCTAAGTCTTGGAAGGATACTCATTGGTAATTTTCGATACTAATCAGTAGCTTTTATTATTTGGAGGTAGTAATATTAGCACGCCAGTAAAAAATGGTCAGAATAATCAACAAAACTACATGAACCCGCCACGTAAACGCATCGCTATCATCGGCTCCGGCATTTCAGGTCTGGCCAGCGCCTATTTCCTCAACCGCAAGCACGACGTCGTGCTGTTTGAGGCCGCCGGCTATCTTGGCGGCCATACCAACACCGTGGATGTGACGCTGGAAGGGCGCTGCCACGGCGTCGATACGGGCTTTCTGGTTTATAACGAGCGCACCTATCCCAACCTTGTGGCGCTGTTCGACGAACTGGGTGTCGACAGCATCGCCAGCGACATGTCGTTCGGCGTGTCCATGGACGGCGGAGCGCTGGAATGGGCAGGCTCCAGCCTCGATACCGTGTTTGCGCAGCGGCTCAACGCCGGCTCACCTTCCTTCCTGCGCATGCTGTGGGACATCCTGCATTTCAACCGCAACGCGGAGCGCTTTCTGCAATGCTCGAACCAGACAGTGCTGACCCTGGGACAGCTTCTGCAGCAGGAGGGCTATGGCGCGCGCTTCCGCGACGCCTACCTGCTGCCGATGGCGGCGGCAATATGGTCCAGTTCGCCAAGCGATATATTGCAATTTCCTGCGGCGACCTTTTTGCGTTTCTGTCTGAATCACGGTCTGTTGCAGGTCAATGACCGTCCGCAGTGGCGCACGGTCGCAGGCGGAGCCCGCCACTATGTGGACAAGATCGCCGCCACGCTGCCTGACATTCGTCTGAACATGCCGGTGGTTTCCGTGCGGCGCAGCGCTGGCAGGATGCAGGTGTTGAGCAGCGGCGCGGGTGCCGACGAGTTCGACGCCGTCGTGTTCGCTACCCACGCGCCGACCACGCTTGCCATGTTGCACGACGCCAGCCAGACAGAGCGCGCCATCCTCGGCGGCGTGCGCTACCAGCCCAACACGGCCTACCTGCACACGGACACGAATCTTATGCCACGGCGGCGCAAGGTCTGGTCGGCCTGGAACTACCTGGCGGGCGCGCAGTCGGATGGACAGCGTCCCGTGTGCGTGAGTTACTGGCTGAACCAGCTGCAGGCATTGCCGTTCGAGACACCGGTGATCGTGACGCTCAATCCGCACACCCTGCCGGCCGAGAGCAAACTGCTTGCCAAGTTCGACTACGCCCACCCGGTGATGGACCTGGCTACCGTGCGCGCACAGCAGCAGATGGCGCAAATCCAGGGCAAGGGCGGTGCGTGGTTCGCCGGCGCCTGGACCGGCTACGGCTTCCACGAAGATGGCCTGAAATCGGCACTGCGCATCGCCGCGGCATTCGACACGGCGCCAGCATGGAGTGTGCTGCCATGAAGCAGGCTGCCGCTCAACTGTTGCACGGCCAGGTGACGCATGTGCGCCTGCGTCCGGCGCCGCACCGTTTCGTCTATCCGCTATTTTATGTGCGCTTGAACCTGGCCCGGCTGGACGAATGTGATACGCGCTGGTTCGGCGTGGACCGCTGGCGGCCGCTGTCGATATGGCGGCGTGATTATGGCCCGCGCGATGGATCGAGTCTGGAGCAATGGATGCGCGCTCTGCTGCGCGACCACCACATCGACGCCGACGGCGAAATCTGGCTGCAAACCTTTCCCCGTGTGGCTGGCTATGTGTTCAATCCCGTCAGTTTCTGGCATTGCCACGATGCGGCTGGCCAGCTGCGCGCCGTGCTGGCCGAGGTTAACAACACCTTCGGCGAAAGCCACCGCTACCTGATGCGTATCGCCCCTACGGCCGGTGGCTCGGCCACGGCCACTGCCGACAAGCAGATGCACGTGTCGCCGTTCTGCGAGGTCAAGGGACACTACCGCTTTCGCTTCCGCCTGGAGGGTGCCAGTCACTGCACCGGGCTGGACTATCACGATGGCGACGGCGTGCTACTGCGCACTGCGCTGAGCGGGCGTCCCGTGCCGATGACCGACAGCGCATTGGCTGGTGCCCTGCTGCGCTATCCGCTGCTGGGGCTGGGCATCGTGTTCCGCATTCACTGGCAGGCGTTCAGGCTCTGGCTGAAACACGTTCCGTTTTTCAGCAAGCCGGCTGCCCCCTCTCATCAAACCACCGTGCACCAGGAGCCTGCCCGATGAATCGTACCTTGTCTACCGTCACGCTGTCCGCCCCCATCGGCGCACGGTTATTCCTCAGGCTACTGAACAATATCCGTCACGGACACCTGGAACTGATCACCCCCTGCGATACGCGCATGGTGTTCGGCGACGCCCATGCGGCTTCCGGCGCGACGCTCAAGCTGCACGACTGGCGCGCCTGCCAGCGCATCCTGCGCGCGGGGGACATCGGTTTTGCCGAGGCCTACGCGGCTGGCTGGGTCAGCACGCCGGACCTGAGCGCGCTGCTGCGCCTGGCGCTGCGCAACGAAGCGTCGCTGAACCAGCTGGTGTTCGGCGGCGCGCTGGCGCGCTGCTGGTACCGGCTGCGGCACTGGCTGCGCCCCAACACGCGCAAGGGCAGCATGCGCAACATCCACGCGCATTACGACATCGGCAACAACTTCTACCAGCTCTGGCTCGATCCCAGCTGGACGTATTCCAGCGCGCTGTTCGACGGCGACTACCAGTTGACGCTGCAGGACGCCCAGCGGCGCAAGTACCAGCGTATCATCGACACGCTACAGCTCCGGCCCGGCCAGCGCGTGCTGGAAATCGGCTGCGGCTGGGGCGGCTTTGCTGAGCAGGCCGCGCAGCAAGGTATCCACGTGCATGGCGTGACGATTTCGCCGTCGCAGCTGGAGGTGGCGCAGCGCCGCGTGCAGGGGCTGGGGCTGAACGACCGCGTGCAGCTGGAGCTGTGCGATTACCGTGACCTGCGTGGCGAGTACGACGCCGTGGTGTCGATTGAAATGTTCGAGGCCGTGGGCGAGCAGTATTGGCCGCAGTATTTCCGCACCGTCGCGGCGCGGCTAAAGCCCGGTGCACAGGCGCTGGTACAGTCGATCACCATCGGCGAACAGCATTTTGCCCGCTACCGCAGCAGCACCGATTTCATCCAGCAGTACATTTTCCCCGGCGGAATGCTGCCCAGCGTCGAACGTTTCGAACGCCAGGCGGCTCGCAGCGGCCTGCGCCCAGTCGAGCGCCACGCCTTCGGCCGCGACTACGCCGAAACGCTGCGCCGCTGGGATGCTCGCTGCCGCCTGCACCATCCGCAGATCGCGGGCCTGGGCTTCGACGAACCCTTCATGCGGATCTGGCATATGTACTTCGCCTATTGCGAAGCTGCCTTTGACGAGGGACGCACCGATGTTGTCCAATTCCTGCTGCAGAAGGCCTAGCCGGCCATGACGTCGCTGTGGCGCCTGGGCCAGGTCACGCTGATGTTCGGCCGGCGCGCATGCGCCCCTTGAATCGGCCCATCGCCATCACTCACTTTTTGCTGGAAAAATGAACAATACTGAACCACTGCTGGCATGGTATGCCACGCTGACACCGGACACCGTTGGACGGGCGGGCCAATTCTACGCGGCGGACGCGCAGTTTCGCGATCCGTTCAACGAGGTAGATGGCGTTGCAGCGATAGAGGCAATCTTGCGCCACATGTTTGTCCACACCGAGCAGCCGCGCTTCATCATCGGCGAGCGCGTGGTGCAGGGCGACCAGGCCTTCGTTACCTGGCTATTCGCGTTCCACTTGCGCGGCGTGCCGTATCAGATCTCCGGCGGCAGCCATTTGCGCTTCAATGCGGATGGCCTGGTCTTCATGCACCGCGACTACTGGGATGCCGCCGAAGAGCTGCTGGAAAAGCTGCCACTGATCGGCGCCCCGATCCGATGGCTGCGCGGCCGCTTCCGCGTGCCGTTGCCCGATGCAGCAACAAGGGGGAGGAAGGCATGAACGGGGCCAAGTCCATGAAGCCGGGCGCATTCCTGCAGTTGGCCGGCTGGATCGCGCTGACCGCCGCTTTTGCAGCCGTGGGCGCGTTCGCCTCCGTGCACGCGGCCGTGTTTTATGCGCAGCTGGATCGCCCCGGCTGGGCACCGCCCGCCTGGCTGTTCGGTCCCGTGTGGAGCTTGCTGTATCTGATGATGGCCATCGCCGCCTGGCGCGTCGGGCGTACCGCTGCAAGCCGCGCCTGCCCGGCGCTGCTGCTTTATCTGGCGCAGCTGGCGGTCAACGCACTGTGGAGCTGGCTATTCTTTGCCTGGCATCTGGGCGCGGCGGCGTTTGCGTGCATCGTTGTGTTGTGGCTGATGATCGCGGCGACCATCGTACTCTTCGGCCGCCGCGAACGCCTCGCCGCCATGCTGCTATGGCCCTATCTGGCATGGGTCAGCTTCGCCGGGGGGCTGTGCTTCAGCATCTGGCAGCGCAATCCGTCCCTGCTCGGCTAAACGCTACAACGCACTACCAACAACAAGGAATTTCCATGACGAATGAAAAGCAGCTTGACTACCGGGTCGCCGGCATACCTGCCTCCGAACGCATACGCGCCCGCTTGATGACCAGCGGTGTCCGTTTCCACGCCAACGACAATATCGCCGACTACATCGAAAGCGGCGAAATGGATGAACTGCTGGACGAGGTCAGCCTGCGCATGCAGGGCGTGCTGGAGAGTCTGGTGATCGACACCGCCAACGACCATAACTCGCAGGACACGGCGCGCCGCGTGGCCAAGATGTATTTGCTGGAAGTGTTCGGCGGGCGCTACATCCCCCCACCGCCCGTGACAGAATTTCCCAACGCCGCCAACCTGAACGAGCTGATGATCATCGGTCCGATCACCGTGCGCAGCGCCTGTTCGCACCACTTGTGCCCGGTCATGGGCAAAGTATGGATAGGTGTGATGCCCAACCAGCACTCCAACCTGATTGGCCTGTCCAAGTATGCGCGGCTGGCGGGATGGATCATGAGCCGTCCGCAGATCCAGGAAGAAGCCGTGGTCCAGTTGGCCGAACTGCTGCAGGAAAAGGTCAAGCCGGACGGTTTGGCCGTGATCATGGAGGCCGATCACTTCTGCATGCAGTGGCGTGGCGTCAAGGACAATGACGCGCGTATGATCAATAGCGTCATGCACGGTTCTTTCCTCAAGGACCCCGCTCTGCGGCGGGAGTTCCTCTCATTGATCAAACGCTGATACACCGTCCAAAGGAGTTCCCATGCTCGTCCGTTTACTCTATGCCAGCCGCGCTGCGGGCACTATCGATGCCGCTACCATCGGCGCCATACTCCAGCAGTCCCGCCGCCACAATCCACCGAGCGGCATAACCGGCGTCCTGTGCCACAGCGAACGGTTTTACCTGCAGCTGATCGAAGGCGGACGCGAACAGGTCAATATCCTGTATGCCCGCATACTCGCCGATACACGACACACAGGCGTAACACTGCTGCACTACGAAGAAATGAGCGAGCGTCGCTACGCTGGCTGGACTATGGGACAGACCAACCTCGACAAGCTCAATCCGGGCACGCTGCTGCGGTACTCGATGCTTCCCGAGTTCGATCCGTTCGCGCTTGGCGGAGCCAGTTCGCTCTCGCTGGTCGACGAGTTGATGGCTGGCGCTGCGGTCCTTGGTCGGGCATAAGGGCGACGCGCCATCGCATCTGCACCGAAGCTGTCGAGGAATCTGCCGCTTGCGGTGGGTTCATGTGCAATTTTGTTGCATTTAACTCGAAAAACAGTCGAGTCTGTTCCCGGCTCACGGCGAGTTGGCGTGGCGATGAACTGGATTTGTAGCGGTGTCTTCGGCGATTTTCATCTGTTATCCGCCGATTACACGATATAATCAGGGATTATAGGTTCATTATCGGTTCGATTTATGGTGCAATCTTTACTTCCTCCTCAGTCAGACAACAGTCAGCCTGTTCAATATCGCAGCGGGGTCGCCGCCAGACTTGCAGGCTTGCCGGTTGAAACGTTGCGCGTGTGGGAGCGTCGTTACGGCATCTCCGACACCGGGCGTAGCGCGCATGGCCAGCGTTTGTATTCCGAGGATCAGGTTCGTCGGCTGCGGCTGATGAAGCAACTGGTCGACCAGGGCCATCCAATTGGCGCGCTGGCGAAGCTGCAGTTGGAACAATTAGGCCAGTTTGCGTTGGTGCCGGAGCCTGGTGAGCCTTTGCAGCCTATGCGCCTGGCACTGATGGGCACGGCACTGGCGCGACGCCTGGCGGTCGGCGGGCGAGAGTTACTGGCGCTCGATATCGTCGCCCACTTTCAGAATCTGGACGAGGTGGCAGCGACATGGCCAGGCACCGGCGCGCAACTGCTGTTGATGGAAATATCGGAACTCGATGAGCGCGTGGTGCCGGCGATTGGCGCGCTGCGTCAAAAACTGGGGATGGCGGTGGTGGTGTTGTACCGTTTCGGCGCCAGCGCCACCATACGCCAGTTGCGCGCTCAGGGCTGCCTGGTGGCGCGCGTACCCAACGATATTGCAGAAATAGTGTTGCTGTGCCAGGCGGCGCTGGCTGCGTTGCCCTTGGCGCAAGCTCAGCTTGCGCGGCAGCGCCCGGCGGCGGCCCCGCGCCGCTTCGACGACCGGGCGTTGACGGAGCTGGCGGCGGCCAGCAGTACTGTCCACTGTGAATGCCCGCGCCATCTGACGGAGATCCTGTTAATGATCAACAGCTTCGAGCGTTACAGCGAACAATGCTCGTCGCGCAATGTGGCCGATGCGCTGTTGCATGAGCAGTTGGGGCGCGCCGCCGCTACCGCCCGCATGGTCCTGGAGGAAGCGCTGTTGCGGCTTGCTCGGGCGGAGGCGCTGCCTTTGCCGGCGGGCCTGTAAGCGCAAAGTCATCACTTGTCAGGAGCACTATGCCGTATTCCACCATCACGAAAGCCCAGTTGTGCCCGCACATTTCATGGCACGCGCCAGCCTGGCGCATGTCTGGCCACGCGGGAAAGGTGCTGCGCTTGCAGCCGCGCATGTTGCTGCGCAGAAGACTGAGCATCTCATGCTGAACTCTTCTCGCATCGCCATCATTGGCGCCGGCATCGCCGGTTTGGCCTGTGCCACGGCCTTGAGGCAGGCTGGCTTCCAGGTCACTCTGTTTGACAAGAGCCGCGGCGCGGGAGGGCGCATGAGCACACGGCGCGGCGCCGACTGGCAATGCGACCATGGCGCACAGTATTTTACTGCGCGCAACCCTGAATTCCGGGCCGAGGTGAGCCGCTGGGAGCGGGCGGGCGTGGCTGCGCATTGGCAGCTGCAGCTGCGCGGCCTCGATGCCGACGGATGCAGCGGCGGTGCACCGGTCGAGCGCTTTGTCGGCGTCCCGCGCATGTCATCTATCGGCGCGTGGCTGGCTGCAGATCTGGTATTGCACACAGGGATGGCGATCAGTGCGTTGCAACGCGAAGACAACGTTTGGCGCTTGCATGTGCAGGATGAGGGGCCTCTTGCGCATCGCTATGACATGGTAGTGCTTGCGGTGCCGGCGCCGCAGGCGGTGCCACTGCTGGGCCAGGTGGCGCCATTGCAGGCCGCGCTGGCGGCAGGGACAAATATGGCAGGCTGCTGGGCAATGATGCTGGAGTATGCGCAGCCGTTGGCATTGGACTTCAATGCGGCTTTCCTCAACGCCGGTCCGCTGCGCTGGGTGGCCCGCGACAGCGCCAAGCCTGGCCGTAGCGGTCGCGAAAGCTGGCTGTTGCACGCCAGTGCCGAATGGAGCGAGGCGCACATTGAGCTCGATGCCGATAGCATTGCCGCGCAGCTGCTCGCAGCCTTCATCACTCTGGGCGGCCAGGTGCCGCAACGCTGGAGCGTACACCGTTGGCGCTATGCCAGTACGCCGCAGGCGCGTAACGATGTCTGCCTATGGGAGGCAGGGCAGGGTCTGGGGATGTGCGGCGATTGGCTGAACGGTGGCACGGTGGAGGCTGCCTGGCTTAGCGGTCATGCACTGGCACAACGCATCATTGCCGGCCCCGCTTGAGCCTTGCGCGCGTACCGGCGCAATGCGTACTCGTACTACCAGGGGAGGCGCGTGCCGTCGTATGCCAGGAATGCGCCGCTGTCAGACGGCTTCAGGGTGTTTAGTACGGTGAGCATGTCGCTGGCGGCGTCATGCGCCGGACGTCCGATAATCTCACCGCGAAATGGCCGCGACAAGCGGGAGTTGACGGTGCCCGGATGCAGCGCGACCAGCACGCTGTGCTTCTGCTTGCGCGCCAATTCAATGGCTGCCGTCTTGACCAGCATGTTGAGCGCGGCTTTCGAGGCACGGTAGCTGTACCAGCCGCCTAGCTGATTGTCGCCTATGCTGCCCACTTTCGCCGATAACATGGCCATGATGGCGCGTTCACCATCGAGCAGCGGCAAGAAATGGCGCATGAGCAGCGCCGGCCCCATGGTGTTGGTCTGGAAAATTGCCTGCATCTGCTCATAATTGAGGTCAGCCAGGCGTTTCTCCGGCATGAGATCGCCGTCGTGCAGCATGCCTGCGGCGTTGATGATCAGGTGATAGGGCGGCTTGGTGGCAAGTTCTCGTGCCGCCTCGGCAATGCTGTTTTCGTCGGCAAAGTCGAGTCGTGGTGTCGAATGGCGATGCAGGCCGCACACAGATGCGCAACGTGGCATGGCGCCCAACAGGTCGACGAATGCGGCGCCGATCGTGCCCGACGCGCCAAGCACTAGCGCGTGAAACTGATCAGGAAGACTGGACATCATGGCATGCTGCTCCATTCAAGGGTGGGGGTGTACCTATCGGTTTCTTCACGTGCCTGCGAGCGTTGCCCGACTTTTCGATGCCGACGCCGCTGTCTGTACTCGGCCGGCGCAAACTGTGTGCCAGATGGAATCGAGTTCAGCGTATCGCCCGGCGATGTGTGTGTCCAGCGTATTTTGCTCTTCTTTGTGTCTAATGCGGTTCATTTTCGGTTCATTGCATCGAATTGTTGAACTGCAAGGATTACCTTTTGCCGTGCTGCTGCCTGTTTCGCCAGCGTTGTGTCATGCCCGACCATGCTTGCACTACTGCCGCTTGGCAGTGCCGCATTGTCTGACTAGCCACTGGAGGCTGGGACGCAGGCGCAAGAAGCCACGATACAGCAACTCCAGCAGCGTTTGCATGCCGGGCAATGCGCCCAACTTCCCCAGCCAGCGCCAGGCCGGGTATAGCAGCCATAGTGCAACGAAGGCCGCTGCGCCGCTCAGCATGGTGCCGTCTTTCGTTTGCACATGAAATCTCGCCATCAACTCCTGGCAACTGCAACCCTCCATTGCGCTCAGCTTGGAATCGCTGACATCGACCCATTCGATGGGGGTCGTCGGCACAGCACGTTGATAGAGGCTGATTTCCCAACGGCACAAAGGACAGGAGCCATCAAAAAAAACAGTTGTCGTAATGCCGTTTTCGGCAGGGTTAGGCATGACTTGACCTCTTTGGGTATGGAGTATTTGTTGTGATGAACCTACATTGAACCTATATATATTAGGTAATACGGTTCATTATAGATACAATCTCGGCATACTTGCTAGTGCGGCGATCAACGCCGCACAACATTGACAAACAAAGAGGGTTGCATGAACAAGCTAGCATTGAATGCGGCTGTGGCCGACGAGCTGGAGTGGGCGCGTCAAATGAGCCGGGGCCGCACGCCGCGCATCGTTGCCTGCCTCGCTTACGCTGGCCTGATACCATTCCTTGCCCTGTTGGCGGCGAGCTGGCTCGATACGCAGCGTAGCGGTGTCTGGCAGCAATTATCACTGCACTACGGCGCTGTGATCCTCAGTTTTGTAGGCGCTCTGCATTGGGGTTTCGCCATGAGCGTGCAATTCGTCAGTGATCGTAAGCGCAACGTCTGCTTTGCCTGGAGTGTGATTCCCGCCTTGCTGGCCTGGTTGGCCTTGGCGCTTGACCCGCTTGCGGGCAGTGCCTTGCTGGCCACCGGCTTTGGCGTCCATTACTTCCAGGACTGGCGGCTATTCAGGCATGCCGGGTTGCCCATCTGGTATTTGCCGCTGAGGTTGCAATTGTCTGTCGTCGCTGCTGCAAGCCTGCTCGTCACCAGCTTCGCCAGCCATGTATGAGGCAAGGCAGGGTGAGCCATCAGGCCGCTGGTCGCCCGGCTTTCATCCGCGAAAACAAGAAACGCTGCTCCACCAGCGGTTGGCAAACTGATAGGCAGTTGCCGTCCTGCATAAATTGAAACTTTTTAGAAAAAATCCTGTCTTTCCGCGCCGCGTATCCATTGCAAGAAATTAAATGTTGCAAATATAAAATTTGTAACGCCAATCTGCTCGCCAAAGACGTTGCCGCAAAGAATCATCATTTATCGGACAATGGTTTCCTTATCGCTCTGTCCTGCAAACTACATAAAGACTTGAATGAACAATTCCACTCAAACCGTCGGCACCCGCCTGGCAATAGGTTTCGGCATCACCTTCGCGCTGACAATCGTACTCACCGGCCTGGCCATGAATCGAGTCGGCAGTATCGATCAGACGCTGAGCCGCGTCAACGATGTCAATAACGTCAAACAGCGCCACGCGATCAACTTCCGCGGCAGCGTCCACGACCGTGCGATTGCCGTGCGCGACGTGGTGTTGGCCACCGACGCCGCCGCCTTGCAGGCGCAGGTGAACAAAATCAAGGCGCTTGATGACAAATACCAGCAATCGGCGGCCCCCCTCGATGCCTTATTTACCGGTGCCGTGACTGCCGACGAAAAAGCGGCCTTGAGCAGTATCAAGGACACCGAGCGCCGCGTGCAACCGTTGATCGCCAAGGTGATCGAGTTGCGTAGTGCCGAGCAATTTGCGCAGGCTTCCAGCCTGCTGGCGCAACAGGTCGGCCCGGCCTTCGTAGACTGGTTGGCGTCGGTGAATAAACTGATCGACCTGGAAGAAAAGATGAGCCAGGACGCTACCGCCGGCGCCCGCGCGCTGAGCAGCAGCTTCTTCACCTGGATGCTACTGCTGTGTTCGGTTGCCATTGCCGCCGGAGTAAGCAGTGCCTGGTATATCGGTCGCGGGCTGCTGCAGCAGCTCGGAGGACAACCGGATTATGCGGTCAGTATCGTTACCCGCATCGCTGCTGGCGACCTGTCCGTCGCGATTCACACGGCGAAAGACGACCACAGCAGCCTGCTGTTCGCCATGAAAAAAATGCGCGACAATCTGGTCGGGATCGTGGCGCAGGTGCGGACCGGCACCGAAACAATTTTCAACGCTTCGACCGAGATCGCAGCCGGAAACTTTGATCTCTCATCGCGCACCGAACGCCAGGCAGGAACGCTTGAAGAGACCGCATCGTCTCTGGAGGAATTAACCAGCACCGTGCGTCAGAATGCCGACAATGCGCGGCAGGCCAATGTATTGGCCGAGTCCGCATCCGAAGTTGCGGTACGTGGCGGGGCCGTGGTGGCGCAAGTGGTCGAGACTATGGCGGCAATCAATGAATCGTCAAAGAAAATTGTCGACATCATCGGCGTGATTGACTCGATTGCATTTCAGACCAATATCCTGGCGCTGAATGCCGCCGTGGAAGCGGCGCGCGCCGGGGAGCAGGGCCGCGGCTTTGCTGTCGTGGCAACCGAGGTGCGTAACCTGGCTCAGCGTTCGGCCTCGGCCGCCAGCGAAATCAAGGCCTTGATCGGCAGTTCGGTGCAGCGGGTTGACATCGGCGCGCGCCTGGTTGACGATGCCGGCACTACGATGGAAGAGATTGTGCGTAGCGTAAAACGCGTAACCGACATCATGGCAGAGATCAGCCTGGCCAGTCAGGAACAAAGCACCGGCATCGAATCGGTCAACCAGGCCGTAGGCGAGATGGATGAAGCGACCCAGCAGAACGCCGCCATGGTCGAACAAGCCAGCAGCGCCGCCGCATCGCTGCAGAAAGAAGCGCAGATGCTGGCCGAGGTGGTCGGCGTTTTCCAGCTCACCGCCGATCCCGAAGGTAGCCGCAGCACCAGTCGTGTCGCCATCAAGGCGCCTCTCTCGCGGGCCGCCTTCAAGCCGGCAGTGAGCCGCTTGGCCGCTTGAGCGCTCGCGGTGGGCGAAAAACAGGGGCGCGACCTGACGCTCACGGCCAGGTTTCTTGAGAACTTGCCGTAAATGCTATTGCGCTCCTGGAATAATTTTTGGAGAACAACATGACATCGGCAATTGCTAGCTCGACAGCGCCGGGTTCCGGGTCTCTTTGATCAGCAATGTGCTGTAGGTCTGCTGGGGCTGGCAAGACGCAGCCTGGGCCTTGATCGTGCTGAACGTTTGCCTGGCGCTGATGAATGTGCGCGGCATCGTCAAGAACGGGCGGGCGTGACGTCGCTCCCACTTGGATATTGTCAATATTGAATGATTCTCCGTGGCCGCATACATGCCATGCGATTCTCCTGCGCCCATTTCAAGGCCGAAAATGGCCGTTCTGGCCTGGCGCCATCAGATATTTGCTGTCTTATATAAGATTCGTCGCCATCGGATACACAAACAGCGGCAGGACAGTCTAAAATACGTGGTGGGCAAGCACGGCGTCACCGCCGGCACACTAGCCGTCCAAAGCAAGGCTAACCGTCCTGTGTTTGGAATGAAGAAAGTTAACCACCAGGCATCACCGCATACAAGGGAATGAACATGGCAACACAAAAATCCAAAATCATCTACACGCTGACTGACGAGGCGCCGCTGCTCGCGACGTATTCCCTGCTGCCGATTATCAAAAAATTCACCGCGCCGGCTGGCGTGGACATCGTGGCCACGGATATTTCGGTGGCGTCGCGTGTACTGGCCGAGTTTCCCGAATTCCTGACGGACGCGCAAAAAGTCCCGAATACCCTGGCTGAACTGGGAAAATTGACCCAGAATCCAGACACCAACATCATCAAATTGCCGAACGTCAGCGCTTCCCAAGGTCAATTGATCGCTTGCGTGCGCGAATTGCAAAGCCGTGGCTACAAGCTGCCGGACTATCCGGAAGACGCGAAGACGGAAGAAGAAAAAGCCTTGAAGGCCCGTTACGGCAAGTGCATCGGCAGCTCCGTCAATCCGGTCCTGCGTGAAGGCAATTCCGACCGCCGCGCACCGAAGGCTGTCAAAGAGTATGCACGCAAGCACCCGCATTCGATGGGCGAGTGGAGCCAGGCGTCGCAAACCCACGTCTCGCACATGCACCATGGCGACTTCTACCATGGCGAAAAATCGCTGACCCTGGAAAAGGCCCGCGATGTCAAGATGGAACTGGTCACCGCCTCGGGCAAGACCATCGTGCTGAAACCGAAGGTTGCGCTGAAAGCGGGCGAAATCATCGACAGCATGTTCATGAGCAAGAAAGCGCTGCTGGAGTTCTACGAAAAGGAAATCGACGACGCCTTCAAGACGGGCGTGATGTTCTCGCTGCACGTCAAGGCGACCATGATGAAGGTCTCGCACCCGATCGTCTTCGGCCACTGCGTGCGCATTTTCTACAAGGACGCGTTCGCCAAGCACGCCGAACTGTTCGACAAGCTGGGCGTGAATGTCAACAATGGCATGAGCAACCTGTACGACAAGATCGAGACACTGCCAGCGTCGCAAAAAGATGAAGTGCTGAAAGATTTGCACGCCTGCCACGCGAATCGTCCGGAACTGGCCATGGTCGATTCGGCCAAGGGCATCACCAACTTCCATTCGCCGAACGACATCATCGTCGACGCGTCCATGCCCGCCATGATCCGCATCGGTGGCAAGATGTGGGGCGCCGACGGCCGTCCGAAGGATGTCAAGGCAGTCATGCCGGAATCGACTTTCGCGCGCATCTACCAGGAAATGATCGGTTTTTGCAAATGGCATGGCAACTTCGATCCGAAGACCATGGGCACCGTGCCGAACGTGGGCCTGATGGCGCAGCAAGCGGAAGAATACGGTTCGCACGACAAGACCTTTGAAGTGCCGGAAGGTGGCACCGCCAACATCACCGACCTGGAAACGGGCGAAGTGCTGCTGACGCAAACGGTGGAAGAGGGCGATATCTGGCGCATGTGCCAGGTCAAGGACGCGCCGATCCGCGACTGGGTCAAGCTGGCCGTGACGCGCGCGCGCAACTCGGGCATGCCTGCCGTGTTCTGGCTCGATTCCTACCGTCCGCACGAGAACGAAGTCATCAAGAAGGTACAGGTGTACCTGAAGGAGCACGACACGAGCGGCCTGGAAATCCAGATCATGTCGCAGACGCGCGCCATGCGCTACACGCTGGAACGCGCCTTCCGCGGCCTGGACACCATCTCGGTGACCGGCAACATCCTGCGCGATTACCTGACCGACCTGTTCCCGATCCTGGAACTGGGCACGTCCGCCAAGATGCTGTCGATCGTGCCGCTGATGGCCGGTGGCGGCATGTACGAAACGGGCGCCGGCGGTTCGGCACCGAAACACGTCAAGCAACTGGTGGAAGAAAACCATTTGCGCTGGGATTCGCTGGGTGAATTCCTGGCCCTGGCCGTGTCGCTGGAAGACATGGGCATCAAGACGGGTAATGCGAAGGCCAAAGTCCTCGCGAAAACCCTGGACGAAGCGACCGGCAAGCTGCTGGACAACAACAAGTCGCCATCGCCACGTACCGGCGAACTCGACAATCGCGGCAGCCATTTCTACCTGGCCATGTACTGGGCGCAAGCCCTGGCAGCGCAGAAGGACGATGCGGAACTGGCGGCGCACTTCGCGCCAGTGGCCAAAGCCCTGGCCGACAACGAAGAAAAGATCGTTGCCGAGCTGAAAGCGGTACAAGGCAAGGAAACGGATATCGGCGGCTACTACCTGCCTGATCCGGCGAAGACGGAAGCGGTGATGCGTCCTAGCGCCAGCCTGAATGCGGTGCTCGACAGCATCTGATGCAGTCCTGACAGGCGGTAAGTTCTTTGCTGCCTGACAAAAAAACGCCGCCGGGAGCAATCCCGGCGGCGTTTTTTTATGGTCCCCTGCCTTTATTTGTAGTGCTGGTAGACCGTAGTGCCATTGGCTTTCACCAGGAACACGTCGTAGGGATCGTTGCGCGGTCCTTCCATGCCTGGCGAGCCCATCGGCATGGCCGGCACGGCCAGGCCTTTCGCCTGGGGTTTCTCACGCAGCAGGCGCTTGATGTCGGTGGCGGGCACGTGGCCTTCGATGGCGTAGCCGTTGACGATGCCCGTGTGGCAGGAGCCGAACTGGTCGGGTATGCCGGCGCGCTGGCGATATTGCGCCGGCATCTCGACGTTCCTGGCGCGCACGGTAAAACCGTTCGCTTCCAGGTGCTTGACCCATGCGGTGCAGCAGCCGCACGACGCGCTTTTGTAGACGTCGATGACGGGCAGGGCCGCGATGGCGAACGTGGGCAGGCCCAGCATGGCGGCGCAGGCGCCGCGCAATAAGAAATGTTTGATCATGTGCTGCTTTCAGACGGAGTTGGTCTATCGTGGCCACACGGGTGGCCTGCTTGGGACGAGCTTGGACTTTAAGCGGAAAGCGGTCGCGGCGGCCGGCGCGGGCCGTCAGGAATGAATCCTGTCAGCAAGGTGGCCGTTGCGATGGTGACTTGTTGCGCGCCGGTGCAGGCTGCGGCAGGCAGGGAAAGGCAGGGCGGCATCAGCGCGCCCAGGCAAAAGTTCGCGCAGACGCCGCACGCGGGGTGCTTGGCAGGGGTCGTGTTTTCTTCTTGCGTGCCGACGCTGTGGGCGACGGCGGATGACTGCGCAGCGTGATGCTGGCAGTTCGCTGCCAGCATGGCGGCAGGCAAGGCAGCGAGCGGCGCGCACGCACGCGTGACGCCGCTTGCTGCCGCTTGCAGCGGCACCGCCGTGATCAGCAGCAGGATCAGCCATGTTTTGAACAGTTTTAGCATCGCCGGAAAGTATAGCATAGGGGGCATTGTCGCCAGAAGCAGGCACTCTCCAAGTCATCCTCAGGAGGGGTTGCTTAGCGCTCGGTGGCGCCCGCCTTCGATTTGTACATGGCCCGGTCCGCATTGCGCAGCAGCAGCTGCATGGTATCGCCGTCGTCCGGGTAGTGCGCGACGCCGATGCTGACGCTGATGCGCAGGTGGCGACCATCGTCGAGCCGCAGCGGGGTGGCCAGCGCCGCGTGGATTTTCCGTTCGATCAGCATCACATCGAGCGACAGCGGATTGTTTTCCAATAGCACGACGAATTCATCGCCGCCCAGGCGGGCCAGGGTATCGGTCTCGCGCAGGCAAGCCCTGATCCGGCTTGCCACGGCCTGCAGCAGCAAGTCGCCGCAGGCATGGCCGTAGCGGTCATTGATTAATTTGAAACGGTTCAGGTCAAGAAACAGCAGCGACAGCCGGCCATCATGGCGTTGGGCACGCGCAAACGCGGTCTGCAGGCGGTCATGGAACAGGCGCCGATTCGGCAGGCGGGTCAGTTCATCGTGCATGGCCATGAAGTGCATGCGGCTCTGCAGTTGCTTGCGCTCGATGGCGATGGCAAGTTGCTTGGCGACGAATTGCAGCAAATCGAGCTCGTGTTCGTTGCCTGTGGCATCTCCCTGGCCGCTTTGCAATACCAGCACGCCGATGATGCCGCGCGACGACTGCAGCGGGACGGCGAGCCAGTACTCCTGCAGGTCGCCAGCGGCAGCCTGCAAGGCGGGCGGCAAGCCAGCCAGCTGGCCGGGTTCGATCAGCAAGGCGCGGCCGCTGCGCTGCACTTCTTCGCACAGCAGGCCCGCCAGCGCGGCGTGCGTTGCGGGCGCGCCGTCCAGCCCCTGCTGCGCATGGTGCAAGTGCTGACCGTGCTCGTCGCGCAGGGAGACTGTCAGGCCGCAGGCGGGCAGCAGTTCGCAGACGATCTGGTGGATGCGCTGGAGCAGGGCCGGCAGTTCCTCGGTCGCATGCGCCGCCTCGGAGATGGCGTATAGCGCCGCCTGCTTCGCCTGCGTCTGTTTCAGCGTCGTGATATCGCGCGCCACTGCCACGCGCAGCTGGTCGGTGGCGGACCAGCGGGCCGACCACATGATGTGCACGACTCGCCCGTCTTTCCTGGTGTAGCGGTTTTCAAAGTGGACCTGGGCATGGCCGTTCATGATGGCCTGTGCCGCCGCGATGGTGCGCTGACGATCGGCTGGCGCGACCAGGTCGAGCATGACCATGCCGATCATTTCTTCCTGGGTGTAGCCGAAGATACGTTCGCAGGCGGCGCTGACAAAGACAAAGCGGCCTTTGACATCGACCATGCACACGGCGTCGAGCAGCAAATCGGTGAAGCTGGCGACCGGCGCACTAATCAGATGTTTCATATGTTCACTATTCTAGTGGACATTGCCGATCGATATTGAATTATTGTTTTTAGAAAGCAAAGAGCGTTGATCGCGGCTTGCCGGGCCGGCAGCGACGGCGGCATGTCGCTGCGTGTCACTGCGGAGCGGGTAGTCGGCGCCAGCCTGTCAATCATCGACGACAAACGCGTCCGGATCGAGTGGATCGAGCGTGACGATGGCGCCGCGGCCCGCCGCGCCGCCGCTCTGGCTGAGGCGTGCATGCAGCTGGGCCAGATAGTCGGCGCGGCAGCGGCGCAGCGTGTAGTCGCGGAAGTTGTCCTGTTCCAGGGCGCGCCAGGCGCGTTCGCGTCCTTGCGCCGAGCGCACCCCGGCCAGTTCGATGAGCGCAGGCGTGATGCCGGCGTCGCCGCGGGCGAGGCGCGGGTAGCCGTAGCGGTCCATATACGGGCCGGCGAGCGTTTCGATGAGGTTGATCTCATCGTCCGACAGTTGCTGCCGGAATTTGTCGATGTTGGCCGTGATCGGCGCATGGCAGTTGGCCGACCACAGCGACGACAACTGTGCGATGTGCCGCGCCTCGGCCGACGCCGCCACGTCCAGCATCTGCGGCAGGAAGGCGATGCCGAGAAAGTCACATACCGTTTCCAGCGTCTCGTGTTGCCGCGACAGGAAATCTTCATAGCGTATCGTCAGCACGCGCTGCCGATAGCGCTGCACGACGTGGTCGGCGGCCGCATGCGCCGCCAGCCAGGTCCTGGCATTGAGCAGCGTGTCGAAATCGTGGATGATGGCGCGGTTCATCGACGCCACTTGCGCACGCGGATCGCGCACCACGTTCAGGAACAGCATGTCCGGATACAGTCGCACGATGTCGTCGGCGTAGTGCACGCTGTCGAGCGACTTGTCCATCACCACCTGCGCCTGGCGGCGTTCGCCCGCGCGCAGCAGCAGCTCCCATGCCACGCGGTGGATGCTGCGCGGCTGGCCGCGCAGCGTCTCGAACACTTCCACCGGATCGAAGACGACTCCCGGCCACTTGACCATGCTGACCGCCGCCAGGCCCACCACATCGACCACCAGGCGAAAGTAGGCGCGGTCGTCGCGCAAGTCGCCGTACAGGGGCAGCAGCGGCATCATATCGACCAGGTGCAGGGGATACGGTGAATAGAACTGCGGCGACAGGTTCAGGCGCAGGCGCAGGGCATGGCTGCCGCAGCGGCGCAGGGGGATCATCATGACAGGGCGCGGGCGTGCACCGTCGCCGGGGGGGGGGCTGCTCATCGCATCATTCCTCGAACAGGTGGGTGCGCGGCATCAGATGAAACGCGGGCACAGCTGCTGGAACAGCCGTTCGCAAGCCTGTTCCAGCGACAGCGTGCCGGTATCGAGCGTCAGCGCCGGCGCCAGCGGCGCTTCATAGGGCGCCGAGACGCCCGTAAATGCCGGGATCAATCCGGCCCGCGCTTTCTTGTACAGTCCCTTGGGATCGCGTTCCTCGCACAGCGCGCATGGCGTGCTGATGTAGGCTTCGATAAAATCGTCGCCGCCGATGATCTGGCGCGCCATCTCACGGTCGCTGCGCAGCGGCGAGATGAAGGCGCAGATGACCATCATGCCGGCGTCGTTCATCAGCCTGGCGACGACGGCGCCGCGACGGATGTTTTCCTGGCGGTCACGCGCAGAAAAGCCCAGGTCGCCATTCAGGTGCTGCCGAATATTGTCGCCGTCGAGCACGCAGCTCAGGCGGCCCTGCGCCAGCAGCCGCCTTTCCAGCGCGTACGCCAGCGTCGACTTGCCTGCGCCGCTCAGGCCGGTCAGCCACAGCGTCGCAGCACGCTGGCCGGCCAGCGGCCCCCGCTGTTCCTTGCCGATATGGCCCGCATGCGGGAAGATGTGCGTCGCCACGTGGCCCGCAGCGGCGATCTGTTCCAGTTTACCCATGTGCCACTCCCCCCCGTTACCGGCTCAAAACTGTTCCCACTCGATTTCGCTGGGCTTGGCGACGGCCGGACGGGACGGCTTTGCCGTGACGGGCGGGCGCCGTGCCGCCAGCGGCGGTGGCGGACGGCTGACCGCGCGCAGTCCCGCATCGCGGCTGCCGGCGATGTTGCCCACGCGGAAGACGCTGACCACCTCGTTCAGGCTGTTGACCTGTTCCTGCATCGCTTGCGCGGCGGCGGCGGCTTCTTCGACCAGCGCCGCATTTTGCTGCGTCACATTGTCCATTTGCGTCACGGCGATATTGATTTGCTCGATGCCGGCCGATTGTTCCTGGCTGGCGGACATCATTTCGGACATGATGCCGGTGACGCGCCGCACGCTGGCGACGACCTCGTGCATGGTCGATCCTGCCTGTTCCACCAGCCGGTTGCCAGCCTGGACCTTGTCGACCGAGTCGCCGATCAAGTCCTTGATTTCCTTGGCCGCAGCGGCCGAGCGCTGCGCCAGGTTGCGCACCTCGGTGGCCACCACGGCAAAGCCGCGCCCCTGTTCCCCGGCGCGGGCCGCTTCGACGGCCGCGTTCAGCGCCAGGATATTCGTCTGGAAGGCGATGCCGTCGATGACGGCGATGATGTCGACGATCTTGCGCGCCGAGACATCGATGGCCGCCATGGTGTCGACCACCTGCGCCACCACGGCGCCGCCCTTGGTGGCGACATCGGAGGCCGATTCGGCCAGCCCGTTGGCCTGGCGCGCATGGTCGGTGTTGATGCGCACGGTGCTGGTCAGTTCTTCCATGGACGACGCGGTTTGCTCCAGCGTGCTGGCCTGCTGCTCCGTGCGCGAAGACAAGTCCAGGTTGCCCATGGCGATTTGTCCCGCCGCCGTGGCGATGGTCTCGGTGCTGGCGTGAACTTGCTGGACGATTTGCGCCAGGCTGTCGCGCATCGATTGCATGGCGTGCAACAGGCTGTGCGTGTCGCCGGCGCGGGTGTGGATGGGCACGGCCAGGTTGCCGCTGGCGATCTGTCCGGCGATCGCCGCCGCTTCGTCGGGTTCGCAACCGAGTTGGCGCGTCACGCTGCGCGTGATCAGCACGGCGGCCAGCAGGCTGGTGAGCAGCGCCAGCGAGCCGATGCTCAGCATCACCAGGCGCGCCTGGCTGTAGGCCGCCTCGGCCATGCTGGAGGCTTCGCTATTCTGCTTTTCCTCGACGGCGATCAAGGTGCGCAGCAATTCCCACCAACGCTTTTGCACGGGGCGGAATTCATAGCGCAGCAGCTTGTAGGCATCGTCCTGCTTTTGCTCCAGTGCCAGCGCGGCGGCCCGCTGAATGAAGGGGGCCGCCAGCCCGCTTTGTGTGCGGATCTGTTCGAGCAGGCTTTTTTCTTCGCTCGAGGTGCCTTCCAGCTTGGCGAACATTTCCCCCAGCTTTTGCTGGGCGGCGGCGTATTTTTTTTCCTGCTCCGCGATGCGCGCGACCTCGATCTGGATCTCCTTCTCCTCCTTCAGCAAAATCAGATTGCGCAGCGCCAGCGCCCGCTCGGTCACTGTCAAGTCCATAGTCTGGGCCAGCCTGGTTTCGACGTTGTTGACCTTGGTCGCTTCATCCATGCGGTCCTGGATTTGTCGCATGCTGGTCAGTCCCAGCGCGATGACCAGTAACAGAAACAGGGATACCAGGCCAAAGCCCAGGCCGAGCCGCTTGGCTATGGTTAAGTTCAAAAATTTCATGCTGCCTCCTTAGGGCTATGCTTGCCGTTTCGCATAAGCTAATGCGGATTTATCGTGAAGCACTCAACGATCATAGTGATTGAGGGCAGGTGGAATGTCACACAAAGTCACTTTCAGCATTAGAGCAACAGTAGAAATTTACTTGCGGCAACAGTTCAGATTGAGTTAGATGGCGAACGCGCGCGGGCGCAGGTGTGGCGGCGCAGCGTGAGTCGCATCAGGAATGAAAAATTTTCATGCTACTTTGCGCTCATGATTTCACCTTTCACGTCGTTATAGCTGTGTCTGCTTAGCGTTTCAGATGTGCCCCGTCCCTTTCTCCGTGCAAGCCAGGGAGTGTTTGAAGGTAAATAGTTATCAAAAAATGAAAGTTACGCATCTTTTATCCAATCACCGATCTTCGTTTAGCAAGGCATAAGACCCATGACCTCCGTCTCCTCGATCCCGAGCTGGAATCCAAGTCCGTCCCGCGCGCTCAGTGCCGCGGCCAACAAGGCCGATGCCGCGCCGTCTCCGGCGCCGAGCCCGTCTTCCATCGTTGCCATCGGGACCAGGCAAGCCACCGCCGACCTGACGCCGTCGCCGAAGATATGGGAAAGCCCGTCGCGCGATGGCGTCAGCGAGCAAATGACGAAAAACTTTTTTTCGCGCACGGTTGGCGGCCGTTTCGCCGGCCTGGGCGCGAGCTTGCTGGAGCAGATCAAGGGGGGCGTGCGCAATGTGTCGCAGGCGGTGCAGCAGTCGCCGCCGCGCATGGAACCGAATACTTATAGCGACATCGGGGCCATGCAAGCGGCCAGCTTGCACGGCAATGGCGAAGACAAGGTCACTCTCGGCATCACCACCAGGAGCGGCGTGGAGGTCAAGCTGTCGCTCGATAGCCAGGATGATGGCCTGGCCGTGCGCATGAGCACGAGCGGCGAACTCAGCGAGGCCGAGGCCGGCGCGCTGGGCGGCCTGGCGCAGGCCTTCCAGGAAGCTATCGATGGCATGGCGCAGGGCCAGCCGAAGATCAGCTTGAGCGGTCTGATGCAATTTGACCAGAACGTGCTGGCGTCGGTGAACTTGCACGCGGAAGTGAAAGTGCGCACCGAGCCGCAAAGCACGCAGACGCTGGACTTCCAGGCCGACAGCGCGCAGCGCAAGGTCAGCTTCAAGGGCGTGGCCGGATCGCTGGACGTGAAGGTGGACGCCAGCAAGCTCAATGCCCTGGGCAGCCAGGAACAGCAGGCCAAGGCCATGAGCAGTTATATGAAGCAGATCGGCCAGGCCGCGTCGCGTGGGCATGGCGATCCGGCGCTGATGTCGATGTTCAAGGATGCGTTTGGCGCCTTGCACAGCAACGCCGCCGCGCCGCAGGATGCGCGCGGCGTACCGGCGGCGGGCAAGTGGCGCCTGGCCGCCGAGGACAAGGCGATCCTGACCGGCATGGCGGACTTCAGCGCTTCGGTGTCGCAAACGCCGAAATCGGGCAATTCCATGCGCCTGGCGGAAACGGATGGCTTCAACTATGAACTGTCGCAACAGACGACCCTGGCCGGCGCCAGCCAGGACGAGCGCTCGATCCGGCAGCAGCAGCAATCAAAGCTGAGCGCCAGCTTCCACATGCCCTTGATCCCCGGCGTGCCGTTGCGCTTGACGGAAGCGGTGGAATCACAGAATTACACCTACCACCAGATCGAAGACACGGCCAGCAGCGATGCGCAACTGGCCTACAAGGAAGGCAAGCTGGTCAAAGCGAGCCTGCAACAAACAGCCACCCAGTCCACGCATGTCATGACATATGTGATGGGCAAGCTGGAGTCGGACACGACCACGCCGACCCAGCATTCGGTGCAGCGCGACTTGCTCACGCTGCTGTGGCCTTACAAGACGGGTACCACGGACGAGACTGTCGAGGGAAGGGCCGAGCGGCACAAACAGGATTTGCTGACACTGAACGACGATATCATGCTGCAATCCTATCCCGGTCAGTGGATCAGCCCGTGGCAGGGGGACGCCATGCCCGCCGGGCTTTTTCTTTGGCGCGAAGGTGTCGCGTCAGGCTTTGGCCTTGCTTTGCCTGACCCGGTAACCGACGCCCAGGGCGCCTAGCCAGACGGGGATCAGGTAGACGGAGATGCGCAGGCCCGGCGTCAGGTACATGATCACCAGAATACCGGCCAGGAAGACCAGGCACAGGTAGTTGGTGAATGGGTAGCCCAGGCTCTGGAACAAGGTCGTCTTGCCTTCGATTTTTTTCTGCGCGCGGAAGCGCAAATGGATCCAGCTGATCATGGCCCAGTTGATGATCAGCGCCGAGACCACGAGTCCCATCAGTACTTCGAACGCTTCGCCCGGCATGAAGTAATTGACCACCACGCAGGCGCCCGTCGCCAGGGCCGACACGCCCAGCGCCGCCAAAGGCACGCCGCGGCGGTTCAAGTGCAGCAGCGCGCGCGGCGCATTGCCTTGCTTGGCCAGGCCGAACAGCATGCGCGTGTTGCAGTACACACCGCTGTTGTAGACGGACAGGGCGGCAGTCAGCACCACCACGTTCAGGGCCGTGGCCACCAGGTTGCTGTCGAGCGCATGGAAGATCAGCACGAAGGGGCTGCCGCCGGTGACGACGTTTTGCCACGGGTACAGCGACAACAAAATGCCCAGTGCGCCGATGTAAAAGATCAGGATGCGGTAGATGGCCTGGTTGGTGGCGCGTGGAATCGTCGTGCTCGGGTCATCCGCTTCGGCCGCCGTGATGCCCACCAGTTCCAGGCCGCCGAACGAGAACATGATGACGGCCATGGCCATCACCAGGCCCTGCCAGCCATTCGGGAAGAAGCCGCCGTGCTGCCACAGGTTGGCCACCGACGCTTGCGGGCCCGCGTCGCCGGAGGCGAGCAGGTACGCGCCGAAGACGATCATGCCGATGATGGCGACCACCTTGATGATGGCGAACCAGAATTCCATTTCGCCAAAGGCTTTCACGTTCAGCAGGCTGATGGCGTTGATGGCGCAAAAGAAGATCAGCGCCGAGACCCAGGTCGGCACGCCCGGCCACCAGTACTGCACATAGATGCCGACGGCCGTCAACTCGGCCATGCTGACGAGTATATACAGTACCCAGTAATTCCAGCCCGACAGGAAGCCGGGCAGGTGGCCGCAGTATTTGTCGGCGAAGTAGCTGAAGGAGCCGGCGACCGGTTCGTCGACCACCATCTCGCCCAGCTGGCGCATGATCAGGAAGGCGATGACGCCGGCGATGGCATAGCCCAGCAGCACTGAAGGGCCGGCCATCTTGATGGTTTGCGCGATGCCCAGAAACAGGCCGGTGCCGATGGCGCCGCCCAGGGCGATGAGCTGGATGTGGCGGCTTTTCAGGCCGCGCTTGAGCTCTTGTGGTTCGGTATTCCCGACTGCCGTCATATGTTTTATCCTGTTTTTACGGGGCTGAGGTCGCTGATTCTAAAGCATGGGCGCGCAAAGCAGGAGCGAAATGCATGTTGCACTGCGGAGGCGCAAGAAAAGCCCCGCATCTTCGCTGAACGGCGCGCAAAAGCGCTGCAGGCAGCGCCGGCGGCACGGTATCATGATGATAAATTTCAAGGAGTCGTGGGCGTGGCGGCGACGCGGCTCCTGAGCGTGGCGGTCGAGCGCCGCGGCGGACCGGCGCTGCGCCTGGCGCTGCTGCTGGAGCTGGCGCTGCTGCTCGGCTTCATGGTGTCTGGCGTGCTGGCCGAACCGCTGGCGGCGGAGCCGGGCGCGCTGGCGATGGCGGCCGGCCTGTTCGGCGCGGCGGCCATGGGTGTGCACAGCGCCATCAGCCGGCTGCTGCTGGCGCACCTGGCGCCCACGTCCATGATGACGGGCAACGTCACGCAATTGGTGATCGATACGGTCGACGTGCTGCGCGGCGCGGCCGATGGCGCCACGCGCGAGCGCTGCGTCAAATGCTTCTGGCCCTTGCTGGGCTTTGCCGTGGGCGCCATCCTGGCCGCCTTTGCCTACCTGGCCGTGGGTTTTGCCGCGCTGGCCGTGCCGCTGGCCATTTTGCTGGTGCTGATCGCGCTGGAGCCGGCACGCCAGGCCGCCTAAGCCTGCACCGGTTGACGCGCCGCCACGATGGCCGGCTCGTACACGGCCAGAAACTCGGGCGGCAGGCGGCGCGCGCGGCCGCTGCTCAATTCGATGCAAATCAATTCCCAGCGTGCGCGCACGACGGTGGCGCCGTCGCTGTCGCGGATCAGCTGGAAGCGCCGTTCCATGCTGGAGCGGCCGTCGCTGGCGCACAGCCAGGTGGCCAGGGTCAGCGCTTCGCCGGCCCGCGTCGGCAGCAGGTAGTCATATTCGCCGCGGCGTATTGCCATGGCCCGGTCCAGGCGCCGGTAATCTTCCAGGTCCAGCCCCAGGATAGCCGAGTGGTGCCAGGCGATATGCTCGCACCAGCGCACATACACGGCGTTGTTGGTGTGCTGCAAGCCATCGATGTCGCCCGCTTCGGGTGTGACGGGCAGGGTGTGGGCGTGCGGATAATCCCAGTTCAAGTGCGCTCCTTTCGATACGGTGGCGGCTGATTGTACGTGCTGGCGGTGTTTGCTGCCTGCAGCGCACGTCTGGAAAAACACTGTTTTATGCGTTGATGTATGATGCATCATAATCTGAAAAATCTGAAAATGCCTATGAACCATTCCCTGGACAGCCTGGTGCACGTCAACCTGGGCAAATCCGTCTATGCGATGCTGCGCGACGCGCTGGCGGCGGGGCGCTTCCAGCCGAATGACCGGCTGCGCATCCGCGAACTGGCGCTCCAGCTCGGCACCAGCGTCACGCCCGTGCGCGACGCCATGCTGCAACTGGTGCAGGAAGAGGCGCTGGTGCTGCGCTCGCCGCGCGACTTCCGCGTGCCCGTGCTGAGCGTGGCGCGCTACCTGGAAATCCGCGCGCTGCGCCTGGAACTGGAAGGGCTGGGCGCATTCGAGGCGGCGCAGCGCATCGACGCCGCCACCCTGGCCGACCTGGAACGCCTGCTGCAGGCCAATGAAGAGGCCATCGCGCGGCACGACCTGGCGGCGGCCCTGCAATGCAACCAGGCGTTTCACCTTGCGCTGGCGCAGGCGGCCGGCATGCCGACCCTGAAACGCTTCGTCGACCACCTGTGGATGCAGACGGCGCCCCTGATCGCCGCCGGCTACGCCAGTTTTTCGCCCGACATGCGGGTCGGCCACCACCACGCCATCATCAGCGCGCTGCGCCAGCGCGACAGCGCGGCCGCGCGGCGCGCCATCGAACAGGACATCCTCGACGGCGGGACGCAGATGCTGGCCTATGTCATGCGCCAGGAGCGCATCCACGCCGGCCCAACCGAACAAGAACAGAACAAGGAAGAACATGAGTGAACAAAAAACCGCCATCGTCACGGGCGCCAGCCGCGGCATCGGCCACGCCGTGGCCGAACGCTTCCGCAGCCTGGGCTGGCGCGTCATCACCGTCTCGCGCAGCCCGATTCCCGGCGGCTGCCCGCGCAGCCAGGAACACAACACGCATGTGTGCATGGATCTGTCGGATTTAAGCCAGATCGGGCAGATGGTCGACACCCTGCGCCCCATGCTGGGCGACTCGAAGCTGCACGCGCTGGTGAACAATGCGGGCGTGTCGCCGAAGGGGCCGGGCGGCTCGCGCGTCAATTCGCTGACCACCGACATGCAGACCTGGCAAGAAATGTACAACACGAATTTCTTCGCGCCGCTGGCGCTGACGCGCGGCTTTGCGCAGGAATTGTCGAATGCGCACGGTGCCGTCGTGAACCTGTGCTCGATCGCCGGCTACCGCGTGCATCCGTTTGCCGGTTCCGCCTACGCCAGCTCGAAGGCGGCGCTGGCGTCGCTGACGCGCGAAATGGCCAACGACATGGCGCCGCTGAACGTGCGCGTGAACGCCATCGCGCCGGGCGAGATCGACACGGCCATCCTGTCGCCCGGCACCTCGCACATCGTCGACACGCAAATCCCCCTGCGCCGCCTGGGCACGACGGCCGAAGTGGCCGATTTGGTGGAGTTCCTGTGCAGCGAGCGCGCCTCGTACATCACGGGCGCGGAAATTCCCATCGACGGCGGCCAGCGCATTTAATCTAGGAGGAAGATCATGAGCAAACATATCGGTATCGTCGGCTGTTCGGCCGAAGGCGCGGCCCTGTGCTATCGCACCATCTGCGAAGAGGGCGCGCATGCACTGGGAGCGTATGCACATCCGGAAGTGACGCTGCACACGCCGTCGCTGGCGCGCTATGTGGCTTGCTTGAATGCTGGCGACCTGGCCGGCGTGGCCGAGCTGATGCTGGCGTCGGCGCGCAAGCTGGCCGCCGCCGGTGCCGAGTTTCTGATCTGCCCCGACAACACCATTCACCAGGCATTCGAGCTGATGGCGCCCCGTTCGCCGCTGCCGTGGCTGCATATCGCGGACGTCGTCGCCGCCGAAGCGGCCGCGCGTGGTTTTCAAAGAGTGGGCTTGACGGGCACGCGCTGGCTGGTCGACAGCGCCGTGTATCCAGACCGGCTGGCCGCGCGCGGCATCGCTTGCGTGCGGCCCGGCGAGGACGAACGCAGCGAGATCAACCGCATCATCATGGAAGAACTGGTGCCCGGCGTGGTCAAACCGGACAGCGTGGCACGCTTCCAGGCCATCCTCGCCGGCTTGCGCGAGCAGGGCTGCGACGCCGTGATCCTCGGCTGCACGGAAATCCCGCTGATCATCAGCGACGCCAATTCGCCGCTGCCGACGCTCGACTCCACGCGCTTGCTGGCGCGCGCCGCCTTGCGCCGGGCGCTGGCAGCTTAGCGTTCCAGCTGCGCCTGCAGCGCCGCCACCACCAGCGCGTGGTCGTCGGCCTGCGCCAGGCCGGAAACGCTCACCGTGCCGACCAGTCCCACGCCGCGTATCAGCAAGGGGAAGGCGCCGCCGTGGCCCGCGTACTCGATGTCGTCGAGGTATTTCACGTCTTCGAAGGTGCTGCCGCGGCTTTTATACGAGATGCCCATGTAGTAGGAGCTGTGGCAAAAGCGCTGCACCGTCTGGTTCTTGCGGCGTATCCAGTCTGCCTGGTCCGCCGTGGCGCCCGTCATGGCGTGGTGGAACAGGATTTGACCGTTGCGCGTGATGTTCACGGTGACGGCCTTGCCCCGCTTGCGTACTTCCTCGACGATCCACAGGCCCACGGCCAGCGCGGCGTCGTTGTCGAAGCGTTCGAATTGCAGGGTTTCTTCCTGCTGTGCCAGGGTTTGCAGCAAATCGGCGTAATGATCCATCGTCAGGGAGTCGGGTAGTGGCTGGAAACGCTACTGTAGCGCAGCATGGCCCAGCCGCGCGCGCTTTTTCCGTGCCGCGCCTACAATGGGTGGCATGAACCTGTCCCTGTTTGCCGATGAAGACCAGGCTCCGGCCAGCCCCGCGCCGCTGGTGCCCGGTTCGTCCGCGTCGCTCCTGCTGCGCGCTTTCGCGTTGCCTTATCTGGATGAGCTGCTGCCGGCGCTGGACGCCATCGTGCTGGCGGCGCCCCTGCGCCACATGGCCACGCCGGGCGGCTTGCGCATGTCCGTTGCCATGAGCAATTGCGGCGCCCAGGGCTGGGTCACGGATGGACGCGGCTACCGCTATGCGCGTCTCGATCCGGCCAGCGGCCGCCCCTGGCCGCCGATGCCGGCCGTGTTCCTGCGCCTGGCGCAGCAGGCGGCGCTGGCGGCCGGCTATCCGGGCTTCATGCCCGACGCCTGCCTGCTCAACCGCTATGCGCCCGGCGCGCGCATGGCCCTGCACCAGGACCGCGACGAATGCGATTTCACCGCGCCCATCGT
>JAEAMG010000829.1_pt1 | contig 29701 bp, 30 predicted proteins | sample 8958741 | NCBI WGS metagenome assembly JAEAMG01 (sample SAMN16933256, study PRJNA681125) | bioreactor sludge metagenome | isolation source: anaerobic bioreactor treating anionic surfactant - SDBS | place: India: Bengaluru | collected 2019-02-28 | reverse complement strand
TGATACCCGGCTGCGCGGAAATATCGGTATAGCTCGTATCCTCGACGCCGACCGAAAAGCAAACAAGCTGATTTTCTCTGAGAAGGAAGCGGTAAAGGATGGTCTCGCGGCTCGCTTTAAAGAGCTGGCAATTGGCGATACGGTCAAAGGTATCGTTACGGGCGTCGTAGATTTTGGCGTATTCGTGAATGTCGACGGAATTGAAGGGTTAATTCACATCTCAGAGATTTCATGGGAGCGCGTCAGCAACCCAAGCGACTACGTTAAGGTTGGACAGACAGTCGAAGCGAAGATTATCGCAATCGATAAAGAGCGCTTGAGTCTCAGTATGAAGCAATTGACGAAGGATCCATGGCTAGACGAAGTTGAACAGTTCAAGCTTGGTGATACCGTTGAGGGAACTGTGACGCGTATTACGCCGTTCGGAGCTTTCGTGCAGTTGAGTCCGAGCGTTGAAGCGCTGGTACATGTAAGCGAACTTGGTGGTGATGGTACCGATCCTGAAAAAATCTTTACCCTGAATGAGCGCAAAGAGTTTGTGATTTTGGAAATTGATAAAGATAACCGTAAAATTTCACTGAGCCTTGCCGGCAAGAAAAAGAAGTAGCCTATAAGAAGATAAGTAGTTCGCCGATACTGCCACCTGCAGGCGACGAGAAAAGGAGAAGTCTGATGAGACAAGAAAAAATCGTTGCTATTACAGATTCGGTCACGGTCGGCGAGCTAGCTGATACGTTGGGGCTTTCGGTCACGACGCTTATTGGCGAATTATTTAAAAATGGCATTGCCGCTACGATTAACCAGCGGCTTGATTTCGAGACAGCCTCGATTATCGTCGAAGAACTGGGGCTTGACGTTCGCCTTGAGAAAAAGGCGGCGGTGGCGCATGAGCGCAAAATGCACAAACTATCCGACCATGCGGTATCGCGCCCGCCAATCGTGGCAGTTATGGGCCATGTCGACCATGGAAAAACCAGTTTGCTCGACGCGATTCTCGGGCAAAAAACCGTGGACGACGAAGCGGGCGGAATTACCCAGCATATCAGTGCGTATCAGACCGAACGTAACGGACGTATGATGACGCTGCTCGATACGCCGGGTCACGAAGCTTTCGCGGCACTGCGTCAACACGGCGCTACCCTTACGGACGTAGTGATTATTGTCGTGGCCGCGGACGACGGCGTGAAACCGCAGACGGTTGAAGCGATTCGCTTTGCTAGGACGGCGCATGCAAAAATCGTCGTTGCTATCAATAAAATCGACAAAGAAGCGGCTAATCCTGATATGGTGAAGGCGCAGCTTGCGAGCGAGCACGGTCTTAATCCCGAGGAGTGGAACGGCGATACGGTGATGGTTGAGGTGAGCGCCAAAACGGGGCAGAATATCGATAAACTTCTTGATATGGTGCTATTGGTGGCGGACATGGAAGACCTTCGCGCTGACGAGGACGTTCCTGCCGAGGGTTTGGTGATTGAGGCGCATATGGAGAAGGGCCGGGGCGCAGTTGTCGGGCTTCTCGTTGAGAATGGACACCTGAAACCGGGACATTATTTGGTCGCCGGTCAAGCCTACGGGCACATTAGGACAATGCAGAACTTCCGTGGTGACACATTAAAGGACGCTGGTCCTTCAACCCCAGTTAATGTGACTGGTTTCAAAGAGCTGCCACAATTTGGTGACGTCTTTCGTATAGCAAAGAACGAAAAAGAAGCGCGCACCATTGCCACGGCAAACCGTATAGAGCAGGAGAAATTGGCGGCGACCACGAATGTGACGGGCGCGGACATCTTGAAGTTAATGAATCAGCAGTATGATTCCGAGGATTTCAACGTTGTTGTTAAGGCTGACGTTCAAGGTTCGCTCACTTCTGTCGTTGATAGCCTGAAGCTCATCGAGACGGGCGGGGAGGTGACTCTCCATGTTATTGGTACTGGTGTTGGTAGTATTACCGAAAAAGACATTCATCTTGCAACGGGTAAAAACACCGTTATTTATGGGTTTAATGTCGACTTACCGCCATCGGTCAAACGTCTTGCAACCCGCGAGCGCGTAGAAGTCCGGCTATTCAATATTATTTACGAACTTCTTGACGACGCGAAACAATCTATGGAGAATCTACTTGCTCCCGAAGTTGTTGAAACGGAAATTGGCGAACTGGAAATCAAGGGAGTATTTAGGACGCTTCGCGACGAAGTTATTGCTGGTGGTAAAGTACTTAGCGGCAAGGCGACAGCCGACGTTCTGGCTCGCGTCAAACGAAAAGGCGAGCAGATTGCTGAGGTAGAAGTTACGAGCGTGCAGCGCCAGCAGCAGGCTGCCAAGGACGTCTTTGAGGGGGAAATGTGTGGTCTCAACCTCAAGACGACAAAGAAACTCACCCTCGAAGAAGGCGATCACCTTGAATTCTTCACAAGAGAGTTGGTGAAGAAGACGCTATAAATAAGAACCACATAAAAACACCCCGGATAATCGGGGTGTTTTTATGTGGTATTCAGCACGTTTATAAAAACTATATGCTGCGTCGACTTGTAACGTACATAACGGCTGCGTAGGTCAGTCCACCTAGTCCTAGTAGACTCATGAACGTGTCGCTTGCACCAGTTTTTGGCAACTCACTTGGTGTAGTTGGCTGTTCTGGCGTAGGCGTTGTATCGCATTTACTTAAGTCGTCGGTGTAACGATCTTTATTGTTTTCATACGTAGAGCGGTCAATTGTTACGATAGAATTTTTGGTTATGTCACAGACTTTGACATTTTCAGGTGTCTTCTGGCACTTCGATAGGTCAGTTGAATGCTTCTTTTCGTCAAACTCGTCTTTCTTGATCGTAATGACCTTATTTGTCGTTAAGTCGCAGACCTCGATTTTCTCAGGTTTTTCGTCGCACTTTTTCTTGACAATCACATCGGCAGTGTCGGACTTGGAACCGTTGTCCGTTTCAACCGTTTGCTTATTCGTCAGGGTATTAGTACCACACTCAAAAGCATCCTTGCCGTCGACTTTTGCGCTAAAGATAATCCATGCGTTCTGACCAGGGTTATACGAGCCAATGTTCAGTCCGGTGGTTGTGGTGACCCCGTCGCTCGTCTTTACGCCTTGTGGGTTGGTTGGGTTACCAAGGGTGCTCGATCCTGCAACATAGCTCATGCCCGTTGGTAGCGTATCTTTAACAACGACATCTTTTTGAAGGGTTGTGCCAGTGTTCTTGTATTTTAACAAGAAGTCAACCGTCTCGCCAGGTTGCGCGGTGTATGATTCAGACCACGTATTCTCGCCGTGTTTGCTTACTTGCTTCTCGACGGTAAAGTTTGGCTGGTCAGCGACAAAACGAAACGTAACGTAGCCTGCGTATTCGCTACAGCCTGGGATATCGCCGTCCAGTTTACTATAGCCAAGATTTACGCCATCGGTAATGAGCGAATCATCAAGTGTTTGGCCGTTAACGGCGCCGCGGCTGTGAATCGTTGCCGATCCTGGAACCATACGAATCGCCAATGCGCTACTAGACGTTAATGTTGCGTCATCGAACACTTCAACAGGTTGTGCGTCCGGTGAATTAATGAATGCGTTTGTCGTGGCGCTTCCATCAACAACTGCCGGTAGCTCAATGCGCATTGTGGTATCTGTCGCAACAAGGCCTAGATTGGCGGCCGCGTTGTTGTGGTAATATACATACCCTTGGTATTCTTTGCCTGGTTCTAGCGCAACCGTGTCGCTATAGGCGCTATTATCAGCGTCGGCGGGCTTAACGCGAAAGAAGTTTTGCTCATCGCCATAGGCTGGGTTGTTGGTGATTGAGTTAAAGGTAATATAGTCGGCGGGCTCTTCGATAGTAAACGTCGGGCGGCTTGGGCCCCATGCTAACACCCCGCCCGCAATACCGACAACTGCTAAGACAGCTGCGATGGTGCTCGTGACGTACGGGTGAGATTTTAGTGATGTAAAAATGTTCATAAACATCCTCCTCCTGATTGATAATTAATATATAAATTGTGTAGCCGTATGTTTTGCAGTGTCAAATCGTGTTATTTCACATAAAAGTTGAATCTACCTGGGCAGACCCTCGCTCACTGGATGTGAACATTGAGGGTCTGCCGCAGGCAGAGGTAGTGGAATTAGAGAGATTGGTGGCGGACTAGCTAATTAACAGCTAGACTCGCCTGGGGCTGTGACGCAACCGCTTCCGGCGTCGGGGTTGTTAGCCCCAGGCGCCTCACTTGGCACGTCGCGGTCTTGGGTTGGCGGATTGGTGTCGACCGGTTCGGCCGACTCCTGTGCCGGTCCCGTTGTGGAGGCCTGTGGAGCACCGGTCTCATGAGCGTAACTGTCCTCTTCGGACGGTTTAGGCTCAAGAGTTGTCGTCGGAGGTGCCGTCGGAGGCACTGTCGTCGGCGGAGTAGTGCTCGGAGGCACCGTCGTCGGAGGTGCCGTTGGTGGCACCGTCGTCTCTGGCTTCTCCGGCTGAGCCGGAGGCACCTCGACAATCGGCGTGCCCTCCGGCGTTCGGTCCATACCCGGGGACGGCTCAGGCATGATCTGCGGTCCCTGGATGGGGAGTGAACCCTCCCAGTAATTCTGGATTCCGCATTCCAGCTGGAACAGTTCATCGCTAATTCGAATGGCGGTTTGTCCCCATCGCGGCACATCGTAATCGATGCGAACTGCAGGAATTTCACCGGGAATCGAGTAGCTAGCGACGTAATTGCCGCTGAGCGGTTCAATTCCGACCTGTCCAGCTGCCACGGCTTCATCAATCTTGCGATTGATTTCAGCTACGGCGGTGTCCCATGCCTCGTAGTCTTCAGAGAACAACTTGGTGTTCGCGTCGACCTCGGCATAGGACGAACCTTCGTAATCTGTCCGCTCGAACGCAGCTTTGGTGGCTGCGGCGAGCATGGGGTCGATACTCAGGCGGTATCGCATTTCTGCGATAGCCTGGTCAACGTCCATGTCCGCCAGTGGCATATCGACGGTTAGCCCCTGGCTGGGGCCAAACGAATTGATAGCCGTCTTTTGGACGGGCGGCCGGTTCGCCAGGTATTCCCACTGGCGCGGCTGGGTCTCTTCCGTGGGCTCAGCCGACGGAGTCGGTGTTGGTGAACTGCTTGCGTCATCTCTGGGCTTCTTGGACTCGTCGAGGTTTTTGCCTCGGCACGTTTCCGCCTCTTGAGATCGGTAATCTGCGTCGGCCGTACGGCCTTGGGCCAGTGCTTCACGAGCGCTGGCTTCCATGGTCACGCAGTCATTGGCTGCTCGCCCTAGGGTGGTCCATGCTCCGTGCTGGAGCGTCAACCACCCGAAGCCCATCACGACAAACGTAATGAGTATTGCGGTTGCCTTTTTCATGGCAACTCCTCCTCTCGGTTGTTTGTCGTTATGCTAGGCTGCGGCAGGCAGTTCCGTTGTGGTGGTCGTATTGCTGGTTGCCCGGGGGCGGTCAGAGTGACGACCTCCCAAGTAAACTCCAACGGCGGCACCGCTGGCGGATCCGACAAAGAATCCGCCAATAGGGCCGAATGGACCATTGTTCGCAGCGGTGGCAATGAAGCCCACGACGATCCCCAAGACTGCGCCGATAAAGACGCAGAGGGCAAACAACCTCATATCGAAGCTGTCCGTCGTTGCTCGAGGCTGGGACACAAAGTCAGCCCAACTCCCTGGCTTGGGAACTGGGTTACCGTTGCTGTCTGTCGTCTCGACCAGACCATATCGATCTAGTCGCCGCTCGAAAGCATTGATCTTATTGCTCAACGCAACAACGGCCTCCTCGGAGGCGGTGGATGTCGCACCATCGGAATTGTTGCCACCCATGGGCAGCGATGAATCATCGAGGAGGGTCTTGTTCAGGTCCTCTTCTCTGAGTCTGTTGAATCGTTTGACGACGTCAACAACCCGCGACCTAAGGTCGTCTGTCAGTTCCGTGACATCGACGAGGTCGTGGCGCAGTACCGAGGCGTCGTTTCTGATGACGCTGTTCTCGGTTTTCCAGAGGCCGCGACTGATAGTCACGGCCACCATTTTAGCTTCCTTGGCTGTGAGAGCCTTCGGATCGGCGATGCCGATCTTGTAATCCTTCAGCCACACATTCTTTGCCATTATCTTTCCTTTCGTAGGGCGGCCAACCGGCCGCCGAAACGGTTCTTCGGTTTACTGCCACTGCGCAGATGGCAGCAACGGAAGTGCTTTTCTCGTAAAACACCACCATTGCTAGCCATCTGACGCGAAAGGAATCTTTCTATCTCTAATCTAATCATTACTACCTCTATGGTGCATACGCGAGGCCGCGAAAAAGGCGGCAACTCAAGCGCAGCGCTATCTACTCGACATAAGAGTGAGATAACGCCGCGTTTGAGAATAGCGTATACATATATGAAATAGCATGATTTGACACATGCTTAATTATTAACGTGCTTCACCTCCGATTTATAAGGTGTTACGTACCAATCCTCACCACAGATACAACTCACAACTCGTTGATGTTTCTATATTATCACAGATTATTAGAAAAGTCAATATCGTTGTGCTAAATCATAATAATTATGTTTTAGCAGGCTAAAGTATTGACTTTTAAGCAAATCTATGCTAGTATGAAACATAAGCAAGTAATAAATGCGTAAAAGTCGAACAGAGCAAGCAATAGAAAGGATTCACCACAACCATGAGCGAGAAACAACATAATCCCCAACAGCCAGAGACGGTCGCGGAGCTACCGGGTAGAGACGAGCTTTTGGCTTCCTTTGACGAAAAAAGACAAGCGTTGGCTGACAACCTTCAGGAGGTTAGTAGTCGTAGCGGCGTGGCACTCAATGCTCTCGAGATGTTTCAAAAAAAGAACGAACAAAAACAACTTGAAGATGAAATAAGCCAGCTACAGGACAGCTGGGAGAGCCTAGGCGGGGCTGAGCTTGACGCTGCACGGGCTGAAGTTGACGCATTGAATTTTAAGTCTGATGCGGAAGACCGTATACAAGCAACGAAACGACTGCAGGCTGCACAAGATGCCGTGTACGGTAATTTTGTAGCTGAGCAGACACAACCTCCAGTTAGCGAAACTGCGCCGGTGGCCGACGAAATAGTAGAACCTGAAGTTTCTCCTCAGCCTATTGATGAGATAGCGGAGGCTTCACAGGCTATTCTACAAATAACCAATGTTATAAATAACCCGAATATCGATCCAGAAAAGCGTAAGACTCTCCGTGCTGCGATGGAAGGTATAATACATGAGTTAGACGATATCGTAGCACCAACGGAGACTGACTCTAATGACGGCTTAGACCATCAAGATGATGTTACACCACTTCAGAACGAGCGAGGTCCAGAAGATGATGTCGAGCCTCTTCAGAACGAACGTACGGAAACAGAGCCCTCAACGGACGAAGAGGATGTCGAGCCGCTGCAAAATGAAAAGGGCGCTTGGTCGAAAGTGATGGATGGGCTACGAACCGCTAGATACAAACTCCTTGATCGACCTGGACATTGGGTTATGGAAAAGCTTGCTAATCGCAATATCATAAACCAGAAAGAGGGCGAGACGCAAGAAGAGTTTGAACAGCGCAAAGAAAGGCGCGGTAGGGTGATTATCGGTCTGGGCTATGCGGCTACTACGGGACTCTTGGCGTATACGATATATAAAGCATATTCCGGTCTTTCTAGTGGCGCTGAAGGCGCTCTCAATTCGGGTAGCGGACACGCCTCCATGGCAGATTTCCACCGTATGCAAGATACAAATGTACTTCCGAATATTGATCATACCACGTTGGATGTTCCAACATACCCAACCGAGGCGTATGTTGAGTCGGGTGGCACTGAGATTCGCGAGACTCAGCAAGTCCTTGAGCAGGTCCTTGGCCATGATGTGAAGATTCATGACGCTGAACGAGTATACAATACAATCGGGGGTGACATCTTTACGAACGACTCAAATTATATCGGTCCTTCGGGCGATATCCGGATTGGTAGCGAAGAAGGTACATATCAGTTTAGGAATGGGTTCGTAGAAAAAGCCGTAGAAGCGTATAACAAGCTTTCACGATAAAAGTAAGCAGGGGTGTGGTGGTAATCTTAGCGGATTACTGCTATACTTTTAGAGTAAAGGCGGTTGCCAGGAAGGGTGAATAATCGAATGTTTCAACTAAACGATGAATTTTTAAAAGAGCTGGGTTTGGATCAGTTGCCGGAAGAGCAGCGCAAGCCTTTCTTGGACCATATTTATAGTGAATTAGAACTTCGGGTCGGTGAGAGATTAAGCCAGGGGCTTAGCGACGCTCAGCTTGACGAGTTTGCCAATATTATCGATAAGGTCCCCGGCGCGGTTGATGAATTTTTGGGTAAACATGCACCTCAATACCAACAGGAACCGATGTTTCAACGTTTGGTGCAGGCAACGGGTGCGCAGGCGGACGATCCTCGCCTGAAAGATGAATTTGCCGCAACGAAATGGCTTGAGGTAAACCGGCCTGATTATCGTGATGTCGTGGCGGCAGTTATGGAAGAGCTAAAGAAAGAGATTATTGCCAATCGCGATGCAATTCTAGGCGGTATTGCTCAAAGTGTAGGGCAATCAAGCGCTCCAGCGCAACCGGATGCTGGTCAAGGTCAGAGTATGTAATCAATGAGATCTTAATGACCGCGAAGAAATGCTTCAGCGGTCATTTTTTTGCCGCTTTTTGGGGAGATAAGTTCATCGATGGTGAGATATATGCCGTCTCTACAAGGGAACGATAAGGCTCCGTCTGCATCTTTTGAGGTATGTGCTTTGGTCGCAATGAAAGTGTCTGAGCCTAGTTTCACGCGAGAGCGTGGAAACCCAAGGTGCGCACGAATGTGCGCATCGGCTTGTTGGGCGGTCATCGTCTTAGGGTCAATGAGCGAGTCGTGCTTTGAGAGTAATGAACAAAAAATTGGTTCACCGGTTTGCGGGGTTGGGGTGAGTTCGCCAGATAAAATGGCGGGCAATGTGTCGATTAGCAGACTGTTTCCGAGTGAAAAGAGAGTCTCATAGAGCTCTGGTTTTGTTTCCGCGCCTGTGAGAGGGATGGATTTTTGCACATATATGGGACCGGCGTCCATGGCGGCCTCAAGCTTCATAATCGTCACCCCAGTCTCGGTGTCGCTATGGGAAATTGCCGCCTCAATAGGGGAGGGGCCGCGCCAGCGAGGGAGGAGAGAGGGGTGGAGATTGATAATTCCCGGCTCGAATAGGTCGATAATGCTTTGAGGGATAATCTTGCCATATGCGACGAGGATTCCAGCGACAGGTTGAAGCGCACGAATGTCTTCGGTAATATCACGGAGTTTAGCGGGGGTCATGACGGGAATATTGTGTGCAAGCGCGTATGTTTTGACGGGAGACTCGGTTATTTTCTGTCCGCGGCCGCGTGCGGCATCGGGCTTGGTAATAACCGCCGAAACTATAAATCCAGCCCCAACAAGGGCTTGCAGTGTACCGAGGCTGTAGTCCTCAGTCCCAAAGAATATGATTTTTGGCGATTTGTGAGTCATAATCGAGTGGTTGCAGCTCGCCCTTGTCATCGAGCGTATAAAATGCGTCTTTCTGGTCGCGAATATGATCGATAAAAACCAGTCCGTTTGTGTGGTCAATCTCGTGTTGGAGGACGCGAGCGAGGAAGCCCTCGGCTTTAATACGGATCTCATTGCCCTCGAGATCTAGCGCTTTAACGCGAACCTTGCTATGGCGCGGCACCTTACCATAAATATGCTTGACGCTGAGGCAGCCTTCGTAATCTTCGACAAGCTCGCCCTCATATTTGATGATTTCCGGGTTAATGAGCGCGGTAAATTCGCGAGTCTGTTTGTCCTCGAAGTCGCTTCGGACCACAACGATGCGTTCCAGCCGGTCGATTTGCACCGCTGCCAAGGCGGCGCTGATTTCGTGGGGTCGGGAGTCTTCCCAATCGAGGGCGGCGCTTGTCATGAGATCTACGATATCGCGGATTTCGTCGGTAATGACGTGGATGCGCGAGGAACGCTCACGTAAATGCGGGTTTGGCAGAGTGATAATATCGTCTTTATTCATTATGACCAGTATACCAGAGGTGGTAAAAAAAGTTAATGGGGCAGGTTGGTTAATTTCCACCGACCCAGGAGTGAAGTTATAACAAACTGGTCGGATCGAGCTCGGTTTGCCAATGTGTCTGCGGAATGTATGCAAGAAGGTCTATAAGCTCTTGACGCCGCGGGCTTTTAACAACAAGCTGCCAACGGTACGTATCGCGGACGCGCTCGTAAAACGCCGGGGTGGGGCCAAGAACTTGAACAGACGAGCCGGCATGGTTCTTGAGCGCGTAGGCAACCTTTTTCGCGTTAGAGATGGCGGCGCGTTCGGTTTTATATATACATGTGGCTTTTAGCAGGTAGCAAAAGGGTGGGAAGCCGGCATGTTTACGCTCGGTGAGAGTACGAGTGTAAAATTCTGCATAGTTTTGAGAAACACCATCAAGAATTGTCGGGTCGTTTGGCTGATAGCTCTGAATAACAACGTCGGTTTTGTGGTGTGATCGCCCTACGCGGCCAATCACCTGGGAAAGCAGCTGAAACGTGCGTTCAGGCGCACCAAAATCCGGTAAGCTAAGTCCTGCATCTGCCTGAATGACACCAACCGTGCGCAGGTGGGGTAAATCAAGGCCTTTGGCTATTACCTGCGTGCCAATAATAATATCGATGTCGCCGTCATAGAGTTTCGTGTAGTTTTTGTCGACTGTTTCATCCGCACTCGAATCGGCATCGAAGCGCATGATGGTTTTGTCAGGGAAACGGCTACGGAGAGCTTCTTCGATTTTCTTCGTGCCAATACCCTTATGAATAATATCCGCCGCATGACAGCTAGGACAGCTGGTCGGTATACGGGCTTCGGAGCCACAAATGTGGCATTGAAGGCGATGTTGATCGGCGTGAAGAGTGAAGGGGACAAAGCAACGCGGGCATGTTGCGTGCCAGCCGCAATTCGTACAGAGCGTCGTAGAGGCGGTGCCCCGGCGGTTGTGAAAAATAAGCGCCTGGTGGCCGGTTGAAAATGTGCGCTCAAGTGTGTCGAGCAAGGAGTCTGACAGGAACGGATGTCTGGTGAAGTTGGTCCGTTTTGTCATATCGATGAGGTGAATCGTAGGCGGTAGGGTGTTTTTGCGGGCAGGGGTTGGCAGGGAAATGATGGGACGACCTGAGTGCTTGGCTAAAAAATAGTCGGCGACGCTGGGCGTGGCACTTCCAAGAATGACTTTCGCGCGAGCATAGTGCGCCAGAACACTTGCGGTACGTAGGGCGGAATAACGGGGAGACTGCTCTTGCTTAAAGCTTGGCTCGTGGCATTCGTCAATGACAATAAGCCCAAGGTTTGCAAGCGGCAAAAAGAGTGCCGAGCGCGGTCCAATAACGACTTGGGGCGTATTGGCTGTCAGCGCCTGCTGCCAGGCTTTGTGGCGTTCGGCCTCTGTTTGGTGAGAGTGAGTAATAATTATGTTCGGAAAGTGTTGGGCAAACTCAGCAACGAGCTGTGAAGTAAGGGCAATCTCGGGCACGAGGATAATAACCGAAGAGCCCTTTGCTATGACACGGCGAGCCGATTCAATATAAACAAGCGTCTTTCCAGCACCAGTTACTCCGTGGAGTAGGGCGGTTCCGTCACTCATGGCGTCTATAGTATCAATCGCGTGTTTCTGATCAGGAGTGAACACTTTTTTTGTTCGTTCCCGTTGGTGGTGCATGGGCGCGTCAGTGGTCTGACGCCGTTTTTTGGTGATGCCCGAAGGTAAGAGTGTCTGCCAAACGAGCGCCAAATGCGTATGGTAGTATTGGCTCATCCAGCTTGCGGTTGCGATGAGGCTTGGAGGCAGCGGGGTCGAAGTTACAATGGACAAAATTGGCTTTACGGCATAGGCGGGTTTGTCTACTGATTTCATAATAACCCCCACTAGATTTTTATTGCTCACGGGAACGGTAACGACCAGGCCGGGTTCAAGAGATTCTTCTGAACCATAGGTAAATACACTGGCGTCACTACGCACGACTTTTGTTGGTGCTACCTCATAATATCTCACGTATTTTAATTGTAGCATGGAAGAGTATGGGAACTCCTGATATACTATAAGCATATGTATTTTGAGAGTCGATCACACGCGGGGGCAGAGCTGGCGAACAAACTGCTTGACATATATCGCTATGAAAACTGTGCGGTAGTGGCATTGAGCGATGGCGCGGTGCTTGTCGGCGAACAAATTGCCTGGCGGCTTCACTGTGTGCTGATGCTGCTTCTAAGCGAAGGAGTTGAGGTACCAGGGGAGAGTGTAGACTTTGGCGCAGTGTCGCAGAATGGTCGGCTAACGGTTAATAGCCAATTCTCAGAAGGACAGGCACAATACTACATTAATGAGTTTTACGGGTATCTTGAGGAGGAGAAGCGAAGGGCATACCAGCGTATCAATCGGCTTTTGGGCGATAGCGGCGTGGTCGATCGGGATATGCTTAGGGACAGGACGGTCATTTTGGTGAGTGATGGTTTTAGCGATGATTTGTCGTCGCTTGACGTGGCTTTGGATTTCCTAAAGTCAATTCGTATGGAGAAACTGGTCGTAGCAGCGCCAGTCGCAAGCGTGGCGGCTATTGATCGTCTGCATATAGCGGCCGATGAGATGTATATTCTTGATACGAAAGACAATTTTATGGGGGTCGATCACTATTATGAGGACAACAATTTGCCGAGTCGTGAAGATACGATTACGAAAATAAATCAAATTATATTAAATTGGCGCCTATTCTAGCTTGCATGGTGTTGTAAAATTGTGCTAGACTAGTGAGTAAAGCAAGGGGAATGTGTGAAATAAAGTAATTATGTTGGACGTATTTATTACATCAAGGGTGAGGCGAAAGATTGTGGTTGTATACGCCAAGTATCCTGATTTTCACACGCACGTACGAGGATTGGCCAAACTTATCAAGGAAGACCCCGGCAATATCCAGCGTGAACTGAAGAAACTCGAAAAAGTAGGTTTTCTGAAAAGCGAAAAGCAGGGAAATTCTCGAACCTACGTGACGAATAAGCAGTTTCCAATCTTTAAAGAGTTACAGGGAATCGTCATAAAATCTCAGCAGAACTCTTCTCGTCCGCGGCGTTCCTCGACCAGTATAGAATGACATTATTTGAGCAAATTTTACGAAAACGAGGGTTAATCTCACCTGAGGCGCGCCAAGCGTTTCTGTCGCCGGACTATGAGATCGTAAAACACGATCCATTCTTGTTGCCGAATATGGCGGAAGCGGTCGCGCGGCTTAAGCGAGCCCGCGAAAAACAGGAAAAAGTCGTTATTTATGGCGATTATGACATTGACGGGCTGAGCGCGACGGCGTTGCTTCTTGATGCTTTTACGAGCTTTGGATTTCAGAGAGTTGATGCGTTCATCCCGAATCGTTTTATTGAAGGGTATGGTATGACCAAAGGTGCGGTCGATAAGGTGAGAGACATGGGTGCTGAGCTAATCGTGACCGTTGACTGTGGTAGCCTGTGTCATGCGGAGATTGCTTACGCATCCGAACTTGGCATCGATACGGTAGTGACGGACCATCACAACGTTGCTCCCACGCCACCGCCGGCTGTTGCGGCAATTAACCCGAAGTTTGCTAGTCACGCATATCCGTTTCGTGATCTCTGTGGGGCTGGCGTGGCTTTTAAGCTGGTCCAGGCAATGCAAACTGAGATGGACGGGTTAGCTGAGGGCCATGAGAAATGGTTGCTTGATTTGGTGGCGCTTGGAACGGTATGCGACATCGTAACACTAGAAGATGAAAACCGGGCAAACGTCTACTGGGGGCTTGAGGTACTTAAAAAAGGACGCAGGGCGGGACTTAAGGCTCTTATGGCGGTGGCGGACGTGAAACCAGAGTTGGTAAACGCGAGAAGCCTCGGTTTTGGCTTGGGGCCACGCATGAACGCGGCTGGACGCTTGGATACGGCACGACACAGCCTGGATATGCTCATGGCGACCGATGGGTTGGATGCTCTGGAGGCAGCGGAAAAGCTGGAAGGGTTCAATCAAAAACGACGAGCGATTCAGGATGCCATTTTTGAGGAAGCGGCAGAACAGGCGGAACGCCTTCTCGGCGACTCCGTTCTCGTGGTCAATGCTCCTGGGTGGAATCACGGGGTGATTGGCATCGTGGCATCAAAACTAGTCGAAACATACAAGAAGCCGACGTTTATTATTGCTGAACGAGGCGACGAGGCGACCGGCTCGGCTAGAAGTTTTGGTGATTTTTCGGTGGCGGACGCGGTCAGGGCTGCGGACGATATCATCTTGCGCGGTGGCGGTCATGCTGCGGCAGCCGGTGTGACGCTTTCGGCAAGGAATATTCCAGCGTTTCGTACGCGCGTGAATGAATTTTACGCGAGCCTTCATCTTTCTGGCCAGGAACAATATTTGTTGCCAGCCGAGGATGTAGAAATCGGTGATTTTTCTGAGGTAGATATGCAATTAGTTCAAGATATCGCGAGAATGGAACCATTTGGCCGCGGCAACCCGGAGCCTGTATTGAAGGCTTCTCCTGTTACGGTCATCGCGACGCGGCGCATGGGCTCAGACGGGCAGCATGTCAGGCTTACACTCCGAGATGTAAATAGTCTCACTATGCAAATGGTAGCATTCAATGCATCTGAGGCGTTTTTTCGTGATGTTGGCGATACCGTGAGGGTTTGGTTCCAGCCGACGCTCAATGAATGGAACGGCTCGCGGTCAGTCGAGGGACGACTGTTGTATCTGGAGAAGATATAACCTGAATCTCAAAACCCTCCCCTCGGGTCCTGCCGCTCGGTCCGCCCCTAAAAATTTTTCTACTGAAAGTGAAAAATTTTCGGGTGCTGCCCCGCCTCGCGTCACCCGCGGAATGGAGGGAATGGCATAGGCTTGCAAACCAGGTCTACATAAGGCAGAATAGGGATAGAACAACGGATGTCTCGCGAAGAACGCTTCGTGGCCGGAGTTGGAGGAGTACAATTAACATGCCTAGCTTCAGTTTTGGCTGGAATATTGGTTCGGTACCCCCGGACAAGGTCAGGCTGACTGAGGTTATTGAAACTCAGTGTGATCAAGCCGCGGGGCTGCGGAATCTAGAGGTGGCCGTAAAGGCTCCCGAAGGACTATGGTGTCCCGGAACCGTTTCGGTTTCCATTAGTGGATGGACCGATCTGGAGCCAGATGACTTGATCTCCGCCGTCCAGAAGCTCGTTCAACAGATTGAACTATCGGTGAACGGGGTTCTGGCGCGTACGTCGTTGTGGGAGATGAACCGCCAGCCGGTTGCATTCTGTGAAAGAGAGGTCTCTCTAACCGCGAGACCATAAGCCCGTTTCCGAAGTTGAGCCCAGCTCCTTCGGGAGCGGGCTTAATTTCATGTCAGGTGCGTAGGGTTTTCCCGTCGTATGCGATGCGAATCGGTGTGCTCGCGGCGATTGTCGCTTCAAGGTCTATGGTTGTTAAAAAATCGGGCTTAATGACGGTTGTTTTTGGATCCACAAAGCCGCATGCCGCTACTTCGATATCGCCGTGGCTCGTGCTGGCAAGGTCAAGTACCTCGTATTCGCTAGCGTTGGTGACATGAAAGAAAAACTCTAACTGCTCACGCTCGCCATCCATGAACTGTTGGATGAATAATACATTACCGATGACGGGTTTCACGCCAGTCTCTTCAATCATTTCACGAGTGAGACCCTCATATAACGACTCACCAAAATCAATTCCGCCGCCTGGCGTGCACCAAAAGTCGCTATCATGCAGGGTATGCGAGTTCTTTAATCTCTGACAAAAAAGCTTGCCGTCCTTGAAGATAATTGCTCGCAGATTAACGCGGCGGTTTTGTGGCGGTTCGTTTCGTGGCATAGGTGAGTCCTCCTTGGAAATAATAAAAAATATGGTTGTTGCGAGCGGTCGGGTCCGTCCCGACGTGCGCACTAGATTGGAGCGCTTCTCCCATGGGTGAGGAGTGCGTTCATGCTGGTAATTAGTATAGCAACAGAACAAGCGCTGAGTCCAGGTTTCTTGGTTATTTTCGTGCCATACATTTCTCTTAGTATAATTCTTACCCCTGTTAACACAGGCGAGGTACTTGACAATGTAAGGAAAACGGAGTATAATTGGAGTATGTATTACAAAAATAAACAAAAAAGGATACAAAACCGATGAGTAATCCAGAAAAACCTCCTCAAGGTAGCGATGAGCCTAAGCAGGATGGCAACATAGACCTCCAGGCATCCTCAGAGACAATGACAGCCCTCAATAACACAGTAAATACCTTCCTTGAAGCGTTGCCGCCAAAGCAAGTCGAGGAGCAGGGAGATGGCTGGAGTTATAGACAATATGATACAGATCTGACTGATGGCGATGCTTTCGTGCGGATTACGGCTAGTGTCGTGTGCCATGACGAGTTTGGTCTAGTGCAGCGACCGATGGTTGAGATAATCCGTGGTGTCGCCCAGGACGGTCCCGATATGAGTAGTGATTTTAGTTTCTCGATTAGGGATGCTGCTATTTGGAATGATGAGCCGTTGACGCTGGACGATGACGGTAACGTGATTGCTGGGTCTGACGAGCGGTTTTCGTTTATTGATAAAGTTGCCATAGATGCGCGAAAAAAGGAGCTGCTTGCCGATCCGTCGTTTGATGGCCCATCGCAGGCTGTCACACTGCCGAATATGCAAACCACTCCTAGCGGTGAAATTTATCAGGATGGTGTCGAGGCGGTAACGCATTCAAACCCACTCCCTGGTATTGCGATTAGTTCTACGTTTCGATGCGCGAACGATGAAGTTGCCGCAAACTACCAACGCCAGATGGCGGTAGTGGAGCAAGCATATCGAGATGTTAGTACCGAACTGACCGAAGAGCGTGCCGAGCGAATAATTGCAATGCTCGCTAGGCTTTACGCCGAGTTACCTGGCAAGTAACGAGAATAGACATAATAGTTGCACGCGACGTCCTCATCTGTTATAATGAAGAGCGATATGGTACAAGTAACACGTAAAGATCAGAAGGAAGCGAACGAGAATATTATTCGTCGCTTCAACCGTCGGATGCTGCAGAGCGGCGTATTGGCGGAGGCAAAGGCTGGCATGCGATTCGCAAAGCCGTTGTCTAAGGTAGAGCGTCGCAAGAAAGCGATTATTCGTCGCGAGCGTCGTGCAGAGAAAACTGCTAAGATGCGCCTTGGGGTGCGTTAATGGCGGCGCTTTCTGAGCGCATCTCTACTGAAATGAAAGCCGCCTTTTTAGGCGGTAATCGTTTTCGTGGCGATGTACTGCGTAATCTAAAGGCGACTATCCTCAATGAAGAGGTTGCGAAGCAAAAGCGCGACGAGGGGCTCAGTGATGGCGAGATTGAATCAGTCATTGCGCGCGAAGTGAAGCGCCGGACGGAAAGCGCCCGATTGTATCGGGAGAATAATCGTCCTGAGTTGGCTGAGCCGGAGGAGCAGGAGATGGCAGTGCTGGAAGAATTTCTGCCCGAACAGATGAGCGAGGAAGACCTTCGTCGCGTTGTCGAGGAAAAGATTGCGAATCTTGGGGCGAATAACCCCAAAGACATGGGGCGCGTTATCGGTGCAGTGAAAGCCGAAGTCGGTAATGCCGCGGATGGCGCTCTATTAGCGCACATTGTAAAGAACGCATTAACAAACAAGTAAAGAGAAAGTGAGGGGCAAAAAAATGATTCTTTTGTTTGGACCGACTGGCGCGGGAAAAAGCATGCAAGGCCAGATGTTGGCGGTCAGACAGGGTTGGAAATGGCTATCGACGGGCGAAATGTTACGTCAAAGCCAAGATGAAGCGGTAATTCGGACACTTCAAGCGGGCGAGTTGGTGAGCGACGATTTAACATACCGGGTGTTCGAGGAGGCTGTGCAGGATGCGCGCGAGAGGCATTATTCAAATATCATCGTCGACGGATTTCCGCGGACGAAAGAGCAGGCGGCATGGCTCGATGATTATCTGGTACAGATAGGCGAAAAAATCGATGTAGTGATTGTTCTTGAGGTGCCAGAGGCAGAGATTATGGCGCGCCTTGAAAAGCGTGGCCGCATGGAAGATACGCCGGAAACTATTGCAAAACGTATGACTATTTATCGTCAAAAAATGTATCCGGTTCTTGGCATTTTCGCTGAGGCAGGGGTAAAAATCGTTCACCTGGACGGTACGGGTACGGCCGGCGAGGTTCACGACAAGATATATGATGAGGTGATTCAGTCATGGCAGAACTCATAACCGGGCGAAAAACACTGGAGCAGCTTGCCGCGATGCGTGAGTGCGGGCGAATGCTTGCGACGATCTATAAGGAGATTCATCAGCGGACAACCGCGGGGATGAGCGAGCTGGATGTGAACGAACTGGTGGCTCGACGAATTCGGGAGTTTGGCGCGGAAGCGACTTACCTCACTGACGAGGTGAACTTTCCAGGGGTGATTTGCATCTCAACGAACGATCAATTGGTTCATTCTCCACCAACCGAATATGTCTTCAAAAAGGGTGATGTTGTAAGTTTTGATTTGGTGATTGCTTATAGGGGGATGAAAACAGACAGCGCGTTTACTATGGTAATTGACGAAGAGCCAAAGGGGGCGGTGAAACATCTACTGAAGACGACTGAACAAAGTTTGTACTCAGGCATAGACGCTATATCTGGTGCCGGGACGCGCGTGGGCGCTATATCTAGCGCCGTTGAACATGTTCTTGATAAGGGAAAACTAGGCATTATCCGCGAGCTGGTAGGCCACGGTGTCGGGCTAGAGATGCACATGAGCCCGGAAATTCCGAACTATGGCATTGCCGGCACCGGTCCCGTCTTGCAGGCGGGGGATACGATTGCAATTGAACCGATGGCTTCTTTGGGCGGAGAGCAGATCATTACCGAAGTCGATGATTGGACGATTTCCATGAAAGATGGTAGTCTGGGCGCGCATTTTGAACATACAGTGTTAGTGACCGAAGATGGCGCGGAAATTTTGACGCAACTATAATCTTAGGGCTTTTCACTTGCCAAAACCCAACCATAACCTGTATACTGTACCTATGCAAGAACAATCTCGGTATGCAGTAGGAATTGATATCGGTACAACAACGGTACGGTGTGTCGTGGGTCATATTGACTCAACGACGGGAGCACCGAAAATTGTCGGTGTTGGTCAGTCGGCCAATAGTGGTATGCGCAAAGGAGTGGTATCGCACTTGACGGGTCCGGCAGCGGCAATTGACGCAGCGCTTGCGGAGGCTGAGCGTATGAGCGGTCATCAGGTAGACGGGGCGACATTGAGTATCAATGGATCGCATATTGTCAGTACCAAGTCTGATGGTATGATCGCGGTCGGTACGCAAGATCACGAGGTGACGGCGGATGATTTAGCGCGTATTGAAGAGGTGGCGACGACAGGCAAGGTGCCGCTAAACCGCGAGGTGTTAGAAATCGTGCCGCATGCGTATCGGCTTGATGGGCAGGATAATATTAAAGATCCGATAGGCATGTCAGGTACGCGGCTTGAGATTCATGCAAATATTATCTCGGGGCTTGTGCCGCACATTACCAATGTACAGAAAGCGGCGGAGTTGGCAAAAGTTGAGTCGCGGCAGGTGGTTCCGGCGGTGCTTGCGAGTGCTCAGGCGGTGCTCAATGAATCGCAAATGGAGAATGGCGTGGCGGTTATCGATCTCGGCGGGGCAACAACAGGAGTAGCGGTGTTTGAAGAAGGCGATTTGCAATATGTCGCGGTCGTGCCCTTTGGCGGAGTGAATGTGACGAACGATATCGCAATTGGGCTAAAGGTTGATCCGGAGATTGCCGAGCAGGTAAAATTAGCCCACGCTCGATTAACAAACAATAGCGCGAGCGAGAAGGTTGAGATTACCTACGAAAAAACGAAATATTCATTTAATCGTCACGAGGTAGATGAAATTGTTGAAGCGCGTTACGAGGAGATATTCGAAGCGGTCGCTAAGGAATTAAAAAAAGCGGGTTGTGCGGGTAAATTGCCAAGCGGCGTTGTGCTGACCGGTGGAGGAGCGCATGTGCAGGGTATCGTTGAGTTTGCGAAAGCGCAACTTGAGGTCGCGGCGAAGATCGGCATGCCGACTGGATACGCTGGCGTGAGCGAGGAGGCTGAGCGGCCAGAGTTTGCTGCGGCAGTCGGATTGATGTTAGCGGATAGCGTGGGTGCGGAATCAGCAGTCGGCAGTGGAAAAGGCGGAAAAACGGAAGGTGTCACGAAAAAAGTCGGTGGTCTTTTGTCTAATCTGATGGCAAAATTCAAATAAGGGGCACTCGTTTTCCGAAGAAAAATGGTATACTAGAAATTGAATAAGAGGAGAGTAAGCATGCCTGAAGTAAAACCAAGTGAAGTGCAAACATTTGCCAGTATAAAAGTTGTCGGTGTCGGTGGCGCGGGCGGTTCAGCAATTAACCGTATGAAAGACGCTGGGTTAAGCGGCGTGCAATTTATCGCCATGAATACCGATGCGCAGGCTCTGCATAACTCTAAGGCGGACGTTAAAATTCATTTGGGGCATACAACGACGAATGGTCTTGGCGCAGGTGCCGATCCAACGGTGGGCGAGGCGGCAGCGAATGAATCGCGCGAGGAAATAAAGCAAGCGCTTGAAGGCGCGGATATGGTCTTTGTGACGATTGGCGCAGGCGGCGGAACCGGTTCTGGCGCGGGCCACGTGGTGGCGGAAATTGCGCGTGAGCTTGGTATTTTGGTCGTTGGCGTGGCAACTAGGCCATTTAGTTTTGAGGGCGAGAAGCGGCGGATTAACGCCGAATGGGCGATTACGCACCTCGGCCGGCAGGTGGACACGTTGATTACAATTCCGAATGATCGCTTACTTCAGACAATCGATCGACGCACGCCTCTACTTGAGACATTTAAGATTGCCGATGATGTTTTGAGGCAGGGTGTGCAGGGTATCTCCGAGCTGATTACCGAGAATGGGCTGATTAACCTGGATTTCGCGGATGTTAAGGCAATTATGAGTAACGCAGGGAGCGCGCTGATGGGTATTGGGCGAGCGAGCGGCGAATCACGAGCGGTTCAGGCTGCACAGCAGGCGATTGAGAGCCCGCTGATTGAAGTCTCGATTGACGGTGCCAAGGGTGTGCTGTTTAACGTTACTGGCGGATTTGATATGTCCATGGCGGAAATCCAAGAGGCGGCAGAGATTATTACAAGCGCGGTTAGCCCGGATGCAAATATTATCTTTGGCGCGACCCTCAAGCCGGAGATGGAAGATGAACTTGTTATTACCGTCATCGCAACAGGGTTTGATAGCGCAGCCTTTCATGATCACGATGTAGAGCTTACGCCTGCCGTTGCGGAGCCTCGACAAACAGAAGTGGACGAGGAAATGGTGCGCGATATCGACATGGAGCTTCACGAAGACAGTCCGGCAACCGACTTTGCTTCCGAGGAAACGACGAACATTTGGGAGGACTCGCAGACTGAGCAGGAGAAGGAAGAAGACGACATGCCGGCCTTTCTCAGGCGACGAAAGAAGAACAAAGAGGAGCAATAGAATGACACAGATGAATATTGGTGATAGCCGGGTGATCGAATCACGCGAGGTTAGTGACGGCATGGCCATCCGCCGCCGTCGAGAGACTCTGGAGGGGCGGCGATTCACGACTTATGAGCGAGTCGAGAAGCCAAATTTGGCGGTGATTAAGAAAAAAGGCACGCGCGAACTGTTTAGCCGTGAAAAGCTAGCGTCTTCTGTTCATCAGTCGGTAGGCACGTTCTTTAAGTCTGAGGAAGATGTCGACAAGATCGTCGATGCGGTGGAAGAAGCATTGTATGCGCTAGGCGAGTCGGATGTGACATCGAAACAAATTGGCGATCAAGTGCTAGATGCGTTAGCGGACCAAAATGAAGTGGCATATGTGCGTTTCGCGAGCGTGTACTTTGACTTTACTTCGCTTGATGAGTTTGAGGAGATTTTGACTCAGAGACGACAAAAAGATAAAGCACGAAAGGAAGCCTAGTTGAGAGTAGTTGTTGTATATAAATACGAGAGCGATCACGCGCGTGAAGTGCTTGATTATCTGCGGGATTTCTCGCGTCAGACTGGGCATACAGTCGAAGAAATTGATCCGGATACGCCCGATGGAGCAGATTTTTGCCGCACGTATGACATCGTGGAATATCCAACCATGCTGGCGCTGAGCGATAATGGGCAGTTGCAGAACATGTGGCGAGGACGACCTTTACCAACGATTAGCGAGGTGAGTTTCTATGTTTAAGAAGATTAAAGAATATTTTACGCACAACGAGAAAAAAATCCGAGACAATCGCTGGATTTTCGCGAGCATGCTTGTTGGGTCGGCGTTGAGTTTAATCGCGTCGTTCGTATTGAGCGTCGAAGCGGTTGAACTTGCGGCAAACCCGAATGCGGTATTGTCGTGTTCCGTCAATTCGGTTCTCAACTGCGCAACGGTTAATTTGCATCCATCGGCACATTTATTTGGGTTCCCAAACTCGTTCTTAGGACTCATTGCTGAGCCGGTGGTAATAACAGTGGCGATTGCTGGGTTGGCTGGCGTCAAATTCCCCAGGCGGTTTATGTTTGCGGCGCAAATTGGCTACAGCCTTGGGTTCATCTTCGCGTTTTACCTTCTTTACACGAGTTACTTTATTATCGGAGCGCTCTGCCCATGGTGTCTACTTGTGACACTGACAACGACTTTAGTATGGTTTGCGATTACGCGCTACAATATTCGCGAGAACAATCTGTATCTGCCAAAAAAGATACAAAAATCCTTTTCTGCGTTTGTCGAAAAAGACTATGATAAGCTTGCGATGTGGGCAATTATCGCACTGGTAATCATTGCGATATTAGCGAAATACGGCAACGATCTGTTCGCGTAGGCTTTTATAGAGAAGCATTCATGGGCGTTTTTTGGCGGCTTGAACTACTATTTTTTGGGTAACTATAGTACAATAACAAGTGGAGGCGCTCTGGCCTATGCCAGATGAGCGGTTATCACCCGCGAATGCTTGCGAGAAGAAATTATCTTGATTGGGATGAGATTAGAACTCGCCGGGGCTGACACGATAGATCAGACAAATGAAGTGCGAAAAGGTTAACTCCCTTTTTCGAAACTGGATGGTACCACCCTGCGCATGCGGGGTTCCAGTGGCGAAAGAGGGAGTTTTTGTATCCCGGAAAGGAAAGCGCATGAAATTCTATTGTTACAAAAAGTGTTCAACCTGCAAGAAAGCGGCTGCCTTTTTACGTGCGCATAATGCCACATTTGAGATGATTGATTATACGGAGCAACCGTTGACCGTTGCTGAACTTCGACAGTATTGGCGAGCGTCTGGATTGCCGCTCAAGAAATTTTTCAATACGAGCGGTATGCTGTATCGCGAGCTTGATATGAAGCATCGTTTGGCCACATTGACGGAAGATGATCAGCTGGCATTATTGGCGGCGCATCCGATGCTCGTGAAGCGGCCGATTCTGGTGACGGGACAAACAGTGCTGGTGGGGTTTGACGAGACAAAATGGGCGGAGGTGCTTGGTGGCGATTCCAACGATAATTGGATTATTCGGACGGTGAAAGCGTTAAATGTACCGACGCCGCACTATGCAGTGTTTGGGAGTGGACTACTGGATGTGTGGGGTCTGAAAAAGGCGAATGATATTGACCTGGTGGTGACGAAGGAGCTTTTTGACGTATTGGCGCAAGGGAAGAATTGGGAGCGCTTCACTTACCCCGATGGGTTTCCTGGGCTGAAAGATAGCCTGCGTAAGATAGAGGTGTTCTACCAGGCAGATATGCCATTCTTCAGCCGAGAAGAAGTGAAACACATGATAGATAATGCCATAGAAGTTGAAGGGGTTAATTTCGTTAATATTGGCGACATTTTGGCGTGGAAACGCGCACGAGGACGAGAGAAAGACGTGCGGGACGTCGAGCTGATTGAAAAGTTTTTGCAGGGTAAGAAAGAAAGGGGCTAATATGCGCATTCTCATATCTTCATCAATGAAAGTATACTCCCAACTACCGGAGATCGTGGCGGGCCTTGAGAAACACGGCCACTCTGTACGGATGCCGGAACAGGGTGGTGGTGGCGTTGGCGTGGATTTTAAGCGTCGCATGATCGATAATCACTTGGAGAAACTTCGGTCTGTAGATGCACTTCTGCTTGCGAATATCGGCGGGAGAATTGGCACATCGACCTTTTTTGAGGCTGGCTGGGCGTTTGCGCTGGGCAAGCCAGTGTTTGTGTTAGAATCTATTGATCGAGAATCTGACTATGCCGAGGATCTGCTGGCGATTGGGGCTGTTGAGTTGAGGGGTGATTTAGGTAAAATAAATGAAAAGGAGTGACGTTATGCAAGAGTTTGGTCCAAGGGTAGGGGTAGCTATTTTCGTGGTACGAGAGGATGGAAAATTTATTTTTCAGAAACGACAAGGCTCACATGGCTCAGGATCATGGTCCACGCCAGGCGGGCATGTAGAATTCGGCGAGGATCCAATGGAGACGTGTCGCCGAGAGACGCTCGAGGAAACAGGTTGCTCGGTGTATGATATTTCTTTTGTTACGATGACAAATGACTTTTTCCCAGACGACAATAAACACTACGTGACACTATGGTATGTCGGGCGCTGGGATGGTAACGAGCCGAGGATTCTTGAACCCGAGAAATGCACAGAACAGCGATGGGTAGCGCCTGATGATCTGCCGCGGCCGACATTCTTGGCGTATGATAACCTTACCTCAGAACAGAGGCATTTTATCAGTAAAGCGATAGCGGAGAAGGCGAAAAAACAATGAAACTCGTCGGTACTCCATTTAAAAACAGTGATACGTGCGAAGGCGTAGCGTTTACCGACTCGTCGGCAGGTGTTGACATGTCAGTCATCGACATCACCGGTCGCTATCCAGAGTCGGGTTGGGCGGTGAATCGTGAAGTATATGAAATGGCATATGTTAAAAAGGGATTGGGTAGTTTGATAATTCACGATGCGGAGGAAATTTTTCTCTCAGAGGGCGACGTTGTATCTGTTGCGCCAGGTCAGAAATTTGCGTGGAATGGCGACATGACAATTGTAATGGCATGTAGTCCACCGTTTAACTTACAACAATATGGAGTAGAGAAATGAGCATGGAAGGCGGCGCTATGATCAAGATATCCGTGGAGCGATTATGAGTAATGGAGTTGTGCATGACGAACTGATTGAGATAATGAAAAGGAGGTTTTTGTGAAATTCAAACATGGAACACGACGTAGGGCACTAGAGTATGAGAAAGACTGGGTGCAGCGCTGGAAAAAGGACGAGACATTTAAGAAGTCGGTGGAGAATCGACCGAAAGACGATTCATATGTGTTTTACGATGGGCCGCCGTTCATCACGGGCGTGCCACATCATGGGACGCTGCTGAGTTCTATCGTCAAAGACGCCGTACCGCGCTACTGGACTATGAAGGGCAAGCGCGTGGAGCGTCGATGGGGGTGGGATTGTCACGGGTTGCCAGCCGAGAATTTTGTGGAGAAACAGCTTGGTATCGTGGATCGCCGTCAGATTATTGTGGGCAAAAATAGCGCAAAGGATAGTCTAAAGTTTAAGCCTGAGCTAGCTGAGTTGATCAAGCGAGGTGAAAAGACCACAACGTTCCGATATCATGCCAAAAATCTAAAGGTGGGTGACACGGCTGAACTTTTTATTCGACACGATACTTCGTCGGTCGGTAGGTTTGGATACGCGCGCATTACAAATGTCACGCAGATGCCGCTCGGGGATTTGCCGCTGAATGAATATAATTCCAAAGAGGAGCAACTGGCTTCATATAGGGGTTATTGGGGCAAAGAGGTCGCGTTGGATGCGATATTTACTGTCTATGATTTCGAATACCTTGGCGAAAGCCTAGTTCAAGCACCGCTCGACAAAGATGGCAACGAGCTACCGACGATCAGCTTGGAAACTTACATTGAAAAAGCGCGCGAGTCGATGGTGGCGAATAGTGCGACTTGGGAAGGTGTGATTGACCGGATAGGTCGTTGGGTGGATTTCAAGGGCGCATACCGTACCATGGACAAAGATTTCATGGAGAGTGTTTGGTGGGCGTTTAAAAATCTGTACGATGCCGGGAAAATTTACGAAGGCGAAAAGGTGTTGATGTACGACACTAAGTTTGCAACGCCAGTAAGTAAAGCCGAAGTAACTATGGACAACGATGCGTATCAGACCGTGACCGACCCGAGTGTGTTTGTGAAGTTTAAGTTAAAGAATGATGTAACAAAGTCAGAATTGCCAAGAGTGTTATTTGTGTGTCAGGCTAATCTCGGGCGTAGTCAAATTGCAAGAGGGTTTTATAATAAATATACCAATACGGATAGTGCAGATTCCGCTGGCGTTTTTGTCGACACCAAGTTTTATCCAGGGGCGTTAAGTCTAGACAAAGTTACTAACGAGCGAGGTAAGCCACTTGGTTCGGTTGTGGTGATGCAGGAAAAAGATATAGATATTGCTTTTGCAAAGCGTGCCCAGTTGACACCCGAGCTGGTTGAAAAATATGATATCGTTGTCGATTTAATGAAGGATGATGAGGAAAGGCCTGAATGGTTTTCGAGTAAGCATGTCGAACACTGGAATATCGATGATATTGGAGTAGGGCAGTCGGACATTCGCAAAACTCGTGATACGATTGAAACAAAAGTTCATGAACTTGCCAACCGCTATGCTACCATAGATGCAAAGAGCGTTTCTCTATTAGCTTGGACGACTACACCATGGACATTGCCAGCTAATCTCATGTTGGCGGTGAATCCGGAGATGACATATTGTGAAGTTTTGGTCGGCGGTGAGAAGCTAATCATTGCCGAGGAGGCGCTGGAGCGGGTACTCAAAGACGAAAAGAACAAACCACTCGAATATGAAGTATTGCGTACATTCCCGGGCTCGGAATTGGTTGGTAAATCGTATGAGCCGCTCAACACTGGTTCGACTTGGCCGACTGAAAATGAAGAAACTCTTGGCGTGTCAATCCGAGCTTTGTCGGTCGATGACGGCGAAAAAGAGTTTGAATATCTGAAACAAGTGCCACAAGATGAAAACGGTTTTCATAATCCTGCAAAACTGGAAGATTTGAAAAATCTGAAATCGTTCAAAAAGTTTCTACAAACGAAAGTCAATAACTCACTGGGCAAAGATATGAAGCCCGGCTATGTGCCGGATACTGTTTATTGGGTTGAAAAAGATGGCGAAATAGTTGGCGTAGGCAACATTCGACATTTCTTGAACGACAAGCTTCGTGAAACTGGTAGCGGACACATCGGTCTGGGTGGAATTAAATATCGTGGTCAGGGAATTGGTACGGCTGCCAACAAATTGCTAATTGAAAAAGTTTTTGAACTGGGCGAAGAGGTGGTCGCTGTTGGTGCGATGGAGCCGAACGTGGCATCACGCAGAATGATAGAGAAGAGCGGCGGAGTTTTGGACCGAATTGTAGATGATCAGGAAAATCCCGGTAGCAAATTATACGCATATACGATTAGCAGGAATGCGCCAGCCGATAATACAAATAGTAAAATCCACAAAGTCTACGCCGCGGATTTCGTCAGTCATGAATCTGGTACGGGAATTGTTCATGTCGCGCCAGCATATGGCGAGGACGACTTCGAATTGGCGAAAAGTATGGGCGTGGCGCCGTTCCATGTTATTGACGACAACGGCTACTACACCGACACGAATTACAAAGGGCTGGAGGTTTGGGATAACAACAAATTTATCGCCAAAGACCTGAAAGAAAAGGGGATTGTCTGGAAAATCGAGTACATCCGCCACGAATATCCGTTCAATCCTAGGAGCAAACAGCGCATCATGTACCGGGCGATTCCGTCGTGGTTCTTTGATATCCAAGGTTCAAAGCCACTGATGCTCGAGCAAAACGAAAATATCAACTGGTTCCCGCCACATCTCAAGCACGGCCGGTTTGCTAAGAACATCGAGCAAGCACCCGACTGGAACCTTAGTCGCGACCGTTTCTGGGCGACGGCGATGCCGGTTTGGAAGGGCGACAAGGGAACGGTGAAGGTTGTTGGCTCATACGCCGAACTGAAAGAGCTGAGCGGCGTTGAGCTGGAGGATTATCATCGGCCGTGGGTAGATGACGTCACGTTCACGATTGATGGCGAAAAATTCACGCGCATCGACAAGGTGCTGGACTGTTGGTTCGAGAGCGGCAGCATGCCGTTTGCACAGTTACATTATCCGTTTGAGAACCAAGAAAAGTTTGAGCAGAATTATCCGGCGGAGTTTATAACTGAATATGTACCACAGGTGCGTGCGTGGTTCTACTACGTTCATAGTATAAATACAAACCTAGCTGAGTTAGGCGCATTTGGTGAGGATAGCAATAAAATTCATAAGAATGCGTTTAAGAACGTTATCGTTACAGGAACGCTTGCTGGTAACGATGGTCGAAAAATGAGCAAATCTTTGGGCAACTTTACCGATCCGAACGTGTTGATGGACAAATTTTCGGCTGACAGTCTGCGCTTTTTACTACTCAGCAGTCCTTTACTAAATAGCGAGGATTTTGCCCTGCACGATAAGGACGTCGGCGACGTAGCACGCAAGCTCAGCATGGTTTGGAATATGTACGATTTCTTCACGATGTACGCGGAGGTTGATGGCTGGGAGTTTGACTCCAAGAAGCCATTTACGCTCAATCCTGACGATCTGACGAATCCGCTCGACAAATGGATAGTTTCAAGACTGCACCAGTTGAATGAAGAGGTGACGCGCAATATGGACGGCTATAATATACCAGATGCACTGAGCCCGGTCTTGCCGTTTCTCGATGACGCCAGCAACTGGTATGTCAGGCGTAGTCGCCGCCGTTTCTGGAAGAGCGAGGACGATGGCGACAAAAATGACGCGTACAGGACACTACATTATGTCTTGTTGAAGCTTTCGGTTATACTGGCACCATTTACACCATTTTTGGCCGAGGAACTGTACCAGCAGTTGGGCGGTGGCAACGAGTCGGTACATTTGCTTGACTGGCCGACAAACTACACCGTTGATGAGAAGGTGGTGAGCGACATGACGCGTACTCGCGAGCTCATCAATACCGGTTTGGGTCTTCGTATGAAAAAAGACGAGCATCAAGATTCCATTAAGGTACGTCAGCCGCTTCAATTTGCTTCGTATGCGGGTGAAAAACTCGATGATTACTATGAGCAAATTATGATAGAGGAACTGAATGTTAAGGAAATCCATCATATCGATAATCTCAATGAACATGTAGAAAATTACGACGAAGTACATGGGGTGATTGACCCGGAGGCGTGGCTCGAGATCAGCAAAAAAATTACTCCCGAGCTCAAACGAGAAGGCCTCATGCGCGAAGTCATTCGCTTTGTCCAGTCAGCGCGCAAAAACGCTGGACTGAATGTCGATGATCGTATCGTCCTCTCTCTCATAGTTAAACCTGGTGAGGCCGACGACCTAGGGAAGGCTATCGAGGAGCATTCTGAGACAATCGCGCACGAAGCGTTGGCCGTCAAATTCGCCGATGTTCAAGATGGGTATGATGAAACGGTCAAGATCGAGGGCATGGAGCTCCGTATCGGGCTTAAGAAGCTTTAGGCAACAGCTACTGTCTAACCTCAAACAGGTCGTAGACACTTCTCCCGAGTACAATAGTTAGTGT
>JAEAMG010000823.1_pt1 | contig 29923 bp, 25 predicted proteins | sample 8958741 | NCBI WGS metagenome assembly JAEAMG01 (sample SAMN16933256, study PRJNA681125) | bioreactor sludge metagenome | isolation source: anaerobic bioreactor treating anionic surfactant - SDBS | place: India: Bengaluru | collected 2019-02-28 | reverse complement strand
GTTCATATCTGGTCAATATCGCCATCTTAGCTTCTTTCCCATTATACTGGTTCCTATCGGCTTATTTTACCAATAGAATGTGGACCTTCACTTCCACCGCGAAGGCTTACGTTGATGTCCATGGAAAGGACTTGATGAAGGTATGGCAGAGAAGTTTCTTGAATCAATTCATTGAACAATCAGTTTTCAGTCCATTTATTGCCAGCCTTTTATCAATCATTTATTTTGCAGTTCAAGACAGGAAAATAAGGTTGTTGTCACTGCTTATTGTAATACCAATTTTTGGAATGACTGCAATAGGGTTTGTAAACTATTCCCTACCCAATCACAACTGGTGGAGACTAGCCGGCCCTGCACTTTTTCTGCTTATTCCCTTCCTCTCGCATTTTATTTATAAATTTTCAACTCTACTTTTTGCGAATCGCTACCTGCAACACACCTTTCTTGTGGTTATCTCTGTTCTGTGTATGGCAGCGTTTCACCACGAGGTCACAGCGCGAACCCAAAAATCATATATGAAAAATGATCATCTGACGTTGGGCAAATACCTTAGAACTTTAAGCCTTAACAATAATTGTAAAATGCTAATCGACACGAGCACATGGGATTTTACAAATGTGATCGTAGCATCCAATATGCCCGATAAATTCATCAAGAATGCCGGCCCTGGCCCGCTTAATCCAAAACCGGCAGTCCTTGATTTCAAGGGCGGGATGATTGATGCAAAGCTTTTGAAAAGAAGAAATATTGAATATTTGGTATTTCAAATACCGGAAGACTTGGGGAGTAAAATTCGAAAATTCCCTACAAGGGTATACTTTCGCGCTAATATACTGAATGCAAGTAAGGACTTGCGAAAACTAAATCAGATAGGAGAATGGGGCGTTTTTGCTCTGCAATTGTGAGCAAGCTGCAATTTATATTTAGCAGGCTAATATATCTGTCGACGCAATTACCTAGCAGGTTGTTGAAAAAGCAGTTTTCCTCAGGCTGTTCAAAAACATCCAGATGCAAGGCACGCGGAATCCCGAGGAATGAGGCGTACATACAAGTACGCTGCAGTGACGAAGGATGAGCGTGTAACGCAGGGGATGGGTGTTTTTCAACAGCCTGCTCGTGTCGTGTCTCAGACATAAGTTGTAATAAGAAGTCGTTGCGAGGAGTCCGCGAAGGCGGGCAACGAAGCAATCTCCTTGAATGAAAACAGCATCATACGCCGTTCATTCAGGCAATACCCGTGCCTGCTGTGGTGCATCCCTGTCCAGGGCTACTATCCTCATGGCATCTGATCTGTCGCTCATGGCAAGGCGCGTGGGGCATTGACAGAAATGTGCACTGCCCAGTTGGAATGCATAGGGACATTCATAAGGCAAGTCATCCAGGCACCGCACAAATCCGCCAACCCCGATACATTGTGATTTACAGGAATAATTCATACACCATCCTTACCCGGCTTTAAGCGACAGGACAGGCAAATCCTCCTTAGCCATGAAGCACACATCCGGCAGGATCGCATTCCCGCAAATAATCGTGTTTTTTTCGCGGATTTTTATAATGAGCACCGGTTGCACATCCACAATCAATGCTTCAGCTCCCTTGTACAGAATGCGTTGCCCCTTCCAACAGGTCTGATTGATTGTGCCGGGACATCCACCACTCCGACGTTCAGCCATAAATCCTAGCCCTCGTATCGGTATGCATCACATTTTGCCTTTATCTTTATTAGTGATTCTATGATTTTTCCGTTTTCTGTAAATGGGCAGAAGTTAGTATTTTTTTGATGGCGGGATAGTATTTTTATAAAAGAGGGGCATTGATCGAGGGCATCTCTGCCGCAGAGCGATGTACGCTGCCGCCTAAAAAGCATCGCCCCGCAGCAGCGCCGCGGGGCATGCATGCTCATGTCCATAATCGTGTGTCATTTGTTCTATTCATCGCATACGTCGTTTCTGCGACACAACAGCCCCTCCTCATCCTCTTCCATCCGGCACCAAGCATCAGTTGCTACATTGGCACCGTCGAAGTTGTAAATCGCCGCCTTATGAACAAGGCGCACGTGTCATATATCTTTGCCATGCAGTATCCTTCCACGATTACGATGCAGGGAAGGATTGGCAGATAATATCTGTCCCAGTTAAGCGGTATCCATATAGTAATCCCAGTAAATGTGACAACAGCCCACAATATAATAATGCTCTGCAAGGACGGTTTGGCATTGCTAAAAATATATTTTATTTCTGTAAAAAAAAGCATGGCCAGGCCCAGGAGGAAAAGCGCACAATCGATGGGAATCTTGAACAGGGTACCCAGGATTACATAATTTTGGGGAAATAAGGTTCGTCTAACGACTGAATTGAACTTTTTTGAAAATGTGTCTAAACTGGTTCCCCACCTATTCGCTCGCTGTATCTGAACATGGTCAGTCCTGACATCTATCATTTGCATTATTCCGTTGACCGGTTGCCGATAAAGGCAGGGAGTCATGCCTATCAATACAGTTATGGTCACGGTACATGCAATGAGCATACCTGCTGCAATTAATTTAATTTCCCTATCCTTACTCAATTGGATAATACGCGAATAAAAGATTTTTTTTGAATAGGCATAGAAACTGCTTTTTATTGCGATAAGGTGCATACAGAATAGCGCTACAAAAAAAATGGAAAGCCCGCCATTGAGCTTTGTCCCGAGGGCAAGGGCGCAATTTATACCGATTACAGCAGCAAGAATCAGCGTTCTCAAGCGTCTTTGCGCCATCAGGGACCGGTAAAAATATATACTCAAGACGACAGTAGCAGTCATAAAAAGCAGAAGAGGCGCATCAACCATGGCCCTCTTGCAGCACAGCAACATCAAGGGATTATAGGCAAGGAGCAGTGATGCAATTATTCCTGCTTTCATGCTGAATACTGTTCTTCCTATCCAATAAATCAGTATACAGGTAAGGCTTCCCAAAAGTGCCATGGCAAAGCGCGCAACCGAAAGCAGTTCTGCGGCAGGCATCCTCTGGTTGGCCACATTCCAATCATAACCCTGTTGAAAAATCCATGGTTCAATTCTGCTCAGCTCATTTATGCGTTCTCCGTATCCCGCAACATCAAGCACGAGGCCGATGATATATTTACCCACGGATTCATTTCTACAACTTTTAAACTCCTTGCTCTCAATTGCACCGTCACGGAAAAACAATTTATAGTGAATACTGGAGCGAAGCCAATAGGCCTCATCACCATGGAAAGGATTAAGGTCCACATTTCTTATGAAGGGTATGACAATGAGCATAACCAGCATTATCAAAATGCCTTCTTTTGCTGTATTAAAAAAGATGCCCTGTCGATCATCCGCGCTTGCTTTATCCACGTGCACTGCCCCTTTCACACTACCTGGACCGACAGCCCGGCCGCAAGACAGTCTTAATCTTCACGCCTACGCAACCTTTTTTACCACCTTTTAAACTGCAAATCCAGGGTATTCTCTCCTCAGCATAACCAGTTTACTACAAAATTGTTCTTTAAGCCCGGCATAAAACGTGATAAAACGAAGACACTGGGTTACAATACATTTCTATAGCTTTATCCTTTAATTTTCCGCGATCATGCCAATACGCACACATACCTTTCAAGTTGAATGCCGACATACCGATAAGTGCTTAGCAGTCTTTTAGCCTAACCTTTTAAGGGCGTATGCTTATCTATGACAAAAAAAATTATTGATACCGAGGAAAGCTTTGGCAGATATTTTGAAGATTTTGAAGCAGGCACGGTTATTAAACACTGGCCGGGCAAAACCATTACGGAATACGATTGTCATTTGTTCAGCCTGTTGACCATGAATCATCACCCGCTTCACCTCGATTCTCATTTTGCTGCGCAAAGCCAGCATAAGCAGTTGTTGGTGGTCGGAACCTATGTTTTCAGCCTCGTGATCGGACAATCGGTTCGCGACATCAGCGGGAAGGCCATAGCCAATCTCGAATATGAATCGGTAACTCATGATGCCCCGGTTTTTATCGGGGATACCATCTATTCCGAAACGGAAGTGCTGGAGAAAAAAGCTTCGCGCTCTAAATCTGACCGCGGTATCGTCCATGTTGAAACGAGAGCTTATAATCAAAAAGGCATAAAAGTCCTCACGCTGCGACGGCGAATATTGATTCCAAAACGGGGGCGCTGAAATGGCCGACAGACAATTTATCTTAAGAAGCCTGATGTTCGTTCCCGGTCATAATGAAAAGCTGTTGTTAAGCGCCGCCCGCTCAAACGCGGACGCGATCCTCCTGGATCTTGAGGACTCGGTTCGTTCAAAAGAAAATAAACAGATCGCACGGGACAAGATAGAGGAGAAAGTGACCAGCGGGACATTTAATAAATTTGCCGTATTCCCGCGGGTCAATGACCGGCAGAGCGGCCATTTATTAAAGGATGTCTACCAGCTTACCATTGAAGGCATAGCGGGATTTATGTACCCGAAATCAGTTACCGGACAGGATATTTACTTTTTCGATAAATTGCTTGAAACCATAGAAGCGGAAAAGGGATACCCTATAGGCCGATATAAAATCATCCCGCTGATTGAAACGGCTGCAGCAGTGCTGAATGCCCAGGATATCTGCAAGGCCTCCGATCGGGTTATTGCCTTGGCTTTTGGCTGTGAGGATTTCGTGAGCGATCTCGAGGGCGTGCACGACCTTGAAGGCCAGAGCATACACAGCGCGCGGGCCCTGATTGCAATGGCTGCCCGGGCAAATGGGGTAATCCCGATAGACACGGTGCATATTCATGTGCATGACCTTGAAGACCTCGAAAAAAATGTCAAATTTGCGCGCATCCTGGGTTTTGAGGGCATGTTGATTCTCCATCCCAAGGAAATTGAAATAGCCCACCGATATTTTACCCCGAGCGAACAGGAGGTTGAGGATGCCAGGGAGATGCTGCGCCTGGCAAAGGAAGTAGAGGAACAGGGAAGAGGCGTGGCGGTAATCAACGGCAAATTTATCGGGCCGCCGATGGTGGTTGCCGCAAAAAAACTGTTAAACAGACATCGGGCAATAATGAATAAATATGCTTGAAGCGGTACGCAATCTGCTGAATTCAAAAACAGGGTCTGTTATCAAGCTGCTGATCAGTCTCGGTATCCTGTTTTTCTTTTTCTTTACCGTCGATTACAAGAAACTTACCCTCATTGCATCGCGGCTAAACTACACGTATGCCATCCTCATGCTTGTTTTAATACTGGCGGGGAATTTTATCGCGGCGGTTCGCTTTCGTCTATTAATTTCGGTAAAAAAAACCATCGGGATTTTTGATTTAATGAAGCAATATTTTATCGGTTCTTTTTTTAATAATTTTCTGCCAACCGCGATCGGCGGCGATGCGGTGAGAATGTATCTGGTCTCACAATTCGGCATACCAAAAACCACGGCGGCGTTCTTCATCATTGTGGAAAGATTGATTGGTTTCTATTCATTGATCTGCATCGCCTTTCTCAGCTCGTTTTTTTGGGGTGTCCCCCGGTTCATGTCAATATTCGTAACTGCCTTGCTGCTCAGCTGTTCGTTAGTCATGTGGGCAATTTTTTCACCGCGAATAAACCGGCTGTTTAAAAAATTCAAGCTGCGCATCTTTGATAACGTAACCGGCGATATAAATCTCTTGCGGTCCGGCCGCGCCATTTTATCAACAACATTCATTTTATCCATATGTTATCAATTGGTTTCGATTTCCATAAGCTATTGCGTCGCAATGGCAATCAATCTTCACATCCCGATTATTTCCTTCCTGACACTGGTACCGCTGGTATGGATAGTTACAATGATTCCTGTTAGTTTTGGCGGATTGGGATTACGCGAGCTTTCATTTATATACCTCCTTGCGCAGATCAACATTCCGAAAGAAGGGGCCCTGATTGTTTCCCTGGGCACGTATTGCGCCCTTATTACCAGCGGCATCATTGGGATGTTTTTTTTCCTGGGCGGCAGGCTGAAACATATGGCGGCATTGGAGACAAACCATACAGAGGTCTTGTAATAAGGGAGAAGCCTCAGTGAAAGACTTTTCTGTCATTGTCCCGGTTTATAACAGCGCTGAATCCCTGGTCGAGCTGTTTGACCGGTTGAAAAGCGTCTTCCAGAGTATGAATATGACCTATGAGGTTATCTTCGTAAATGACCACAGCCGGGATAACAGCTATCAGGTATTAAAGGGTATTTACGAAAAAAATGAGGGCGTCCTTGTTATCGACCTCATGAGGAACTATGGCCAGCAGAACGCCTTGATGTGCGGTTTTCATCACTGCAGCGGAGAGTATATCATTACCATAGATGATGATTTGCAGAACCCGCCCGAAGAAATACCCAAACTGTACCGGAAAATTGTTGAAGGCTATGATGTGGTCCTTGGGACGTATTATATAAAGCAACACCGTGCATATAAAAATATCGGTAGCTATATTGTAAGAAAACTAAACCATAAAATATTCAACACTGAAAACAAGATAAAGTTTTCCAGCTTTAGGATTCTCAAGAGGGCGGTCGTGGATGAAATCAAGATGATGCGAACGCCCTTTCCCTACATATCAGGAATGATATTATCGGTTACCCATTCGGTCATCAATGTAGAGATCAACCATGTGCCAAGGAAGTATGGCGCATCGAGCTATACGTTTAGAAAACTGCTTCACGTATCATTTAATTTATTAATTAATTACTCATCAATACCTTTGCGCTTTGTAAGCATCGTGGGATTAATTGTCTCCGTTGTTTCCTTCGTCCTCGGCTGCTCTTATATGCTGAGAAAACTTGTTCTGGGCACTCCCCCGGCCGGATGGACAACGATTGTCGTTTTGTTATCTTTTTATAATTCAATTATTTTAGTTATTTTCTTCATACTGGGAGAATATCTTTCCCGGATGCTCAAAGAAATTTCAAATGCCCGACAATTCACCGTGCGTGAGGTATTGAAATGAAAAAAAGATTAGTGATTGTTGGCGGGAAGGGAAGCGGGCAAATCGCCATGTCCGTTTTTGAAGCAGTCAACGCAGTACGCCCGGAATGGAAGATTGAGGGATTCCTGAATGACATCGTAGCGGTCGGTGAATATTTTGGCAGGTATAAAGTGGTGGGGACAAGTGATGAGATTAAGGATTTCGTGAACAAGGGGTATTATGTTCACTACACCCTGCATCTCAATGCAAAAAATAAATATGACCGGGTAACCAAATTTCAATCCTATGCGATACCGCTCGAAGCGAACGCAACCGCCATCCATCCCGCGGCATATATCAATCCGGACAGTGAAATAGGTGACGGGGTTCTGATTTTGCCGAATGTCTCGACTTCATTCAGCCCGAAAATTGGAAATTATGTGCATATATACACCGGCGCATTTATCGGCCATGACAGTATTATACGCGATTATGTAACAGTTGCCGCTCACGCAGTTGTGGGTGCCAGAATCAACATCAATGAGGGCGCACACATCGGTTTAAATGCCAGCATCAAGGAGGATATCACGATTGGCAAATATGCCATTGTCGGGATGGGGGCGGTGGTGACACGAGATGCGGAAGACTTTTCCGTTGTGGCAGGTAATCCTGCAAAAAAAATTAATCAGTTAAACGTTGCTTGAAGCAGCATTACAAGTACCCCAGCCCTTCCAGTTGCTCGCGTGTTTCGTCATCCATCTCAGCTGGTTGCGCCGGCCTTGTGACCTCCTTATCATCCGTCTTCACCGCATGTTTGGCAAGCAGCTGCTTATATGAATTTAAAAGTTTCACCCTCTCCTTCAGGGTATCGGAAAAAAGATTCTGCTGCTCGCCGGGGTCATTTTCCATGTCAAATACCTTGATCTCTCCGGTGGCCGCATTTTCGATAAGCTTCCACTTCCCCATCCTCATGCCCCTCTGTTTCTGATTGATGAAATGAGTGCAGAACAGAATGGGTTCATCCTTTTTCTTATTCAGCAGGCTCCGACCCAGCATGAAAGACGGAACCTCCAGTCCGCAAAAATCCATGATGGTGGGGGCGACATCAATTCCACTGGCGATCACATCTTTTACTTGCGCATCAAGATGATTCTTCCAATAGACAAGGAGCGGCACACGGATCGTTTCATCATAGAGCTGAAATCCATGCCGGAAAAGACCATGGTCTAAAAACTCCTCCCCGTGATCTGAGGTAATGATAATCAAGCTGACATCCAGGATCCCCATTGATTCTAATGTTTCAATCAGCTTTCCTATATTGAAGTCTATATGGCGTATTTCACCATCATATTGTGACACATAATAATGAAAATCATTCTCGGAGAGCTGCACGGGTGTCGGTATCCCGGAATAATTGGGATCCACCTTGTATTTATCTTTAACCTCTGCTTCCCTTGAAATGTCATAGATAAACCCGAGAGGTTGTGGATGAGTCCCTTTGAAAAAACCATAATTAACCGGCGGACGATATGGATCGTGCGGATCGAGATAATGAATGTAAAAAAAGTTATTACCCTGCCGGTCAAGCGTATTGGCAAGAAAATCCAGAACGGTCTGGGTAACCAGTTCAGTGGTATTAAGTACCCCCCATGCTTTACCGCCCGCAAATGTAAAATGGGTGAAGCCATCCTGGAAATAGTCCGCATGCCATTTTAACCACGGGTTGGAAACCACGCCAATCGTCGTGTAGCCTTTTTGCTTGAGGTGCTGCTGAAACGAAGTGACGCTGAGTGCTACTGTTTGGTCCGGTAGGAGAGTATGCACCCTGTTGGTCATGGCCGTTGTGGCCTGGAATAAGCTGAAGGTGCTTTCCAGGGTGTTGCTTGAGGTGGCGTAGGCATTATTGAAGAGTACCCCTTCCTTTGCAAGCCGGTCAATCGTCGGTGAGGTTGGCACCTTATAACCGTAACACCCCAGATGATCGGCGCGGAGGGTATCTATAACGATGAGAAATACGTTCTGCGGAACATCGACTTTTCTTTGACAACCCGGAAGAATGAGAATTGGTATGATGAAAAAGAGGAAACGTTTACAACCGATCTTGTTTCTATACCAGGGTAACACCGTAACAACTCCTTTAAGACTAAAAGCAGCATTCTAATCGTGCGGCTCCGATTTATGGTCTCGAACCACCCGCTTCCGGCGGCGCTGCCGATCCCACGCCCTTCTTATCGGCTTTTTTCTCACCCTTCTTCACCACATGTTTTGCCAGCAGCCGCTTATATGACTTCAAAAGCTCCTCCCGCGGCGCGAGCGGATCAGCAATGAGATTATTTCTCTCGCCCGGGTCGCTTGCCATGTCAAACAGCATCATCTCATCCGTCGCAACATTTTCAATCAGCTTCCACTTCCCCTTTCTCATGCCCCGCTGGTCCTGATTGACGTAATGCGTGCAGAACAGCGCCGGTTCTTCTCCCTCTTTCTTAAAAATATCACCGCCCAGCATGGCGGCGGGGACGTCCTGCCCGCATAAAGCCAAGAGTGTAGGAGGCATATCCATGCCGCTGACCACCGCATTCTTCGACTGGGGCGCAAGATGGTCCTTCCAGTAGAAGATGAGCGGGATGCGAATTGATGAGTCGTACAGCTGAAAGCCGTGTTTGAACATACCGTGATCCAGGAACTCCTCGCCATGATCCGATGTAATGATAATCAGGCTGTCATCAAGAATCTTCATGGTCCGCAATTTGTCGATGAGCTTTGCTATGTGTGCGTCCACATAACGGATTTCGCCGTCGTATTGTGCAACCATATAATTCAGGTCATTCTGAGACAACGTCTCGGGTGTCGGCAATCCGGTATAATCGGGTTCCTCTTTCACGCGGGCTCGCAACTCCGCCTCGCCGGAAAGCTCATGGATGGACGGTAACTTTTGTGGAACCTCTCCTGAAAAAAATCCATAGTCAACCGGCGGTTTGTACGCGTCATGGGGATCGAGATAGTAAATAAAAAAGAAGTTTTTGCCCTTCCTGTCCAATTTGGTTGTCAGAAAGTCAGAGACCGTCCCGCTGACAAGTTCCGTCGTATTGGGAATGCCCCAGGAATTGCTGCCGACGAATTTAACATGGTTAAACCCGTCCTGAAAATAATCCTGGTAGGCCTTGAGCCATGGATTGGAAATGACCGCAAGCGTCCGGTAGCCCGCCCGCTTGAGGTATCTCTGAACCGAGCCCACGCTGATGAATTTAATCTCGGCGGGAGTATGGACGTGAACGTTATTGGTCAGGGCAGTCGAACAGTTAAAAAAGCTGAATACGCTTTCAAGGGTATTGCTCGACGTTGCATAGGCATTGGTAAATACAACGCCTTCCCGCGCCAGGCGGTCAATGGTCGGCGAGGTGGGAGTGGTATAGCCATAGCATCCCAAATGGTCAGGCCGCAACGTGCCGATAACGATGAAAAACACGTGCTTCGGAACATCAGCCTGCTGCTGACATCCCACACCAAGTGCAACAAGTATGATGAAATAAAAACAAGACCTGATAAAGCGTTTCATGTGCGACCGTCACCACCTCGCAGCATTTCTTTGTTTCGGACTGCAATTAAACCACAATTAGCCTGTAAAATCAAGCTATTTTCTTCCACGGCATTTGCCTGATTGACATTTGTTGAGCAATTCGGTAGACGTATGTTTCTCAAAGCCATGACAGGTTATGCTGTAACGAAGGAAGAGGAATGGAGGGCCACGCTCCGTCGTGGCCGACCAATTCGTCCGTTGATAAACAAATGGTCATTCTGTGGCTCGACCACAGAATCCAGTATTGTTTTTATTTGATCCTGCGATCAAGTCGCAGAATGACAGCTCTGCATCAACGGTTGACGGCTCCATAAGCAAAAGACAAGATTTCTCGCGTTGCTCGAAATGACATGAATGAGTCATACTTCAAATATCAGGCCGTTGCGCGCTACGCTTGGCAAGGACCTCTCTAGAAGACAGAAGCGCCTCATTGTCGATCAGGTAATGCGATGTGGCCTTCTTATATACAAACGCTCATTTTGCATTTTAACCACAGAATCCAATAGTATCCTTTTCTCCCATGAAACCCATCAAGGCACTGGCGCTTTATTCCGGCGGGCTTGACAGCATCCTGGCCTGCCGGGTGATCATGGAGCAGGGAATCGCGGTGAAGGCCCTGCGCTTCATCACCCCCTTTACCGGCTATAACATGAAGGGCCGCGAGGCGGAGGTGCGTGAGCATGCCCGCCGGACCTACGGCATTGATCTCGAGGTTATTGACATCGGCCGCGAGTACACGGAGGTAGTTGCACACCCCCGGCATGGATACGGCAAGCATTTCAATCCCTGCGTCGACTGCAAGATATTTTTCATCTCCCGGGCCAAGGAACTGATGGAAGCGGAAGGGGCTTCGTTTCTCATCACCGGCGAGGTAATCGGCCAGCGGCCCATGTCGCAGCGGCGCGATACTTTGCACATCATTGAGCACGACTCCGGAACCGAGGGCATTCTCCTGCGGCCGCTGTGCGCGCAGCACCTGCGGCCAACCATTCCCGAGCAGGAGGGCCTGGTAGACCGGGCCAGGCTCCTTGCTTTCGCAGGGCGCGGCCGTAAAGACCAGATGGCGCTCGCCGCCCGATACGGCATCAAAGACTATCCTCCGCCGGCAGGCGGCTGTCTGCTGGCCGATCCCAATATTGCGGCCCGGCTGCGCTGGATGTTTGACAACCTGAACGACCGTTCGTTTGAAGGGATGCTTTTAACCACCCTGGGCAGGCATTTTGCCGTGGGAGAAAAAACCCTCCTGGTGGTTGGGCGGGATGAACGGGAAAACGACCGGATCGCCCAGCTGGGCAGGGAAGATGATTATGAGGTGGAACTGGTCAGTCTTCCCGGACCATTAAGCCTCGTGCGGGGGCCCGCAAATCCGGACATCATAGAGACTGCCGCCGCCATAACCGCTTTTTGCAGCAAGGCGCGTCATGAGCGGCAGGTTGAGGTCACCTGCCGGAAAGCAGGGAGCGCCGGCGGGGAGGTCATCCGGGTGGATCCCCTCCCCGAAGCGGCGTTGGCATCGTACCGCATCTCCTAATCGGCCGTAAGCGATCGGAGACACTCATCGGTAAGAACGCACTCTTTGCTGAACCGGTTTTTCAAGCGGTAGGATATGAAATAGGCAAGGGGCTTTACCGGGTTGGTGAACTGGTCAAACAGCAGGTGCTGGGTGAAACCGATGATCACCGCCGCCACCATAAGATTGTAGTCCGAGAGCGCCAGCAGGATGGCAAGCGGCGCCAGATATTCGTAGCCGTGAAACACAATAAAGAGCCGCTCGTACTCGATATTATGGCTGTATTGAAAGAATCGTTTGAGATTGAAATTGAATCCCCGGTCCCGCACGTAATCAACATAGTGATCGACATCAATCAGGATCCCGGAGAAAAAGCACACCAGCGCCCCGGCAACTGATGTAAACATGCCATAGAATACAAGGCTGAACCCGATGGAAACCAGGGTGTGGTGCTGCAGTTTAATGGTACCCTCCCCGAGCTAGAAGATACATTCGCGGCTTAAAGCCGCTCCTACGGAACGCGGGCGTATCGCAATACGCCCCTACGGATATGATGCCGAGGTTCTTACAGGTCATCACTGCGGATCGACCTCAGAATCCACTAATGTATCGCCCCCTCACCCTAACCCTCTCCCCCGGTGGGGCGAGGGAATCATTTTTTTTCGCGCTGCCCTCATGGGAAAAGAAAGTAAATGAATTCCTTTCCCATTGAACCTTTTCATAATTATGAATCGCGTCATTTCGAAGGCGCGCTGCGACTGAGAAATCTTATAAGATTTCTCCCTGCGGTCGAAATGACAAGCTAAGCTACAAGCAAACATTCGATATTTTTTTGGTTTTGAAATTGTTTAGGATTTGGGATTTAGGATTTTGAATTTGCTCTTCTTTGTGCTCTTCGTGGTTAAAAAAACAGGGAGCAGGGTTCAGGGTACAGGGTCGAAGACAGTTTACAGTTGACGGTTGACAGTTGTCAGGAGTCCGTTAGTTTTACAAAGTTGGAGTACTGGAGCACTGGTTTCCAGGCTGTCGACCGTGGACTGACAACTGTGGACCGTTCTAGCCTGCATCCTGTATCGTGCATCATGCATCTTTTCGCGTCTCTTCTTCCCCCCTCCTTACTCGGACTGCGGATTACCGCCTTCCCCTGCCCCGCCCTCCTTTGATTTCTGCAGCAGCTTTTGCATCAGGCTTTCCAGCGCCTTCTTTTTATCCTGTCGATCATCGCCGGACGATGCTTCCTTTTTCAGCAGGATATCCGCCAGCATTTCAGTTATATTCTTAATGGTAGAAGAGGCGGGCAACACCACCACGTCACCGCCGGGAGGGCTTTTTATGGCCAGGCTCAGCAGCGTCCAGCCCTGCGGATCCTTAAAATATTTGGTTAAAACGCCGTCCGCAATCTGGTCGGAAATCTCAGGGGCAAGCCGCATGTCCAGGGCCATGTCGACGGCTGAATCGAGGCCGATGGTTCCGACCGGGTACAGCTCCACCTCTTTTCCTTTCAGGCTGCTGTTCAACTGCACCGCGCCGTCTTTGATGGTAAATGTCCCGACGGACTCGTCGAAGGACAGGGTCTTGAGCGCATCTATCTTGACAAAGGAGGCGACCGATTCAAGCGATTTCAGGCCCGATATGCTTCCATTCCTGACCGTAAAATTCCCTTCTCCGGTGAGGTTCTTTTTCAAGGCCTCGGAGGTGGCGCCCCTGCCCTGCATGGTAAGCGTCATATCGGCAATGCCGCTCACTTCTTCGGTTCGTTGCGGCGCAACTGCCTTGAGAATGGGAGCAAGCTGCAGGCGGGTCCCGGTCATGCTGCAGACGCAGTCCAGCCCCTTCCCTTCCCGCGCAATGCTGCCTGACGCGGAGAAGGCCCCCTCTCCCATGACGCCGTGCAATGATTCCAGTAAGAAGCCCCCCCCGGACAGCCGGCTGCTCGCCTCGAGGTCAGCAATCGCGAGGCCTCTGTAGGTGAGCCGGCCGACCTGCACATCGGCATCCATGGTGGCATTTGAAAAGCCAACCCGGCCCTCCCGGCGACGTTCCGTCTCATCTTCCTCCCCGTCATCCTCGAATGTTTTTATCAGCTTGCGCAGCTCGGTCACGCAGCCGATCACCTCGTCCGCATCAATGGAGGGGGCGCTTATCCTGAACTGAGCGGCAGGTGCGCCGGCAAAGCAGTTCTTCACCTCGCCGGTGACGGCAAGCGACGAATTGCCGGTTTGCGCGGTAAGCTGCTTGATCACCACATCACGGTTTTGCAGCTCCGCCCCGCCCTCCAGCTTCAGCTTCCAGCGGGGGGGCACATCAGATTGCAATGCCAGCTTGTCCGCCCGCAGCGATCCGTTCACCTCCAGCGCTTCCGGCTTTTGCAACTCGCCTCTAACGGCGAGATGCGCTTTCAGCGATCCTGAGGCGGCGATGTTCTTGAGCGCGGGCAGCCGCTCCGGCGGCACGACGTTGAAGAGCTGCGCCGCGGATAGCTGATCCGCATCCACGGTAATGTCGCAGCGCGGGGCGGTCCTGCACGCACTGATCGCTCCCTTGAGATTCAGGGTGATCCTGCCAATCGTCGTCGCGCATTTTGTAATGCTCAGCGTATCGTCACCCGCCCGGTACGCCAGGTCATGGTCAAGGCTGATTTCATCCCTTTTGAGTAGTGCCGCGAGGGCAGCAGGACCACCCGCATCGGCGGCAGCCTCCGTCGCCAGGTCAACCCCGGTCAAGCGCAGCACGCCCCGGGATGACACGTCAAGCGCGCGATTAATCCCCACCGTCAGGTCCAGCGAACAGGACCCCTTGCTCATGGTAAAAGGAAGCGAGGAAAGATACGGGAGGACGCCGGAAAGGTCAAAGGGGGTAAGTTTTACGTCCGAGGTCACCGTCTTGCGCACCGGATCAATCACCGCCTTGAGCCTGAGGACGGACGGCGCGCTGGAAACAATTTCCGCGGTCAGGTTTAAATCAAAGGGGGAGATGGGGGAAAGATCGGAGAAGCCGCCGTTCATATCCTTTATCGTGGTTTCAAGCGGCTGCGGCGAGCGTATGTAGCGGTCGGTAAAGACAAGGGTGCCGTCCTGAAATGCCAGGCTGCGGATATTAAGGCTCAGCGCCGGCTGCGAACCGGCGCCGTCGTTGCCGGAAGCGCCGGGATTTTCCCGGTCCGGGTGCGGCTCGGGGGCTGCGGCAACATTAAATTGCCCGGATTCATTGCGCACCAGGCTGAAAGACGGCTCCCGCAGGGTTATCTGCTCTATGATTATTTTTTTTGAAAGAAGCGGCAGCAGCCGGCAATGAAGAAGCGCCGCGCGGGCACTGACCAGGAGTCCGTGCTCGCGCGGCCGCCCGTCGCCGATGGAAATGTCCTTCAGGGTGATGATGCCGGCTGATCCGACGCTAATTTCCCGGCAGGAAATGGTCTGCTGCACAATATCCTCCAGCCGGGGGATGATCATCCCCTTGACCGTTTCCGGCAGTACAACCGATTTCACCAGGAAATAGGCGCACACGATCACCACACCTATAATACCGAGAACCGCCGCTGCCGCCTTCCGCCATGATTTCATGCCCGGCATTTCCTCAAAGGGGTTGATGAATAGTGAGACTGAACCGCGTCATTCAGTTTTTCGCTGGATGCAGATTCAATAACACAGCGAGGCGATGAAAGCAATTCGTTAATGAGGCCCGCTTCGCTTGAGGGAGGAAGCGGGAGGGAAAAAAGAGCAGAAGTCAGAGTTCAGGAGTCAGCATTAAGAATGTGAACGTCGAACATCGAACGTTCAACATCCAACATTGAACGATGGAGGGCCATGCTCTGTCATGGCCTTATATTATGTGCGGACGCAACGGAGTGCCTCCCTCCAAAGACTACCGGATCCTGCGATCAAGTCGCAGGATGACAACCTCTGCCTTGTCATTTCGAAGTTGCGGTGCGACTGAGAAATCTGACTGTACGGGCAGGCGCCGAAGGGGCCGGCCCTTACATCATAGGGCAACCACGGGGGGTTGCCCCTACGATTTTATGTCTTTCCTTCGTGTTCTTCGTGCTTTCCCTTCGTGCTTCGTGGTAAAAAAGACTAGGGAGCAGGGGTCAGGGTACAGGGTCAAAGACAGTTTTCAGTTGCCGGTTGACAGTTTACAGGTGGATACGCTCCTGAAGCTGGATCCTGCGATCAAGTCGCAGGACTACAAACCCTTCACTGTCATTTCGAAAGTTGCGGTGCGACTGAGAAATCTTATAAGATTTCTCCCTGCGGTCGAAATGACAAGCTATGTTACAAGCCGGTAAGGGGCAGGCGCCGAAGGGGCCGGTCCTTACATCATAGGGCAACCACGGGGGGTTGCCCCTACGTTTTCATGTCTTTCCTTCGTGGTCTTCGTGCTTTTCCTTCGTGCTTCGTGGTAAAAAAGACTAGGGAGCAGGGGTCAGGGTACAGGGTCAAAGACAGTTTTCAGTTGCCGGTTGACAGTTTACAGGTGGATACGCTCCTGAAGCTGGATCCTGCGATCAAGTCGCAGGACTACAAACCCTTCACTGTCATTTCGAAAGTTGCGGTGCGACTGAGAAATCTTATAAGATTTCTCCCTGCGGTCGAAATGACAAGCTATGCGACAAGACAGTACGGGCAGGCGCCGAAGGGGTTGGCCCTTACATCATAGGGCAACCACGGGGGGGTGCCCCTACGATTTCACGCTTTTCCTTCGTGGTCTCCCTCTTTTCCTTCGTGCGCTTCGTGGTAAAAAAAACAGGGAGCAGGGTACAGGGTTCGGGGTCAAAAACAGTTTGCAGTTAGCAGTTGACAGCTGTCAGGAGCCCGTAATTGGTCATTCATCATTGCTTCTCCCCTGCCCCCTCTTCCCGCAACTTCCTCACCACCCTCATGTTCCTGCGGTCATCCTTCTCCTCCACACGCGGCGTTTCCATGATGCCGGGAAGATGAACCAGCAGCGGGTGGTTAATAATATTCCTGAATCCCTCCAGGCCGATGTGTCCCCTGCCGATGTGCCAGTGCCGGTCGGCGCGGGATCCCATCAGTGTTTTGGAATCATTAAGATGAAGGAGATGCAGATGCTCCAAACCAATCAATTGATCGAACTCGGCCAGCGCCGCATCCAGCCCCTTTCGCGTCGAGACGTCATACCCCGCCTGGAAGGCATGAGCCACATCCAGGCAGATGCCCACCCTTGCCCGGTCATTGATGCGGGAAAGGATATCCGCCAGTTCAGCAAAGTTCGATCCCAGCTCCGTGCCCTGCCCCGCCGTATTTTCGAGAAGTATCGTTACCTTATTGGAAACCTTTTTTAAAGACCGGTTGACCGCGGCGGCCACCCGCGCCATGGCCCTGCCTTCGCTCAATTCGAGCCGCTTGCCCACATGGACGACCAGAAACGGTATGGCCAGGGCCCCTGCCCGACGTAAGTCCTCACACAGGGAATCAATAGATCTGGCATAGAGATCTTTGTCGGCGGATGCCAGGTTGGGAAGATAGGGAAGATGGATAACGCAGGGTGATATGCCTGATGTCGCGAGCTGTGCTTTAAACCGCTCAACCTCCTCCGGCGGAATGCTTTTGTAGTGCCATCCCCGGGGATTGCGGGAAAAAAGCTGGATGGTTTCGCAGCGCGCCTTCCGTGCCTTCTCGATGACGGTGGAAACACCCTGCGCTATGGATATATGAAAGCCGAACCGCATGGAACACCTTTATGTCCCCGGCTTATTGTCTGTTCCCGCTTCCAGGGACTGAGGTTTGAATGACCCTTCTTCGCGCAAAAGCCTCTCCGCCTGTGCCGGGTCAAATTCGCCATCCAGGTATCGATTGATAAAATTTCCCAGCTGATATGTTTCAAATTTTGTATCGATCTCGACCGAACGGTTTTGAAACGGCAGCTTGATAAAAAGAGGGACGTGGCGCATTTTCAGAGCCCACAACCGCCACTCATTCGGATCATAGCCGGGATCAAATCGCCAGCCATGGTCACTGGTAAAAATAATAAGCGATTCATCATATTTGTTTGCCGCGCGCAATGTTGCAATAATCTCTCCGATCATCTTATCAGTGTAGGCCAGATTATCATAATAGCCCGGCAGGTCATTGTCCGCATACACCTTCAAAAAGTCCTTGTGCCCTCCTTCGGCGGTGAAAATATAGGGCAGGTGAGGGATCATGTAATGGAACACCGCAAACGTAGGAAGACCCTGATTCTTCATTATCGTGGCAGCCAGATCATGCGTGGCGCCGATACTGAGAACCCGGAATTTATTAAAGAAGTAATCGGCGATTAACGTTCTCTCATAATGGAGGAGCGGAGCAGGAAGCAGCAGTGCGGTGGTCAGCAGATGATATTGCGCCACACCGAGCAGATCATCGCCGAATCGCTTATATTCATTAATCGAGCGGCACAAATCCACAGTATCCCGCAGTATTTCACCGAACGGCATGGCGGATCCTATCATGGCCGTGAAGAGACCCATTCCCTTTGCGTGATGGAAGATGCTTTTAGCGTGGTTCAGCGGGTAAAATTCTTTGCCCTGGAATCCAATCTGTTTCCCTGAGCGGAAGTGCAATCCGGTTTGATACAGGATGGAAGGAACTGCCGTTGCCGTATTTGTCGAGGGGGCCTGCGCGCTGTGAAATACCATGGCCTGGTCGGCAAATTGCTGCAAATGGGAAAACTGCGGCAGAAGCCGTCGGCCATTAAAAGATCTCTGATATGACCACTCGTCGAAAATAAAGAGGTAGACATTTTTCATGCGGCCACCGCTGAGGCGGCTTTCATTTGATGCTGCCGGCACAACACCGATATCCGAGACCAAGGATGGATATCTCAGGGCATTCAGCGTGAAAACGGGAAAGAGCGCGGAGAGGATGAAACAGAGCGCCATGCAGGCTGATTTTACCCTTCTCCGGTACTTTACTGCAAACCAAACAATACAGCCGCCCATTACAAGCCAGGCAGTCATCCCGAGGGCGACAACAAAGCCGCCCGACTTTATTGGTGCGAGCTTTACAAAGCAGGATATATTCGCCACAGTTGCAACGCCGGTCATTACAATAAAAGCTGCTTCGCTCATCCGCCTGATACGCTCCTGCCCCGCACGGTAAAAAAAGAGGTAGCAGAGAAAAAACATGGAACCCACGGCAAGGATGCACAACACGAGGGAAAACAGGTCGGCCCGGACCCAGCCAAAGAAAAAACGGTTGTTTGCATCAGTGAAGCGGCTGCAATAGGGGGCAAAGAGGTAAAACGAGAGGCTGACAGCGAGCCAGAGACGGCTCAGGTAATGGCGAACCGGCATGGTGTTTTATGGCAAACGGCTATTTTTTTTGAAGGTAAAAAGCGTTCTGCGGCTGTTGCTGAGATCATACTGCTGCACGAGATCAAATTTTTTGGTGAAGGCGGCCAGGAAAACGTCACGGCTGATGGTGCCGTATATGTCTTCGCGGAGGGCCAGGAGCGACTGAAACATCTCGTCCTCCCGGTCGATGAACTCAACCACTACATAAGCTTCGGTCAGGTCATAGAACAACTCGCAGATGGCATCGAGGGGGATGCGCGAGGTTATCAGCAGGTGATGGATGAGCGCCAGGGCAAAGACGGCCTCGCCCTTCACCCGATCCAGGAAACGTTTCCGCTCAAGGTTGCGAAAACCCACTGCCGGGGTGGGATTGGCAATGTCAACCCAGAGGGGCAGCACGTCGGCCTGCTCCTTCCGGGCATGTTGGTAGAGAAGGTCAACGCTGTCATGGTCCGAATCAATCGCAACCACCCGCGCTCCTGATTGGGAGGCCAGGAGGCTGTATCGCCCGGTGTTGCAGCCCAGGTCAAGAACGGTGCGCGGGGCATGCCGTGTCAGAAATTCTTGTATGTAGCGGACTTTTTCTGCTTCGGCCTCAGGTGTATAGGTGTGCGTAGTGATATAATCGCTCCACCGGCTTTCGGTTTTGCGTGCACGCGCCAGTTTTCTGATCTTCCTTGCCAGTCGATTGAGATTGATTGTCTGCGCGTCCGCGCCTGATTCTTCCTGCGCCAGCTTCTGCTTAAGCGGGGTAATGTTACCGGCAGCGGATTTCTGAAAATATGACTGGAGAAACACATCCATGAAGAGCGCCGGTTTCAGCGCGCTCCACCTGCCGAACATGCGATAGACGTCTTCAACCGGCAGGCCATTGATGTTGTCGAGGAAATATCCCCGGGTGCTGAGGTTCAGGTACCGCTTGAGCAGGAGAGGGAACAGGTGCATCTGGCAGAACTGGCCATAGGCAATCCACACATCTCTCCGCCGCGGTTTTTCAATGGAGAGGATATCAATAAATACCGGCCGTCCGTTGAGAAACTGGACATTGAAGGCGGAGGCGTCCTTGAGCGAGTAGCCCCGTTCGATAAGATACAGTTGCAGTGTGAGCTGAAGCTGCGCCGCATCGGCCAGCATGGAGAAGGACCACTCGTAGGGATAGGTGATGACCGGGACCGTCTCGTGGCGCAAAAAATGCAGCTCACCGGGGAGCTGCGACTGCAGGGTTGTGAAGATCGGATCATCGGACGCAATGGTCCGGGTATTGATGAGATGCCCCTGGGCGGAGAGATCGCCCAGGATGCCTTGGTGATCAAGCTGCTGCACCAGTGAAAATGATGCTGCGTCAAGCGCCCGGTAGGTCTGTCCGTCAAAAAAAAACACGTAACCGGCGGGGTCACGGAAGGAGCCGTGATCGATGCGGATTGCGGGCTCTTTCATTTCACCTTTCGGGAAAATTTTTCTCGCATGGAGCGAACAAGGGCGCTGACGAATTTGCGAAAGTAAATGACCGCGCCCACTGCCGAAGCGAACAAAAACTGCAGCAGTATGCTGCCACTTCCCGGGTCTATGTAGGCAATGACCAGGCCGTCCATCATTGAGCACTTATGAAAAAGACTGATCAGCATAAAGCCTCTCATGCGGCGCGCCACTCCAACACGCCCGTTTACAAACCACCGGCTGATGCTCCGGCGATATTAGTGTGCGGCTCATTGTATAAAGCAGTGACTGCGGTATGTCAAGCGCAATATGCGCCGTTCCCGGGCTGCAAGGGCTTTATTTTATTGATTTTTCATTAAACCTGGCTTATGATTATGCCGATTAAAGGTGCACAACAAATCACCTGACACCACATTAAACACGCCACAGGAGGAAGGAAGCATGACTGCGGACCGAAGAACGGCAATCTCTCGACGTTCCATAACCATCGTGCTGGCCCTTTTCGCGGCATCGCTGTGCCTTTCCGCATGCTCGCGCAAAATGGAAGAACGCTACGACAACGGCCGGCTGAAGGAACAATACGAGGTCAAGAAGGACGCCGCCGGCCAGTTAATAAAGCACGGCAGCTACGCCAGCTGGTATGAGAACGGCAAGCAAAAGCAGAAGGGAACCTTTAAAGACGGCAAGCCGGACGGAAAACACAGCTTCTGGTACGAAAATGGCCAGAAAGAATCCGAAGGCGCCTTCACCGATGAGAAAAAAACAGGCCCGTGGACTGAGTGGTATGACAATGGCCGGAAAAAGTCCGAGGGAACATATGACGGCAACAGAAAAACCGGCATGTGGACTGACTGGTATGACAACGGCCAGAAAAAAGCCGAGGTAACCTTCAAGGATGGCCAGCGAAACGGCGGCAGTGCAAGCTGGTACGAAAACGGAAACAAGAAAAACGAGGGGGCTTTTGAAAACAACCTGCGGATCGGCAAATGGACCGTGTGGTACGATAACAACAACAAGAATTTTGAAGGTGAGTTTCAAAACGGAAAAGAGGCCGGTCTGTGGACCTACTGGCACTTGAACGGCGCGAAGGCATCCGAGGGAGAGTACCGGGACGGCAAAAAGGTCGGAAGGCACACCACCTGGTATGATAACGGGCAAAAGAAATCAGAGGGAGAGTATCAGGACGGGCAGCGGGTTGGGGAATGGCAGCTCTGGGACCAGCAGGGCAACCCGATGCAGGCCAAGTAATTATCGCCCCAGACAAAACACGTGAAGCTGTCAATCATCATCCCCGCCTACAACGAAGAAGAGGCCATCGCCGGCATCATCAAACGGTGCCTCGCCGAACGTGACAACATAGTCCGGCAGACGCCGGTTGACGATGTGGAAATTATCGTGGTGAACGACGGCAGCCATGACCGCACCGCCGAGATTGCCGGGCAGTTCCGGGACATTGTGCTCATCTCCTATGAAAAAAACCGCGGGTACGGCGCCGCCATCAAAAGCGGCTTTGCAAAGGCAACCGGGACGCTGGTTGCCTTTCTTGATGCGGACGGCACCTGCGATCCCCGCTATTTTGCCGGCATGTGCAACAAGCTGCTCGAGGAGGATGCGGATATCGTCATCGGATCGCGCATGACCCCCGAGAGTAAAATGCCCGCCATCAGGAGACTGGGAAACCGATTCTACGCGCTGCTGATCAATCTGCTGGGAAACACCTCCATCACCGATTCCGCCAGCGGCATGCGGGTGATCAGGAAGAGCTCCCTGGTCAAGCTCTACCCCCTGCCGGACGGCCTCCACTTCACCCCGGCCATGAGCTGCCGGGCGGTTCTGGACGAACACCTGAGCATCGCTGAAATTCCCATGACCTATGAAGAACGGGTGGGACGGTCCAAGCTGGGGGTGGTGCAGGACGGGATACGCTTTTTAAAGACCATTGTCGATATCGCCCTAACCTACGCGCCCTTCAGGTTTTTCGGCATCGCCGGCATGGTCATGTTTCTCGCGGGATTTTTGTACGGTCTGTACCCCCTGGTGTACTACCTCAGATTCCGGATGGTGCCCGACTACATGATCTACCGTCTGGTGACGGTCATGGTGCTCATTGTCACCGGCATCGGCATCGTTACGGTGGGTATCATCTCCGACGAAGTCATCCAGCTCATTCACCGGCGCAACGGCCGGATCAGGGGATTTAAGGCCATGGTCTACCGGGCGCTCTCCCAGCGCAATCTCATCATGTTCGGCGCGGCGGTGGCGCTGCTGGGCATTGCGATCAACTACAAGACCATCTGGGAGTACCTCGCCACCGGCAGGATTGATCTTCCCTGGGTGTATGTCATCACCGGCGCATTCCTGGTGATGGTCGGATTGCAGGCGGTGGCGCTGGGCATCGTGCGCCGAATTTTTGCCCTGCTCCGGCGCGCGGAAGAAGAACGAGCAAGGCATGAGACCGGTTGCTGATTCTCTATACTGTCCTGTCGTCCGGTTATTGCTTACCCCCTGGCGCCCATGACCCTTTATCGATGGTCACTTCCCGGAGCTACAATGGTTCGAGGATTCTTCACCTTCATTAAAAATCATATCGCCGCGTTAATTTTTGTCGCTTTATATCTTTCAGTCGCCCTGCTGACCTATAAGGATTTCGGGCTCACCTGGGACGAGCCGGTAAACTACAACAAGGGTGTCAGAACCTACGAGTACCTGTTTAACAAGAAGGTTGACAGAATTCATCTGTTTAACAAAGCGAACGGTGCAACCGATGTTCAGGATGGAAGTGCTTTCTCCCACTTCGGCCGCCTGCAAAATCTTGATGGGCCGAGCCTCTACTATTATGTTCATTACAGCGCTTTTTACCCCATGCTGCTCTTCATCTTCAACCCCGACAAATCGATTGACCGGTACCACCTGCTCAATATCATATTTGCCCTCGGTGTTTTTGTCGCCGCTTACGGACTTATTTACCGGCAATACCGAGAACAGTGGATCGCTATTCTTGCTCCCCTCTTTTTGTTTCTAACACCCCGCTTCATCGGTGATATCCCGGCCAATCCAAAGGACGCGCCTTTTGCGGTACTGTACTTTATAAGCTGCACCGCAATCTATTGTTGCGCCTCGAGCAAAAAGCTGCTCACCAAGATTTTATGTTTAGGAATCCTCTTGGGCATAACACAGAACGTGCGCACAGTGGGCGTGACCCTGTACGGGATCGTGTTGCTTTACGATACCTATGCCTACTATCAAGACAAGCGCAATCATGTTCATGCGGGGGAAACCTGGATGCAGTTTTTTGTCCGGGAAATCCAGACCGTCGTGCTTATCGGAATGGTGGCCTTGTTTTTCTCCCTCTTAACCTGGCCCTATCTGGGAATCAACCTCATACCCAGCATACAGGAGCTGCTGGCCATCAAGCGAAACTATACCTGGAATGAAACGGTTCTTTTTGAAGGCTCGTATGTAGAGGCAACAAAGCTGCCCGGAAGTTATTTCACCACCTGGTTTGCCATCTCCACCCCGCTCATGATCCTTGTGCCGGCGCTGCTCTCCCCCTTCCTGATACGGAAACGGTTCCAGCACCGGTTATTTGTATTATTCTTTTTGATGATCGTTCTTAATGCCATCGCTTATTTACTGGTGCGGCCGGTTGCCTATGACGGAATACGGCTTTTCCTGTTCATGGTACCCCCCTTCTCCGCACTCGCCGCGCTTGCAATGATTGAATATTTCAGGACAGGCAAAAATCGGCTCATAAAAGGCATCATCGGCGTACTGATTTGTATTAACGCGGTGGGGGTGGTGAAAGAAATGATTGCCCTGCATCCCTATCAGTACATCTATTTTAATTCGCTGGTGGGGGGATTAGAGGGTGCTTATAAAAAATATGATACGGAGTACTGGGGGGCATCGTACAACGAGGCAATCAACTGGTTGAAAGAGAACATCGCAACCGATGAAAACAAAATCTACAAAATATACATTGAAGGCATAATATATTACGTGGTGTATCAGGCGGACAACATCAGAAAAACATCTTATGAGGAAGCGGAGTATTGCTTGTGGCTCACCAGAAGGATGAAAAGGGAGCCCAAAAAAGAAGAGATTCTCCACATCGTGGAACGTCACAATGTTCCACTAACATTTGTTCTGAAAAAACCGGCCGACTAGGAACTGCCTCGTCTCAGAACAAGGGGTTTCTTCGTTTCACTTAGGAAGACTAACCATCACTCCCGCACTCCGGTACGCCAACACTCCATTACTCCATCTCTTTATCTCCAGCGCTCCATTACTCCATCTTGCTGCTGTTGCTCCGCACCGCCCACACATGGCCATAGCAGGAGTCCACATTATGGCCAACCACCTTGCAGTAAAGGGATACAAACCAGGATTGGTCGACGGTAGTGAGGTAGTCAGTACTGTTGAATCTGAGCGATTGCACATTTTCAAACGGGTGACCCGTCGGTAAGGTGTGCTCCCATTTGACAAGCTTTGTATAGTCCACGAGACTTCTCAGCTCAGCCAAGTTTGGCAGCCTCCAATCAATGTGGCCATAGTTTGGATGCTCTCCTCCGTTCATCGCTTCTATATAATCAAGCGCCTGATGAAAGAGCACTGTATCACCGCAGAGGTCCGCATTTTTAGTCCACATCAAATCTGTTTCTGTATCGGTTACCGTCCCATCTTTATTGTCTGTAAATCTGCCGGACACAGGCTCGAGGAGTACCTCTCTTCCCTCCTCCTCGCCGACAGTAACGGGAGCTGTGTCGCTGCTGTCTACCCTGCCGTCCTTATTGAAGTCCCCTTGGAAAATATCCCCGGAAAAACCGGAAATCCTCACAAGCAGCACGATCACAATACCTGTCAAAACAGACAGCCACACTGATGATATCCCTTTATAACGCATGCACTGCCCCTTTCGAAACCGTTGTTGACGGCCATCCACTCCGGATGCAGCGAAGTACATCACGGGCCAGACCCGATGACACCCTTCACCGCATTCAGGAAGAAAATAATGTCAGAGGCGCCGTGCCCATTCAGGCATCCTTTCCCTTATACTTATAAATTCTCAAATATTGATCAGCAAGCACGAGCTGGAAGGTCTGTGTATTCATGTTCAGCCAGTTCAATTCTTTCGGCCAAGGGGTTGCAAAAAAAATGTAATCAACCTTCTTTTTTCTTACATTAGCCAACCATATCTCGACATCATCCCCCCGGAGCATATTTTGATGAAACCATGCCGGCACATCCTGCTTGTATTTTGAGGACACATAAAGAACTTCGTTCTGCAGCCTCCTCCCCATAAGCGGATAGAAAAACCATATATGCCCGGGAGGATCCCACCCGACGGAAAGAGCAATGGTCTTTTTCTCTTTAGGCTTATCAAGAAATTCCCATCCGCTCACTAGTTTTTCTATTCTGGGAACAGGGTGATAATCACAATGCTGACGGTAATATTTGTATCTTGTAGTATCACGAAAGCTTTGAAGAAAATAGATGCCCCCGACGACTGCTGTTGACACAAGAAGGCAGACAAGCCACCGTCGAGCGCCTGCAAGCTTTGCACTGGATATACCCAAGAAGAAAAGGGCAAGGATAATTAGTCCTACCAGCAATACCAGCACCGGATACAGCGCCTCTACTTCCCACAGCTGCGCTATATCTACATTGAAGAGGTCCCATATAATCAACAGCACAAAGAAAAAACCCATGGAATCAAAGTTTCTGGTAAAGTGCTTGGTCAGCACCAGTCCTTGGATCGTGAAGAGTGCTATGAAGGGGGAAAGAAAACGACTGCTTCCTACTATCCAATTGGCTTTTCGTATATAGTCCGCTGGATTAGGAGCATAAAACAAGATAATAGGTGCGGTCCAGGACAGTATCAGGAAGTACCATTGCCCCCGGTGAATGCGGCGAGGTCGCATAAAAGGTGAGAGCGCGGCAATCATGAAAAAAAATAAAAATTTAGGCCCTGCCGCTCGAGACAGGTACTGCAGTTTTTTGTACTCCCGCTCCCAGAAGCTGAGTCTGTCCAGACCGTTCTGTGCTTCGTGCTGGTTGACCCAAGCGTTTACCTCTTCCAGCTTTTGCGATCCTTCGGCAACCAGGTGGTTTAAAACCGTGATGGGCACCGGATAAAGCGGATTTCCAGCATCTAGGATGTTTAGAACATATTGTCTCCCGCCCATCGAAAAGAGCAGAAGCAGGCCCACGCAAAGATTTCCGCATGTCCTGCCCGGATTAAATGCATGAAGCAGCCGTTTAATCAAGATTGCCAGCAGCACGAAACCAGCCACCGGGATCCCCGAATACTTAATGCCGATGAGTATCCCCGCTGTTGTATATGCCAGCAGTGCATCGGCACGATGCCCCGTGCGCACATATCGAAGGGTGAACAGCACCGATGCCGCACAAAAGGCAAACACGGCATTATCAACATAGGCGGTGGTAATTTGAGCGTAGATCACCGGGGCAAAGCACAGCAGGGCCGGCGCGAAGCTTGCTTCCGTGCGGGTCAGCCCCAATTCTCTCGCGATGGCATAGCAGGCAATGCCGCCCAGCAGGGTAATGGGGAAATTGAGCGTGTTGGCAAGCAGGTCATTATGAAAGGGAAGCATGAGCCATGCAGCCAAGAGCTCGCCGTTGATGGGAAGATAGGCATTTTCAATGATCTGGTCGGGCGCGATGAACCGCAACAGTGAGCCCTTTTGCACCCAGTAAGCGGCAAAGGTAAGGTGGTAGGTAATGCTGTCCCAGGACATCGGGGGCATGAGCAGCGCCCGCGAGATACTCAGGAGGACGACAAACCCGCAGGCTATGATCAGCGCGGACCACCGGGATGCCAGTCCGTCGCGCATCCACGCGGTCACGGGTTCCAGTTCTGCCCCCAGGTTTTTATACTTTCCCAGGAAACGATGAAAAAGAAGCGCAATAACCAAGCATGAAAGGGTAACCCCGGACCGGGAAATGGCGTGGAACGGCGAGAGCGCCTGGAGCACGAGAAGAATCAATGCGCAGAAGACAGTACCCAAAGCCACCAGCCGCGCGGCAGGCGGGGCACTGGGGTAAAATCGCCTTACCAGCAGGTGGGCCGCGTAGAGCAGGGAAAGGTTGCATACCACCAGAACCGCGCAGCCCAGAATGGTCTCGAACATAAGCAAGGGACAGAAAAAATGTTTAGCGTATCAGCGCCCGGATATGATCGCCGCAGCGCAGCGCAAGCGCAACGATGGTCAGCGTCGGATTCGTGCTGCCTGCGGTGGGAAACGCGCTGCCGCCGACAATATAGAGATTTGTGTGATCGTGTGATTTGAGGTTTTCGTCAACCACACTTTCGTGCGGATCTATGCCCATGCGGCAGGTCCCCAGCATATGGTCAAAGCTGTTGCGCAGGGTGATGCTGCCCACCTGGCCTCCCGCCTTTTCCGCCATCCCGGTAAACAGCGTCCGGTAGTGCTCCACCGAGCGCTTGAGATAGGGCTGGTCCCAGATGGAGAAGCGAAACTCGGTCACCGGATCGCCGTGCGCGTCTTTCTGCGATTGATGCAGCGACAAACAGTTGCGCTCTTCCGACATCATCTCCATTTCCAAGCACAACAACCATTGCCCCAACGTTTTTGAAAAGACCTGCCTTTTAAGACGGCTGCCGTAATATCCCTTCCTGATTTCATCCATCACCAGTTTTTGTGCATCGTCGGCGTTTGCAATCTTCGGAATAGCTTGGGGCACATGAGTAAAATACACCTCAGCGACCACCCCGGAATGGTGTTTTCTGAAAGGACCGTCATAGAAAGAGAGAGAATGAGTGGATTGAAGAGTCTTTTCGCAGCCTATATAAAGATTGTGCGGATTCGCAATAGGAACCCATATCCCTACTTGATCGGCAAGATACTTCCCGATGACTCTGGAACGGCTTGCAAAGTTGGTTTTCAGGTGATGGAACTGGGAGAGGAGAAGAATGCGTGCGTTCTCAATGGCATTGGCGGCCAATATAAAAATATCCGCCTGGATAGTTATTGTATTCCCCTCCCTGTCAAAGGCCACGGCTTCGGCTATACTTTCTCCTTTTTGCACGAGTCGCGACACGGTATGCTCATTGAGCAAATCCACCTGCTTCGACAGGAGAACGTCCTTAAGATGGGTGGTAAGACAATTATAGCGGGCATCTGCGGGACAAAACAGAAAACAGGTCCCGGCACCGCAGCAGGCGACTCTTGTTTCAGTATCCACCGGAAGCCGCGCCTTATGTGACGGAGTTAGTTCAAAACCCGTCCCATTAAACATGCGGTTTATCTCGATTGCTCCGGGAGGGAGGGTAAAGGGAGGAAGGGGAAAGGGCTTTTTTCGGAAAGGCGTAAAGAGATCCCGGGGCGGACCGGAAACGCCCATCTCCACTTCTGCCCGGTAGTAATAGTCTTCTAGATCATTATAGGAGATCGGCCAATCCACACCAAAACCATAGCTGGTTTTAGTAAGAAAATCATTGGGCACCTTCCGCAGTGCGTTGCCGAACCACAGATGTGAGGTTCCTCCTACAAGATGCGCTCCGGAATAGGTAAAGGTATCTCTGCCGCTGTTTACATGTTCATATTCCCTAAACTCCGGGTCATCATAAACAGCCTCCCGCAATGTATCAATGTCCTTCCAGGATTTTATGTAAGCATCTCCTGTTTTATAGGGATTTTTAAAAAAATAATTTTCCTCAAGTCTTTCCCGCGAGAGAAATGCACCCCGGTCTACCATGAGGATGCGGGCGGATGTGTCCCGAAGTGTGCTGGCTATGAATGTTCCGCTAAATCCGGTTCCTACAATGCAGATATCGGTCTTAATGCGTTTCATACTTTAGGTTGCAGGTTGTGGGTTGCATGTTGCATGGAAAAAACAGTCGACAGTCAACAGTCCACGGTCGATAGTTTAAAAGATGAACATTGAACATCCAACTTTCAACGTCGAACGTTGCATCTCAAATGTTGGTGGGCCATGCCCAGTCATGGCCGCACCCATACATTCAGATGCAATGGCGTATGGTCCTCCAGTTGCTATTGAATTCTGCAATCCAGTCGCATGCCAAACCTTAGAGTGTCTTTTCGAAGTTGCAATGCGGCTGAGAAATCGGGAATTTGGGGTCAGGTCTCAACGGGTTGTTGCCCAAATCATTTTGCTCGCCACAGATAGTATGGTACAATCC